>JGI2172J19969_10000767_pt1 | contig 14219 bp, 14 predicted proteins | sample DeeMarSWOR230_32_FD_19969 | JGI IMG/M metagenome (IMG submission 19969)
AAAGACTTAATTCGCATCTACGGAATATTCCTCATTGCGGCCCTGATAGAGGTTTGCTTCATAAACATCTTAAGATAAAGGTCACGTAGCAAAGCGCGCAAAAAAAGGCGCGCGCGACGGATTTAGAGAAACATCCGGCAAATAATTGAAAAAAGACCTGTTTTCAACATACGCAAGGACCAAGCACAACAGAAAACTAAACCAAGCACTGCTGTTCTTTTCGCCTCGTTCACGGCTTTTCTCCTGCCCTTCGTGCAACTGCCTCAGGGGACCTTAAAGAGTAGCTAATCCTGCAAAAAGCAGGAAGGGAATCGCGAAGAGAAAGGCTAGGATAACCAAGACCACTACGTATATAATTACCGCCAAAATTGCGACGGCAAGGGCGCCCAACCACCCAGTTTCGTAGTAACGCCTAATCAAAAGCAACCAAACAATAAGGGAAAGAAGTAGGCCGATTACGGGTGGAAAGAATAACAGGCATATGTTACCTACGACTGTTCCAAGGAGGGAAATCACGAGGGCGTCGCTGAACAACGCTCTTCGTTTACCAACTACAATAATGCCTGCCACATAGAAGACTATGGTCATAACAAGTAGGTTCACGATGAAAGAAACTACAGCAAAAAGTAACTCAGCTTGGCCAGATATCTGAAGCCACCAATTTCCTCCCATGAAATCCGTGAGTGAAAATATCAACATACGCCATCACCAATTATGCCTTACGGTATTTCCGGGTTTTCAATAAAAGGTTTGTTCGTTGTTTTTCATATCATCGCTTCTTTTCTTATTTCAAAGATAACCGTTCCGCCGGAAGTGTAGGGAGGGCCAGGGTCGAGGCACTGGACGTAGCCAACGTCTCCTTCCTTCATGGCAAGACCCAACTCTTTGAAACTGACTCCCCTGCCTAAGGCAATGACAATAGACAACATGGAACCCAACGCATGAACGCATAGAGCATCGGTTTCCTCTGGAACTATCTTAGGTCCTTCAATAACTATTCTGTCTCCAACCTTGAAGACAGGGCATTTACCCTGAATTTCCTTAACGGTTATGATAAGGCGATGGATGGTGTTCGTAATGAGAACCTCCACGGTCAGCAGACTCTGTTAATGTTAATAATCCACTTCATGAGAAAAATAATTTTTCCATGAAAACGCCTTCTTATTCAGTATTAGTCTTAGATGCAACGAGGTTTCTATTGATTCTCCTTAAAAATAGCAACATTTTAAAAGGAGATTNCGGGAAAATAGGACTTTGAATGATAAGGGGACNATGANNTTATGAAACGGCGACGCCCGGCCATAATCGGCGTTGGCAGAACAANGTTNGGTGAAGATTATGAAAGAGGCCCAGAAAAACTNGTGGAAGAGGCTGGACTGCAGGCGCTAGATTCGGCCGGCGTAAAACGGAAAGATTTGGATGCCTGCTACTTTTCAGATTACTTCCTCCAAATCACAAACAAAATCGGAATAGAAGAAGGCTTTCAATCCGAACTTTTAGAGCTACATGTTCCCATGGAAAAGATGAGGTCCTTCAGCTCCGCCCTCCTCAACGCCTGCCACGCAGTTCAATCAGGAAAATACAGAATCGTTCTNGTGGGNGGAGTGGAAAAAATGACTGATCGCTGGGACAAAATCAGAGACGACCTAATGCTTCTAGAAGACCCGTGGAGCTATTATGCCGGATGTACACCAGAGGCAAATCACGAACTTCTGCTTGGGGGGTACGTCAAGAAATACGGAATCTCAGGAGAGCAGCTTGAAAAATTCAAAGTGGCTTTGGCTCAAATATCCGTCAAAAATCACCACCATGCAACAGAAAATGAATACGCCCAATATCAAAGGGACATAACCGTAGACAACGTCTTGAAGGAACGATCCAAAGCATGCAAGTCTCTTGGACTCTATGACTTCGCTCCCATTTCCGACGGAGCCTCAGCCTTGATTTTAGCAAGTCCAGAAATTGCTAGCAGCTACTCGAACACTCCTATTCAAGTCTTTGGCTCTTCTTCAGCAACCGACTACGTCACCTTTCCATCTCGAGAAGATAGAACCGGGTTTGTAGCAAGCACTCTAGCTATGAAAAGCGCCCTTAAAATGGCTGACATTGAAGTAAGCGACATCCAAATAGCGGAACTCTACGATCAATCCACGCTACTGGAAATGATATCTCTAGAAGACTTAGGCTTCTCGAAAAGAGGGAAGGCTTGGCTTGACATTTACAACAGCTGCAAAGAATACCAAGGCTTCTATGAGATCGATGGAAAAAAACTCTTCGTAAACAGAAACGGCGGTCTCAAGGCTGATGGAAATCCCTTAGGCGCCACTGGAGGAGCCCAGATTTTTGAGGTCGTCAAGCAACTCAGAGGAGAAGCTGGCAGCAGACAAGTGGAAGTGAACGGAGATTCACCTAGATTCGGGTGCATATCAGAATTAGAAGGATTCGGAACAAAAGCCTACATCCACATTTTAGGGAGGGAGTAACGTGAGCAGTGAACCTATTGAAAGGAGAGTCTCCTATATCGGAGACAGACTTAGAGGCAGCCAATGCATCCTTTGCGGAAAAGAATACTTCAGAGGCAAGGACTACTGCGGTAAATGTGGAAGAAAAAGCTTCGGAAAGATGAAGGACGTCGACTTCTTCTACGAGAAAGGAAAACTAGAAGTTTGCACACTCGTTGGCCAACCCACAAACAAATTCATCAAGATGGGACCCTACGTCTACGGCATCATTTCATTTCATAATGGAAATGTGAGGGTTCCGGGCAGACTAACCGATTTTATTCTGAAGGATGAAGAATTAGATCTATCTTGTTTTGAAGGTAGAGAAGTTGTTCCAAGGTTTAGGAGAAGATACGCTGTAACACGAAGCGACATTGTTCCAACAATTTCTCTAGCCTTCACCCTCGCCGACGGGTACTATCCCCATCAAGAATACAAAATATTAAAGCCCGAAAAAGAGTATGAGACGCCGGGAATTGTTGGATACGGAGTCTACGTCTCAAAATTCCGGATCAAAGAAAGAATGATGGAAAGGTCTGTGCCATTCATAGATGAGGACGCTGTCACAGCAGCAGTTGAAGCTGGAAAAATTGCATTGATCCATTCTGGAGTAGACCACTCTCTCATTGGTAAAGTATATGTTGGCTCAGAATCTAACCCCTATGCTGTCAAGCCTATAGCCTCTAAAGTAGCCCAAGTTCTGAAGCTTGGTAAGGAAGAAAAAACAGATGGTGTCCAAAGTGTAGACGCCATCGACACAGAATTTGCATGTAAAGCCGCTACAAGCATGTTCAAAGACGCAGCGTCGCTAGTGTATTACCCACGTGCCAAAACAGCCTACACGATGACAGTGGGCGCAGACAATTCTCAAGCAGCCCCCAGAGACGCACTTGGAGGAGAACTAGATTTATTCGTGGGTTACGGCGGTTCCGCCTTTATCTTCGGAATGAGTGACGTCATCGCCGAGTTGGAAGGCTGGTACTCCTGCACCTCAGACACACCGGACTTTTGGAGAAGAGATCGGGAACCCTACCCGAGACACGGCGGCCGTTTCACCGGCGAACCTGCCTATTTTAAACATGTTTCGAATGCTTGCAGAAAGCTTATGGAGCAACTGAACCTTCAAATCAGCGATGTAGATTACTTCGTTTCCCATCAGCCAAACATCGGCTTTCCAGTTAGGGTTGCACAGGAGTTGGGGTTCAAAGAGGATCAGTACATGCCAGGTTTGCAAGTCGCTAAATTTGGCAACACCTATTCTGGTTCTTCACCCATCGGTTTAGCAGCTATTCTAGATCGTGCCAAACCAAATGAAAGAATAATTATTGTCAGTTACGGGTCTGGGGCAGGAAGTGACGCCTATTCTCTTTTAACCACTAGCCAGATAGAGGAGAAAAGGCGGCGACAAAAATTCACTGTTCAGCATCAAATTGAAAACGAACACATAGAATACGTGGACTACACCACCTATAGAAGGCTTAAACACGGACTCTAGACCCAAAAGACTGGTTTTGGCAAATTACGTACACCAAAAAAGAATTTGTATTTTCATTCCGAAGCATAGGCAAAATTTATTAAATATTACTACATAAGAAGGAGAATTGAGAAAATGGGAGAGGCTAAAATGGTTGCCATCGAACATCTGAATTTTCAATATGAATTTTTGCTTCATAACACTTTTTCAATAGAACATCCGCATCAACTTATGAGAAGCGTCTCTCCCTATTAATTGCCTGAAAAAAATGCGAGGTGTATTTAAATGCCTGTAAAAAGGGGTATAGCCGTATGGATATCAGGTTTCCTAACTTTCTTGGCAGCTCTAAGTTCCATTGGCGTAGTCGTCTATTGGACGCGTTACGGCAGTGAGGCCATCTTTGAACCTTATCTTATAGGCAAAACAATAAGTAGCCTAGTAGGTGACCTAACCACAGAGAACTACATTTGGATATTCCTAACCGCAACCTTCATCTTCCTCGGCATCACCTGCATCATCGCATACCGAAAACTACCGCCTGATCCAGAAATTATTAAAATGTTCGTCAAAGTGGGAGGAAACCTAGCAGCCCTCAAGAAGACTCATGAAACCACAGCAACAGAACTGATTGAGAGCATAGAAAACAATAGGAAAAGCAATATAGAATCCTTCAAGAAAGCCAACACAAATCTTGAAGATACCAAAAAAGAAACGTTAGCCGTGCTGGAAAAACAAGGAAAATCGATGCAAAAAGTTAGTCGGGATATGGTTTCTACGGTTGAAACAAAGGTCGGTGAAACTAGAGAAGAAATGCTAGGTGCGCTGAAAAAACAAGAAACAGAAATACGACAAGTTGGACGTTTAAATAAGCAAAGTACCACCGCTATAAAGAAACAAAAGGCGGAAATAGAAGAAATAGGGGTTAGACTCGAAAAAATAGAAGAGAAACTAGTGCCGCCGCAGCCAAGGTTGAACAGCCGAGACAATCCAGAAGAAATAAAAGGAATCGGACCTCGTTTGGGAGAAGAATTGAGGGCCATAGGAATAACAAACGTAGGCGAACTCATCACAGCAGACCCTGTCATTATGGATGAAAAAACACGGGTGTCACGGGATATGGCCGACCGCTTGCAAGCAACAGCCCAGTTACTGTTGATTCCGGGTGTGGATGAAAATGATGCTGAAATACTTGTAGACGCAGGAATTTCCTCTAGAAGGGAACTGGCTGACCAAGACTTGGTTCCACTCAGTAGGAAAATAGGAGAAATCGCCAAGACATACATTGAAGAGGGAAAGATGTCTGAGGATGAAAAGCCAACGATTGAAGAAATATCTTCTTGGATAAGAATGGCTAAATCCTAGTTGGTTGAGTTCAGAGGAATGGTTTAAATATATGCGTAAAGAAAACTATACTCAGTCGTTCTAAGATGATAAGAAGACTTGTCCTAGACGTCTTAAAGCCGCATAATCCCAGCGTGGTTGAACTTTCCGAAGAACTCAGCCACCTAGAAGGAGTAGAAGGCGTAAACGTAATTATTTACGAGATAGACCAACAAGTGGAAAACGCAAAGGTGATCATTGCTGGAAGCAGCATAGACTTTGAAAGCATCAAGAAGAAACTAGGAGAAATGGGCGCTACAATCCACTCCGTTGACGAAGTTGCGGCTGGTAAAAGAATCGTTGAGGAAGTAAAAACGCCTCAGGATAGATCTGCCCGAATGTGATGCAAATGAGTGACGAGGATGAAAAGCACCGTCGTCTCAGCGTGGTTAACGCATGATAAAACGCGTTGGAATTTTTTTTCGAAGAATTAGATCGTATCTACGGATTACGCAAATGACTCCTATTGCCAGAAGATACTTCATCAAGAACGGTTTTGACGGCTCAATGACTGTACTTGGCATTATTGTAGGCTCTTGGATCGTGGGAGTCACAGAGCCTGAAATAATTGTCACCGCAGGGTTAGGGGCATGTCTAGCTATGGGCGTGTCCGGTCTTTTTGGCGCCTACATGACTGAAAAGGCTGAGAGAAAGAGCCATCTTAAAACGGTCGAGGCTGCCATGCTCACCGATCTCAGCGACTCCATACTCAGTGACGCTTCTGACTTTGTTTCTGTGTATGCCGCATTTATTGACGGCGCATCACCTATGTTGACGGCGGTGATCTCTCTTATTCCCTTCATCCTCACGTTGACGGGAACGTTTGTTATCTGGGACGCCTACATTGTCTCATTCATTCTCACCTTAGCCACATTATTTTCTTTAGGCCTTTATCTTGGAAGAATCGCGAAGGAGAACATGTTGTTATACGGCTTCCAGACGGTTGCCGCTGGAATACTCATAGTAGTCATAGTCCTTATTTTAGGAGCCATTTAACATTTCTACCGACTAAATCGCCTTAAGTTGTTTTTTGGATGAGCTTTCGTATCACAGCAACTGTTTTTCTGTTTGGCGCCATTTTTTTCTCGCACTTAAAATAGTTCAATAAAACAGTTATATGTGAGTTCAGAAGACTACTCTAAAAACGTAAGCAAACAAGCATCAATTGTTGTGGAGAATGGCTAAAAATTGGGTGTTCGTGAAGTATTTGAGGTTTTATATTCTCCAGTTAAGGCTTTCAAAAAAATTATTGAAAAACCAGACTTTAAAGGTGTTCTCCTAATTTTAGTGCTATTCATTTCCTTTAGTGTAGTTGAGCAATATGTAGTCGCCTCGAAGTTTCTTCTTCTAACAGTTACCCCTGATGAGGATGACTGGACTGAATCAACGGCACTTTGGACCTCCAACGATTCACCATCACTCGATGAGACAGATTACAAAGCGGGAAATACAGTTGGCAACCATAGTGTCAAATCTTCAGTTTTCAATGACACAAGCATCTGGACGAAAATAACGGGTATAGAATCCCTTGATTGTTCAGAAGACACGGGTTACAAGGAACTGTTTTTTTGGATCAAGTGGATACATGAAAATGAAGTTCCGAGTAATGCAACTTTACGATTGTTTTCCAGCAGCGAAAGTAGTTACTTTGAATTAGATCTAATCAGTTTTCTAGCTTCAAGCGACGAATGGAGTAATGCAACACTCAAAATTGGTCCAGACCAAGGTTGGAATTCAGCTAATTCTCCAGACTGGCAAAACGTAATGGGATTGGAATTTATACTAGTTTGGCAGGCACAGGCAAATCTAACGATAAAAATTGATGACCTACGTTTTCAAAAGTATGCTTCCTCCATTGAGACAGGAGCATTTGGTGGATCAATCATCGGCATTTTAATGTCGGCGGCTGTTTCCTTCTCCATGAATTGGATCCTTTGGGCTGGCATTCTATTGTTAGTCGCAAAAGTTTTTCGAGAAGAACTAGGCCCGTGGACTATGTTTTTCGTTATCATTGGGTATGCCTTCATAGCCACCGTGGTTTACACGATAGCTAGCGCAGCGATAATTTCAATGCTTTCACCGTTGAACTTGCCAACGAAAACGTGGCCACCGACAACGGAGGCGGAAGCTAATGCTGTGAACGCTGTGTTTGAAGAAAACTGGTATCCCATTTTGCCTTACCGACTTTATGCAATGTTACACCCTGTATTCGTCATATCGAATATCCCGTTTTATTTCCCCTTCTTAAGGGAGGTGTGGACCCTAGTTCTCTGCGCAACCGCAATACGCCTCCTACGTGGAACAACATGGGGAAAGGCAACAAGCATCTCCGCAGTCGCCCTTATCTTAAGAGCTATCTTAGGATTCTTCTTCGGAATCTAAAAGAGTTTCTAAAGTTAGATAACTTAAAATAAAAGAGAACGTATTGTCCTTACTTCATCAAGCCGGTGCCAACGTGACAGCCTTACTCGAAGCAAAAGATCTGAAGAAAACCTACCGAATGGGCAAGGTTCTCGTTCCAGCGTTGCAGGGAATAACCTTTGATGTTGCAGAAGGCGAATTTGTAGCTGTCTTTGGTCCCTCTGGAAGCGGAAAATCAACTCTTCTTCACGTTTTAGGCGGCTTAGATAGACCAGACGAAGGCGAAGTTTCGGTTGACGGCATTAGTTTTTCCACATTGAACGACAACGCGCTAGCCGAAGTTCGTCTGCGTAAAATAGGGTTCGTTTTCCAATTTTTTAACCTGCTCCCCAGACTTACCGCACTTAGAAACGTTGAGCTACCCCTGACGCTAGCAGATTTGCCAGAAAAGGAATCCATCAAAAAAGCTGAGGACATGCTAAAGCTCGTAGGTCTTGAAGACCGAATGAATCATAGACCTTCTGAGATGAGCGGCGGAGAACAGCAAAGAGTCGCCATAGCTCGCGCCTTGATAAACGATCCGAAGATATTTTTGGCTGACGAGCCGACTGGGAACCTGGACACAACTACCGGATGGGAAATCGTTCAGCTCATGGAGCGTCTGAACAAAAAGAAGGGGCAAACGTTTATCGTGGTCACCCATGATCCAGCCATAGCGGAAACTGTGGATCGCATAATCTATCTAAAAGACGGTTCAATTCAAACAGTGAAGGAGAGGCGTAATTAGCCATGAGACTGAAGAGAATGCTTTCCATGGCTTGGGAAAGCATGAAGCATCGAAGGCTGAGAACATTTCTAACAACCCTAGGCGTGGTCATAGGAATCACGGCTATCATCGCCCTAGCTTCCTTAGGCGAGGGATTTCGCGTATCCATAACAGAACGAATGGAACAAGGCTTTGAATTGGACGTATTAACAGTCATACCAGGAACGTTATTTGCAGGAATGAGAGAACCCTTCACAAATAGCGAGGTAGCAAACGTCAGAAATGTTTCAAATGTTTCGGCTGCTACTCCCGTTCTGCAGATAGGCGGTGTAAACTTGTACAATGGAGATAAGAATGTAATTGCATTCGTCGGGGCGGCTGTCAACTTTACCGAATTCGCCGAGAAGGTTTTTCCAAATAGATTCCTTTTTGAGGAAGGCGAAATGCCCGAGCAAATCAAAAACGACACTCTGATTATTGGCTACAAAGTTAACCATCCGAACGAAACAGAACCCGCTTTTGCCCACCCCAACGATACGGTTAAAATGGCTGTAACCATTTTTGGAAACTACACCTTAACTGCTAATTTCACTGTTGCTGGAACACTGGAAAAAACAGGCACATCGGGATTAACTAACTTTGACTATTGGATTTTTATACCTATAGACACCGCCATAAAAATTTATGGAAATGTTGCAGATTTAATTTTTGTTAAAGTCGATGACCCATATCTTTCTGAAAGCGTCGCGAAAGACATTGAAAACCTGTTTCCGCCATACCAAATTACTGTGCTTGTGCCGCTCTCCTTCATACAACAAGTTAATTCGATATTGAACATGGTTGAAATCTTCCTCACATCTATAGCTTCCATCGCCTTGCTAGTCGCAGGAATCGGAATAATGAACATAATGACCGTCTCAGTGATGGAGAGAACCCGCGAAATAGGTATACTCAAAGCAGTCGGAGCAAAGAGCAGAACCATACTAACCATGTTTCTAGCAGAGTCTGCCTTAATAGGCATCGTAGGCAGTTTAATAGGGGTACCAACAGGTTACGGGATTGCCCATGTTTTGAGCTATGTTTTGTCAGGCTTTGCTTCGCCGCAACAAAACCATGTGTTTCAGGCACCAGAAGCGGAGCAAGCGACTATTGCACCCATCTTTTCTTGGTCATGGGTAATCATCGCCGTAATTTTTGGAATAGCCATCTGCATCCTCTTTGGCTTGTACCCAGCGAGAAAAGCGGCAAAACTTGATCCCGTGGAAGCACTACGATACGAGTGATGTATAAGCTATCTTCTTGTCCATCTAAAACCCTTGCTAGTCTCTACAGAAAAACTCCAGAAACTTCATGTAGCAAAACTTATATCCAACATAATATTCCTTCATCATCACTGGCCCAATAAAATGGAGCTACGCGTAAAGTCGTTTTGACGGCAAGCTGGTTCTGTTTTGGCGGCTGGTTCCGCGATTAGGACGAAAGAGTAGATGCTGAAAAGGCTTCCAGAAAAAACGGTACATACAGCAAAGAGAGCCAGAAGATTTGAAAAGAGGGAGCGAAAATACGACTCCATACCTTTCCAAGGAGCACCAGTGAAAGCGGGGCAGGAAATCGCGGAAAAATTAGATCAAAACAGGAGGAAGAATTCTGAAAATTAAAGAACTAACGGATGGAATGAGAAGAGTAGACGTTGAAGCAAAAGTAATCCAAAAATCAGAGACCCGCGAGGTTCGTTCAAGCTACCGAAACGAAACATACCAGGTTGCCGACGCCATAATCAAAGACGACACCGGCACAATAAAACTAACCCTATGGAACGAACAAATCGACCAAGTCAACGTCGACGACACAGTAAAAATCGAAAACGGATACATCAGATCCTTCAGAGGAGAAATTCAACTAAACGCAGGAAAATACGGAAAACTAACCGTCCTGTAAATGAATGAAAAAAATTTATAAAATGATGGAGAGGTGAAAAAATGCGGTATGAAAGAAGAGGAAGAGGATTCGCCCGAGGATTTCCTCCAAAGCCTGTTGAGGTGGGAAAAGAATACGACGTGGAAATTGAAGAGATCAGCCGTCGAGGAGAAGGCATAACAAGAATCAAAGGTCTCGTAACCTTTGTCCCAAACACCAAACAAGGAGACCATGTGCGAATCAAGATAACGAGGATAAGTCGGCGGTTTGCTGAAGCAGAAGTAGTCGGCGAAGCTGAAGCAGAGGAAGTTGAAGAAGCAGAAGAGGAAGAAACAGCGGAAGAGGAAGAGGCAGCGGAAGAAGGCGAAGCTGAATAGCCAAAAACTCTAGTCTGCGAACCTCTCAAAGTCTTGTCAATTCAGTTAGTTTTTCTAGGCAGTTTCTCTTAGCCTTGGCTTTCATTGACCCAGAGTAATTCGTAGAATTTTCCCTCTTGTAAATTTCTGTATTCAAGGGTGTAGTTGGAGGTTAAGGTTAATATGAACGCGAGAAATATAGCAATAAATGTAGCCCGGGAAACCGGCTTAGCCCGGTAGAGGAGGAAAACTCTGCCGAATGTAGCGGACAAGCATGGCGGGCTTTGGACCCGTCGACGGGAGTTCGAATCTCCCCCGGGCTACCAACATTTACCTAGCCAGATACTGTTCAAAGTTTCCCTTTGATACGTAGATAATAAGCATCATCAAATAACAGATTCGTATAAGCGCTATTCACAACATCGAAAGAAGTTCTGTGATGAATGTGGAGAGAAAAAGATCATTTCTTGTGCAGGTTGCGGGCTGCGATGAATGTTAAACCTTGCTCCGTGAGGGCTCTGGCTGTTCTGTTGACTGAATCATGTTTGTCGAGATAATTGATTAGAAGCTTTGGCATCAATCCTTGTGCAACTATATCTTTTTTGGGAGTAAAATACTCCAAAAGGTTCGACGGATGCTCACGTGCTACCTCAATTTCAGGAAATGCACCTTCATGCTTAGCGCTGACGTTTTTAACATGGCCCGCTATTTCTAGAAATTCGTTCAGCCGGTTGTAAGGTTGTCTGACAATGCCCTTGTACGCTTCTACGATGTGGTGTTCGATGCGAACAATATCTTCGAAGCCAAAGTCCTTCCGTATGTAAGCCGACAGCTCAATAGTCTCGTTGTTAACGGAATTGGAGAGATTAAAGCCTATGAGAGGCGTTGTGCCGTCATCTCGACTGAAAAGCTTTGCAGCCATTAATGTCCAGAAACACGCATACGGGTTATCGTTACCCACGAAAACCGAAATCTTAAATTCCACATCAACGCCTAGCTTGTGAAGCCAAAACCCAAGCATTGCAGTACCCGAGTTTACATTCAATACTTGTCGAACACCATATTCCGTGTAATAATGAAGAAAATCATCAACCCATTTTAAGGCATATTCGTTTGGCACTCCCACACCGCCGAAATAGCCTGTGATAGTTTCAGGACCTCCTAAATGAACGTTAATTGGCTGACCATCAGGTCCCGGCATGGTTCCTTTTGTATCTAAGGTTTCCACATAAGACGCACCTATGATTTGCATTGTAGCAGCAAACGCAATGACATCGCCATCTTCGACCTGTTCTTTCATGGAACGCACTCGAATGTAACGGGCGGGCATAAGGTCTTGTTGAGCAATAGCCTTTTTCGCTTCTTCTATGAGCCACGGGAAAAAGTTACATGCACTAATCTCTAAGGTTACCGCAAAAGACTCATCAAACTTGATGTATTCAGCTTTTTCTCCTAGAATTTTTCGGCGATATTCTGGAATACTGACAAAGGCTCCTTTATCCCGCTGCTCTGTCAGCCACTCAAGACCCTTTATGTAAAGTGGACTCCTTCTCCTAAGGCGTTCCAACAGGTTTTCAAGTTTACGTGCTTCCCGAGCCCTGCGGTTAATTTCATCAACACCACCATGTTTCTCAACGATTTTTAGCAGGCCATTTACGAGGAGGTTATCTTCTTTCATAAGAAAATCGTTAATTTCCTTCAGAGTTTCCTCTTTGATTCTTAATCGTTCTCTAATTTTTTCCAAAAACTGGTCCTCCGATATTTGTATGATTTCACTTCAAAACTTAAATGATATAAGAGTTATGATGAAAATATAGGCGGGAAATACATGTTTAAACCCGAGGGAATTTTGCCAGCCTTAGTTACGCCTTTTACGGATGATGGAAAAGCTGTAGATGAAGAAAGACTGCGAGCTTTAGTTAGGCGTTGCATAGAACTAGGCGTCCACGGGGTTGTCCCATGCGGCACTACAGGCGAGTTTGTAAACTTAACAACAGAAGAGAAAAAACAAGTCATTGACACAGTTGTGGACGAAGTCGACGGAAAAGTTTCAGTGGTAGTGGGCGCAGGAGCCTCTGGAACAGATCAAGCTTTAGAAATGACAAAATACGCGAAAGATGTAGGTGTAGAAGCTGCCTTAATTGTTACGCCTTTCTACTTAAAACCTACAAACCGGGGCATTTACCAACACTACTATACTATTGCAAGCGAAGTAGACTTGCCCATAATTCTTTACAATATCCCACAATGCACAGGCGTCCAGCTTTCTTGGCAAATGGTTGAAGACTTGGCTCAAATCCCAAATATTGTTGGTTTAAAAGACAGTAGCGGACAACTCAATTACATCCTTGCCGTTTTGGAGAAAGTACGCGACAAAATCAATGTTGTATGTGGACACGACGAGGTTGTTGTAGCTGCTTTAGCCGCTGGATGCTCCGGAGCAATCCTTGCAAGCGCCAACGTAATACCAGACATCTGGGTTAAAATCTACAATCACATGAAAAAGGGTGAGCTACAGGAAGCCCTTGAACTACAGTATAAAATACAGAAAATGGCACGCATCATTGTTGGAAGCGGAGCCGTAGGCACAAAATCAGCCTTAAACATGATGAAAGTAAAAGTAGGACCAGTTAGAAAGCCATTAAGCGTGGGCGGAGAACTAACCTACGAAGCAAGAGAAGAGCTGCGAATAGAATTAGAGAAATTAGGTAAAATAGAACCAAAACCAGTTACCTTTGAGATCGGAGAAAAACCCATAAAAGAACGCTTCAAAGCCATTGAAATAACACCTGAAATCATACGAGACTTCAATTTGCGGGTGGGCGAGGCTTTGGCGGGACAAGGCGCAGAAGTAGCCCACATAGACCTACTCGTCGGCAAGAAGGATGGCCCATTGGCTGAGGCTTTCGCAAAGGCTAAGGCTACACCAACACCAGGACATGAACCATTACTAGGCATTTTGGAGCCAAACTTAATGGTTAAGCCTGAAACTCTGATAGTTCCAACGGTTACTATTAGGAACATGCGTCAGGCAAGTATGGTTTATGGGCCTGCACAAACGGCAGTGGCGAAGGCAGTCATTGACAGTGTTGCAGATGGGATAATCCCAAAGGAAGCTGCTGAAGAGCTAATAATCATCGCCAACGTGTTTGTTCATCCAACAGCAGTTGACAGGCAAAGAGTATACATAAACAATTACAAAGCCATGCGACACGCCATCCGCAAGGCAATAGAGGGCAGACCCACAATGGACGAGCTAATAGAAAACAAAGACAGATCAAAACACCCCTTCAAATATACACCCTAATGAACTACAGAAATTTAATAGCGATTTGGCTTTGACAGCGATTATGGGTATGCAGGCTTTTTGCTACGAGGACTTTTCTATTAACCCTATGATTTCAATGAGCATACTAGTCTGCCGCAAATAAGAGTTTATGGCGGCTCTTATGGCGGAAGTATCT
>JGI2172J19969_10000771_pt1 | contig 14210 bp, 10 predicted proteins | sample DeeMarSWOR230_32_FD_19969 | JGI IMG/M metagenome (IMG submission 19969)
CTGAGCGGCAAATAGGCCTATTTTCTGGATTTGATGGAGGAGCTTGTTATTTTTCAGCATAGAGATGGTTTTGGACAGAGATCTAAGATTGGATATGTTAGCTCTTTCACTTCCCTCATATTATATGGGAAATTCCTTCAATCATTAATCGTTTCTATCAAAGGTTTTCTCTGAATTTCAATACCATATATGTCAACGTTTTTGAGCTAAATTGCGTCTATATATTTGAATCCAATAAAACTGGAGAAATAATGAATATTATCACCCGATTGGAAGAGGCCATTCTCATCGCTATCTGGAGACTTGAAGATAACGCTTATGGAGTAACCATTAATAAACAGGTCTCTAAGTCATTAAAAAAGAAATATTCAATGGGAGCGTTATACTTTGCTCTGGATCAGCTGTTAAGAAAAGACTATGTCACCAAAAACGTTAAATGCTTCTATCATGAGAAGGGAGGACGCAGCCGGACCTACTACAGCTTAACGAAGAAAGNAAAGAAAGCTCTTCATGAGGTCAAGGCNTACCAGAAGTCNNTNTGGGAAGGGATATCTGAATTGGCGTTTGATGTGAAANATTCCAAATGAGAAAGAAAAAGGACGTAATTCCTGCACTAGCCGCATGGATACTCGCCAGGATGATCCGGGATGAAGACCGCCTCTCGATCCTGAGCGATTTTTCTGAAACCTATGAAGAACTGATCAATGAAAAAGGTCATCTTGAAGCCTGTCGATGGTACTGGAGTCAGGTTTTAAAATCCATCCCTCTGTTTATGATTAATATTCTGTTGTGGAGGTTGGTTTAATATTCTGTTGTGGAGGTTGGTTATGATTAAAAATTATCTAAAAATTGGCTGGCGGATTTTGATCAGGAGCAAGACTTTTTCTTTATTGAATATTACAGGTTTTGCCGTCGGTATCGCCACTTACCTTATGATCGGTTTATATGTTCAGTTTGAATTGAGCTATGACAGATTTCATGTCAATGCTGACAGAATCTATGAGATTACAGTCGATAACCAGGCGAAAACACCGGATGTCCTTGCTCCGACTCTTCTGGAGGAGTTTCCTGATGTCAAGGCAGCCACAAGGTTAATCAACAGAGGCGAAACTTCTGTCAGTTTTGAAGGAAGAACTTTTATCGAGAACAATTGGGTTTGGGCTGATCAACATATATTGGAAGTCTTCAGTTTCCCTCTTTTGAAGGGAGATAGAAAAACAGTAATGAGAAACCCTGATTCGATCATTATAAGCGAAGACATGGCCTTTAAGTATTTTGGAAATAAAGATCCCATCAACAAAGTGCTTCATTGCTCTTTCTTTGGTTATGTAGGAACGGATTTTATTGTGAGGGGTGTGTTAAAGAATATTCCGAAAAATTCTCATGTCAGAGGTGATTTTTTCGCAAACCTAGAAACACTGAATGATTTGTTGCACAAACAGGAGGACTGGAATAGCAAAAATCTAGATACCTTTATCCTTCTTAACGAAGGCGTGGATCCCCGCGTGTTTGAAGAGAAATACAAGGCGCTTTTAGAATCCAAGTATAATGTCAGAGATGCTGAACAGTTCTCCAATCAACGGCTGACTGACCTGCATTTAAGGTCGACAGATATAGCCAACCATTTCGGTCCGGTTAATGATATCCGGACGATCTATATTTTTTCTGCAATCGCTCTTGTTATCCTCATCATGGCCTGTATAAACTACCTGAATCTTTCAACGGCACGGTCTATACAGCGCAGCCGGGAGGTAGGTATCAGGAAAGTGGCAGGTGCGCAGCGTTCTCAACTCATCACGCAGTTCCTCGGCGAATCACTCCTGTTTACATCCTTATCCCTTATCTTTGCTTTTGGATTAACCTATCTTCTTCTTCCTGTTTTCAGCAGTTTCATTGAAAGTGAAGGCACATTCAGTCTGTTGAACCATGCACAATCCCTTATTCCTCTTGTCCTGAGCGTTCTTATTGTCGGACTTTTAGCAGGCGTTTATCCAGCCTTTGTTATGTCGAATTTCACACCCTCAACAACCCTGAAAGGATCATCATCCGTTATAAAAAGAAGCTTTATGCGGAACTTTCTGGTTGTCGTTCAATTCTCCGTTTCCGTATTCCTCATCATCTGCACAATGGTCATATCGAACCAGGTCAGCTTTTTAAAGAATAAAAAGCTTGGTTTTTCAAAGGACCACATTGTTTTAGCCCGTGCAATACCTTTTGTAAAAGCCCGCGCAATGAGACCTGCAAAAGAGGAACTCTTAAAGTATCCCGAGGTCACCGGTGTGACGTTCTCTTCGGCATATCCAATGCAGGTCAACCAGTTATATGATTTTTACTATCAGAATACCGATGATCCGGAAAACAACCAGGTAAGTTCGTATTACGCAAGGGTAGACTACGATTACATAGGATTATTCGATATGGAAATTGTTAAAGGCAGAAATTTCGAAAGACAGCGTGATGAAGGTCGAGATGTATTAATCATAAACGAAACCCTGGCCAAACAGCTCGGATGGGACGATCCAATAGGAAAAAAATTTAGCTTCCGGCGAGGAGAGGGAACGATCATTGGAGTCGTGAAGGATTTTCACAACAGGACCATGCATTCAAAAATTAACCCGGTGACCTTGCATTTAAGGCCTTATTATCCGGATCTCTTGGCCATAAAAATAGATACAGCTGATGTTCAAAAAACCTTAGCCGTCATTGAAGATGTTTACAAGAGATTTTCTAGCGATTATCCGTTTATATACAATTTCATGGATGAACGATATGATAATTTATACAAGTCGGAGATCCGGAAGGAGAAAGCCTTCCGCTATTTTTTGGGAGTTGCGATTTTAATCTGCTGTCTGGGGCTTTTTGGCCTCACTTCATTTTCAGTGGAGAGAAGAACAAAAGAAATCGGTATCCGAAAAGTACTGGGAGCCTCCATTCCCGGCATTACATCACTCTTGTACAGAGAATTTACAAAGTGGGTCCTGGTTTCAAATGTTTTTGCCTGGCCCATCGCGTATTATGCCATGCACAAATGGCTCCAGGCTTACGCCTATCGGGTGAATCTGGGAATAGGGATATTCGTTGCTTCGGCATTGATCGCTTTGCTCATTGCATTGCTGACGGTGAGCTACCAGTCCATCAAAGCCGCCACCGCCAATCCGGTCGACTCCCTGCGGTATGAATAAGTCTTTATGACTGAAGCTTGAAACTCCGACCAGGATTTAAGAGTGGCACCCAAATCCCCCAGAGCCCTGGCTCCGATTCTCGCTCTCTGGGTCATTGTTTATTCTGCCTTAGTGAATACTGGATTTATTGCGAGTTGAGTTAGAATGGAGCTTTATTGATTTTGGAGGAAAAATGAGCCTTAATGTGTCAAGGCAGCGTCTGTATGCTTCTCTTCTGATCCTGGGAGCCTGTGTTCTGCTTTTTCGTACCATGAATTTCTCTTTGACCCATCTGACTATCGATAGAAAGGGGGTAGGATCATGAAACGCAGTCTTACAATTTTCTTCAGTTTGCTTCTCTTTTTTGGATTTTTCCAGCAGAAGAGGAGTTTTATTCAAACACGTTACGAAGACGTCGATGACCTTCGCAATCACCCTGCTGTGCTCTATATTAACAGCGGCTTGCCGGTTGTCATCTGTCCCGATGATCCCGCCATCTGGAAGAGCACGTTTTCTCATGATTTTTATGAGGCTTTTATGTCCTGGGGGTTGGACTTGAGATGTCTTAAACAGCTGGCGATGAACTCGCTCATCTACTCTGCGATGGAGCCAGAGGAAAAAGAAAGAGCTCTGGAGTTCTGGCGGGANAAATGGGAGAGGTTCATTACCTGGTTGAATGAGTATAAAGTTGAACAGACTGCTCTAAGGCGATAGAGCCAGATCCATTTTCGTGACCTGAGCCCATTCCAAATTCGCTACCAGTACAACAGGATACCGATCTCGGGTGCCCAGTCAGTGGCTTTGGAAGTGATCCCCAAGGCATTGTTGAGTTTCACGATGACTTTATCCCGGACAATGTGCCATTGGGCCTCAGTGATCAATTCCACTTCATCCTGTCCTCCCTCGATTCCGACGTAAACACGCCAGTGGGGTGAAATCCGCTTCACATACTCGATTGCATATTCCCCCAGCGGTTCGACCGTGGATTCCCCTCCGTCGTATTCTATCGCATAGCGAATGATGAAGGTTCCAAAAGGAAACCCCTTGATTATGCCGGTTCCGAACTTCAATTCCCAGTCCTGGGTGCCGATCAATACTCTGTTTTTCTGAAAGGGAAAGACAGTCTCGAAGTAGCTGAATATCTCGGGTCGTTTCTTGTTTTCTTTCTGCCAGCGGAATCGGAGCTGGCTCTCCACGTCTCCCAAACCTGATTCGGTAAGTTCGGCGGGAAGGCTCGAGATGTCATCGGGAGATTTTTCGAGCGTTGCTTTTATGACTGCCGCTTCGAACTCGATGGCCAGCCAATCGGTAAGTCCATAGCCGATAAAGAGAAGTCCTTCGGCCGCTTTGAACTTGCCCCGGTAATCCCGGTCGAGCCCATAACCCAATTCAGCAGGTTTATACTCCATATTGTGATCGAGATAGTACTCAAAGTACATATAGGTTATCAAGGCTCGATGGGGAATAAAAATTCCGAACATGGAGCTGGGCACACCTGTTCCCCGATCTTTCAAATAGTCCGGCAACTTTTCCTGGGCCAAAACCGCAGACGGATTATGGAGAAGCGATCCAGCAATAACAATGATGAAAAATAAAGTTATCTTTTTCATCGCCATGTCTCCTTTTGGCTCCTCTTGTGCTTGGGGAGCCAAAAATTTCCATCAGGTCGAAGATTACTTTTTCACTCCAGGGCCCTCGAGGAATTTTCCGTCGGGTGCCACCGTAACTTCGATTTCCTTCTTGCGGGCGGTTTCAAGGATGATCTCATAGCCTTCGAGCTCCTCCTTGCCGTCTGTCACTTCCGTGATGGCCATGATTTCCTTGATGACGGACTGGGGATATTTGGCCTCCACGGCCTTCCTGACGATTTCTGGCAGGTCCTTGACTGAGATCTCTCTCTCCCAGTTGTGGATCGTGCCGTCCTCCTTGATGTCCGCCTCGAACTTCTGTCCTTCCTGCTTGAACTCGAAATCGTAGATGACCATGCCGTCTTCTTTCTCCTTGCTCCACTTGTCGATCTCGGCCTTGGGGAACTTTGCCTTCAGGGCATCCATCACCTGCTTGGGAATCTTGTCCAGGTTGGGCTTTTTCTGGGTGCCAGCGGTCGGCATCGCTAAGAGGAAACCGGCGAGCACAACCGCGAGCAGCCCATCGGCCAGCCAATTCCAACGACGTAAAAACATGGGGACCTCCTTTTTAAAAATTGATTTGTTTGATTTTATTTCTAAGACTCATGGTCGTTTTAAATCCGGATACATATGCCCAAGCTCTGGGAAGTGAAGGTTGCATCTTATATTACCAAGAATATTTAAATACACCTGCTCGAATGAAACTTCTTTTATCGGTCATCTCGTATCCATTCTCTTGTACTTTTAATAGGAAAATCTCCATACGAATTTGAGAAGTACGGTGGTATCCTCAATTGTCCATTTTGACTGCCCGGTAGAAATTCTTTGATTTATCACCAGGTAAAAATCACTGCCTATCTTCGGGATCCAGTTCAAGCGAAGATTGAGAAGAATCTCGTCATCTTCGTTATTCCACTGCCCGAAAAGCGATGTGTAAAGCTTAGTCGTGAAGGCGTACTCGATCCGAGCTCCCAGCTCTTTGGTGCGGAAAATTCGCTGGTCAAAATTGAGTCTGTTCCATTCGTAATCGACAGCAAGGTTCAGATGTTTATTGACATTTAAACTTATGTCTGTTTCCAATCCTGTCCGGGAACCAGAGTAATAGTCTCCCCAACTGAGGTCGCTTCCAAAGGAGATCTTGCGGCCCCGGAATGTGCTGAACTCGACGGCGTGTCTTGTGTACCAGTAATCGCCCATCGGGATATCTACCCCTTCGAATATTTCGAAATCGTGGTCTAAACGGTCATAGTTTCGTGTAATATTATATTCAAACCATTCTCCGCTCTTGGTCCCGAATCCCAGAGGCAGCCATTCCATGTAGACAGATTCCATCTGATTTGTGTCGTCAGTCATGTAGTAATTGATTTCGATCGGTTTCAACTCCATTTGGCGGATCCAGGGGATAAATTTAGGGCGGGGGCAAATGGCGACTTCGCTGTAGATCATCTTGTAATTCTGGCGTCTCAGAAAGCCTATTTCTGGATTGAAATCTTTTTGAACCGCAACCATTCCCAAGGTCCCTTCGATAAGGTCGTTGGGATAGGAAAGATAAAAACGGTAAGCGAGATTCCGGCCCTCTGCTTGATCTTTAGTCTGGGATTGGGCCACAGCGCCTCCGATGGCGATGTTCTTGTCTCCGAATAACCTGGAGGAGACATAATTGGCATCAATTCCGTAAGCGAAATTGGAGACGTCGCTTGAATTCTTGGAAGTGAAAATGAAGCCTATGTTGGATTGCTTCATCACATCCTGGCTGATTCGGATCACGCTGTAGTTGGTCGTCGGCTCATCCTCCTTTTTGGCGGTTTGGATGGAAAGCATCCCGATATTCGTCCGGCCGCTTTTCCCGATTAAGCGCGCGCCGCCGATAATGGGTATTTGCTGGTTTCCTTTAATACCGATGCGCCGGCTGTAAAAGACCTCTGCATTGGAACCGAGACCGAACTCAAAAGAACCCTGTCCTTCTAGAAAAAAATCCCGTTTCTCGGGGAAGTAGAGGGAAAATCGGGTCAGGTTGATCTGGGCGCGGTCGGATTCTACCTGGGCAAAGTCTGTATTCAAGGTCAGGTTCAGCTTAAGGTTCGAGGTGAGGAGATAGTTGATGTCTCCCCCGACTTTGCCCACCCGATCCGTTTCTTGCCCGGCTTCTTTTTCAAGGCCGCCTGAAAAATAAGGTTTTATTTCGATCAAGTGACCGCTGGAGACTCCTTCCAATCCCGTTAATGTTCCGGCTTGTGAAACTCTTTCCAGCCTGTGATCACGCGACCAGCCCTGCCAGAGCACCTGCTCTTTTTTGCGGCTGATGTTCCGCTCAAAATTGATTCCCCATGTTTGGGCATCTTTCTCTGGAAATTTCAGGGTAGAGAACGGAATCTCGATTTCAGCGAACCAACCCTCTTCATTGATATCAACGGCAACGTCCCAAACACCATTCCAATCCTTGTTCACACTCTTTCCTTCGTTGGTTATCAGCATATCGGCCCGGGCGGCATTGGGATTGATCACGAATAGATAGCCGTTCCTTTTGTCATGGTAAGTGTCAATGATGATTTTAAAGTTATCCTCAGCGCTATAGCTGAAATCCCTCTTCATCTCTTTGTGGATTATCTTATCCACATCGGAATCGTAGCACCAAATCCCGATGTAGAGGGCTTTCTCTGTGTAGACTATTCCGACTTCGGTCCTTTCTGTGACCGGATCTCCCTCTTTGAGCTCTCGCTGGGTGAAATTGGATATTTTTTGAATTTGCGACCAGGCTTCTTCATTCAGATGGCCGTCTAATTTTATCTTGGATATGATTCGCTGAGCTTTTAAAGTATCGGGGATAGAGGTTTGGCTGTGCCCAAAGCTCAGCTGTGAAAAAAAAACGATAAATATTAAAGACAGGAGGAGAAAGGGCTGGAGGAACACCCGGATGGCTGATCTCTTTATCAGTTTTTTCCGGTTCATCGAATTGATAATTCCATGCTAAAATTAAAGGAACATTAAAATATTCATTTTTTAATCTCATTTTAATCTCTTTTTGTATAATAGAGCACAGATGAGAATCTTAGTCGTAGAAGACGAGAAAAGCCTGGCCGGTTTTATAAAAAAAGTTTTAATCAGAGAGAAATACGCCGTCGATGTGGTCTTTGACGGTCAGGAGGCTTTGGATTATGCCCAGACATATCCCTATGACCTCATCCTCCTGGATATTCTTCTGCCCAAAAAAAACGGCTACGAAGTGATTCGAGAATTAAGAAATAAAAAAATCGCCTCACCGATTCTGATGCTGACGGCCAAGGACGCCGTCGAGGATAAAATCCAGGGGCTTGACCTCGGCGCAGATGATTATCTGACAAAGCCTTTTGACTTTGGTGAACTTCTGGCCCGTGTTCGAGCCCTGCTCAGAAGAGAAACACAAGAAAAGCCTGTTATTCTCAAAGCAGGGAATTTAACCCTCAATCCAAAAACACATATCGTGAAACGCGCCGGAAAAATAATCCATCTCACCTCCCGTGAATTCAGTTTGCTTGAATTTCTCCTGCGGAAGAAAAATCATATTCAGACCAGAGATATGATTATAGATCATGTCTGGGATAGCACCTTTGAGAGCATGACCAACATCGTCGATGTATACATCCGGTATTTGCGTAAAAAAATCGAGACCGGATTCTCGAAAAAACTCATTCATACCGTCCGCGGAAGCGGCTATGTCCTGAAAGAAGACCATGAAGGTTAAAAGTCTACAAAAAAGGCTTTTTTTGAATTATGTCATAAGCATCATCCTGGGTTTTATCCTGTTAGGTTTTGCCCTGTTTCAGCTTCTCACTTTCGGACTTTATAAGAAAATTGACGGCGTTTTAACTGCGGAGAGCAAGTGGGTAGAGAACATCATTAAGGAGAAAATTCAGTACGGAGAAGAGGAGGTTATTGAAGAGATCTCTGAGCATATGGGGCCTAAAGATGATGATCAATTCTCTGTCCTGTTCTCTAAAGATCAAAAATTAGTCTATGCGTCTCAATACCCTGAAAATGAAAATTTTCTGGCTGCTCTCTCTCCGCAGCTTGAAACAGCCGGCGATTCTCCGCTGATCCGCTCGGTTAAGATTGATAAAAATAATAAACATTACAGAGTTTTAACCAAGCGAATATTTCTTTCTGATAGGAACGAATTTATTCTGGCCGTAGGATCATCACTCACGGATGTAAAAGCCATTCAAAGACAGCTTGTTCTCTGGCTGTTGATCATTATACCCTTGATTGGAATTGTCTTCGGCTTGTGGGCTAAATTCTCTGCCGCTAAAATTTCAAAACCTCTGGAGATAATGTCCGATAGAGCGAAAAGCATCACGGTCAATAAAATGAGCGAGAACATAGAGGTTCCTCCTTCCTATAAAGAGATTAGAGACCTGGCTGGTTCCTTCAACGAAATGATTCTTAGGCTAGACCGGTCTATTTCTGAAATCAAACGCTTCACTTCCGATGCTTCCCATGAGCTAAGGACTCCGCTTTCTGTTTTGAAAAGTCAGATTCAGTTGGCGCTGAGAGATAAGGCAACGCTTCCTCAATATCAAAAAATCTTTGAGAATGGATTAAACGAAGTAATCTATATGGAAAAAGTTGTAAGTAATCTTCTCACCTTATCCCGCTACGACTCAGGCAAGATCAAGCTGGAGAATTCAGTAGTGGATCTCTCCGACCTGCTTATTGAACAATGCGAAAAAATAAAGCCTTACGCCAAAGGCAGGAAGGTAAGTATCGTGCTTGAGACGATCGAGCCTGTAAAGGTCTCTGGAGACAAGATGTATCTGGCTCAAATGATCTTCAATCTTCTGGACAATGCTGTGAAGTATAACAAAAAAGCTGGCAAAGTCTTTGTTGAATTGATCAGCATGCAGAATAAAGCACGCTGCCTGCTCAAGATCCGAGATACAGGCTTAGGTATCCCAAAGACAGATCTTCCCCATGTTTTTGACCGCTTTTATCGTGTGGATAAATCCCGTTCGCGAGAAACCATGGGAAGCGGATTAGGCCTCAGCATCGTCAAACTCATTATAGAGCTCCATGAAGGGATGATACAAATCGACAGCGATGAAAACAGAGAGACTGCTGTGACAGTGGTTTTCCATTTATCTTCCCCCTCGCTTGACGTCGGATAAGGGTTGTTTATTCCCCGAATGGTCCTTTCCTCAAGCCCTGCGAAGATGCAGATGTCACCATTGTTGCCGCCTATGAGATGACTGGAAATCGAGCCATGGTTGCCTTCGAATATAGCCAACAGCATTCTCCGGCTTCTCTATTCGTTAACAATTCTATGCCGCGACATTCATTATTAGGCAAAATTTCTTCTCTAGAGCACCCAGGCGTATCCCAGCTTTATGAAGAAAGTCCTGTCGGACTGGGTTAGTCCATACGCCTGGCTTCCAAAATAATTATCGCTGTAGCCAAGGAAGAGCAGGGTCCGGGGATTGATCTTGTAGGAGAACAGCAACTGGGTGAAGAACCTCTTGAACTTGGGATCTTTTTCGAATGTGTAATTGCTGACGTTGTAGTCGTAATCCACGTATTGGAGGATAGCACGGAAAAAGGTGCGGACATTGAACTGGTAGACAACTGTCGACTGGGTGATGTTTGCCGTATACAGGCGCGCATCCTGGACGTTCATCCGTTCAAACGTGTGAGATAAGGATATGCGCAGGTGTTTGCCGAGATTGTAGGACAAATAAGGAGAAAGCCTGAACCTTTTTCCCAACCGCGTGTTCTCATAATCGATCTGATCTCCGAATATGGTGGACATATATAACTGCAGGTCGCTGGCTGGCCAGAATCCTCCTTCCATTACGAAGTAGGTTTGATCGAATTCACGGTTATTATATCCCTCTCGGATTCTTGCCCCTTCTATGAAAAAGCTGGATTGCATGGTTCCGTTGTAGGCAAACCAGAGCGAAGCCCCCCTGTTCAGCAGATTTCCATCCCAGTCTTCATAATAGTTCACCTCACTGCCCACCATAAACAGAGACCACCACGAACCCGGCTTCGCGTTCCACTTGTGATTCAGACCTCCCTCCGCATTCCGGTATCCAACCCTGGGGTAGTAGCCGAGGTCGGCGCGGAATTCCGGACCGGCTTCCTCGTAATCTGCCCACCAGCCCCAGGTCCTGGTGATATGGTCGTACTCGAATGAGATGAGGTGGTCGCTGAAGGAGCCGCTGGGCTGATTATAACTATTTACTACTTCAGCGGGATACCTGGTGCTGGAACCGAGGACCAGCAGTTGGATTTGATTGGTGCGAGTGAAGCGGAAATCCAGGTCGAACCCGTAAACCCTGTTGTAATAATCCTTGCCTTCCCGGTCGGTTGCCAGTAGACCGACCGTGTATCTTCTGCCGAAGTCCTTCTTGTAGCGAAAGACCGAGGATGTGTTTGCCTCATTCAATGAGGTTGAGCTGGATCCTTGGCTTCCCGGAAAAACGAGGTTTGTTATTTCATCCCGGACAGCATACGCCCCAAGAGTGTGGGTTCCTTCCTTACCTGTCAGCTTGAACCCCCATCTCGGGTCCCGTATCATCCGGGTATAGATGACACTTTCAAGAGAAGTGAAGAAGTCAACTCCTTCGGTGAAGAAAGGCCGCCTTTCAGGATAAAAAAGGGCGAACGGCTGGTTGATGTCCAGCTGCCAGGCATCGGCCTCGACCTGGCTGAAGTCGGGATTGGCCGTTAAATTGAGCGTCAGGTTCGGAGTCATTCCCCATCGGGCGGTCAGTCCTGCCTCCGCATCCTGAGATTTCTTTTCAAGGTCGCCCTGAGGAAAATCCGGCCGGTCATCCGTGCGGGCTCCGATGACTGTGGGATTGATTTCAATATTCAGTCCGGGACTGGCACCTTCGAAGCCCTTTATCTTGACAGCCTGGCACAGATAGCAGTTGTTGCTCCGGTCTCTCGGGAAGAGCCCGATGTGGTAGGGGTGTTCGCGGGGATAGCGGCGCACAGCATCGAACCCCCAGACCTGCGGTCCTTCCTTGCGCTGGAAACGGAGTGAGGAAAAGGGAATGGAAATTTCGACTGCGTAGCCCCAATCAGTGATCCGGCTGGAGCAATCCCAGATCGTGTCCCAACCCGCGTCCTCTCTGCTTTGAGTTTCAATTTCGTCGAACTGCACTCCTTGAGCTGTGACGATAAAATCAAAGCTCCGTCGGCTATCGTTGAACGTGTCAAAGATCAGGGCGATCCAGTCGTCCCCGCCCAGAGTGTCCCGGTCTCTCAGGTGAGCCCTGATGGCCGATGGCTTGGGATCGTAGCAGCGGAAGGCCGCGTAGAGGTTATCCTTGTCGTAGGTGAGGAGTACCTCGGTGCGCACAGGCGGAGTAACATTTTCCCCGGGTCGGACCTCATATTTCAATTCCAGGACCAGGGCGTTTTCCCATGCTTCCTCATCCAAAACGGCGTCAAGTCGGATTTCAGACTCGGTACGCGGGACGATATAAGGATCCTCGGCCGTTCCTGTTCCATGGTTTCCCGACCCGCTGTCTCGCGGAGATGTCGGTGCCGGGAATACCATAGAGGCCAGGAAGATTGATAAGCTGATGACTAATACTCGGTAATGCTTCACAGGCGTCTCCTCTTTTAATCTTGGTTATTGTCAGCGTCTAAAACAGAAAATTTATTTGAGCTAGACTGCGTGTCTCGAATGTGCTCTTAAAAATGTCATTTAAAAATATATACGTCTGGTTTTCCGAAATGGTTGCTGATTTATCGAGGGTAATCCACAAGGTCTTATTACATTTCATTGAGTATCCCTATCCTTGATTATTCACAAAGGCTATTCATACCGGAGGTTTTCAACGGGATTGGTGCGTGCCACTTTGAGGCTATGATAGCTGGCGGTCAAAAAGGCAACAAGGATGGCACCGATTGCTGTTGCTATTAGCAGGAGCGGACTTATCCCCGTCCTGTAAGCAAATTTCCCCAACCACATGTCGATAAAAACCAGTGATACGGGAATGGCGATAACAATTGCCAGGAAAATCAGGAAAAAGAATTCCCTGAACATGATCAAAACGATCTGGGTGGCCGAAGCACCCAGGACCTTACGCAAAGCCACCTCTTTGGTTCTCCTGAGTGATGTGAACGAGGAAAGCCCCAGAAGGCCCAGGAGGGAGATGATAATGCAGATGCAGGAGAAGATTTTAACCAGGCGGTTCTGTCTCCGGTCAGCATCATACAACCGGTCAAACGACTCATCCAGAAAAGAAAAGACAAACGGCCGATTGGGATTGAACTTGTTCCATCTGTCTTCCAGCCATCCCATGGTATTTGTCAAGGATTGGCTTTTCAACCTGACCATTAAATAGCCTGGTACGCTGCCTGGCAAATTGTCTTCGGGCCTGCTGATCATCCGGATGAGCATGGGTTCGATCTTATTGTGGAGCGAGGCAAAATGAAAATCCTTCACGACGCCAATCACATGGCCGTCAGTATGGCTGCCTTGAGTGATACGTTTTCCGACCGGATTATCCCAACCCATGAATCGGACCAGAGTTTCGTTGACGATAATCCCTTTTTGACGATCCGTGGAAAAGCTGGGATCAAAGTCGCGTCCTTCCACGATCTCAGCTCCTAATGTCTGAATAAAGTCGAACCCGGCCCAAAGAACCCAAAAATTGTAGTCCTCCATGCCATCCCTGCCCTCAAGCTTATACAGACCTGTGGTGGGGCTTCCGGGCTGTCCGATTCCCGTAGCCACCGAGATGATATCCGGATTCCCGATAAGTTCCTGTTTGAATGTCGGTATTTTCTGGATGACATCATTATCCCGTAGTCTGATCGATACGACATTCTCTTTCTTGAAACCCAGATCCCGATTGCGCATGAATTCGATCTGGCGGTTCATAAACAGGGTAATGATGACAACACCTATGGAGATTACGAACTGAAATGCTACCAGAATTCGTCGGATGCGCACTCCTATCCTGCTTGAGCTGAATCCACGCGATATGGCGGTCGCCGACCTTATGGCAGAAAGATAAAAAGCGGGATAGATACCGGATAAGATCCCGATGAGGAGAAAAAGCCCTAAAACGGCTGCAATCAAGACAGGATTGATAAGCATTCCTGTCTCAAAGCTGAAATCCAAGAGCCGATTTAACAGCTTTAGGGACAGGAGAACCGCCCCATAGGAAAATACCAGAGCAATGAAAGACACCAAGAGGGATTCACCCAGAAGTTGGAAGACCAGATCCTTTTTGCTCGACCCTAATACTTTTTTCATCCCGATCTCCCGGACCCGAGTGGAAGAGCGGGCGGTGGCCATATTTACATAATTGACACATGCCAAAACAAGGATGAATATGCCGATGAAGAAAAATGCGTAAATATAAGATCTGTTCCCCAACGGCATTTCGAATCTGAAACCGACAGTGTTGTAGTGGATATCCTTCAG
>JGI2172J19969_10000773_pt1 | contig 14206 bp, 10 predicted proteins | sample DeeMarSWOR230_32_FD_19969 | JGI IMG/M metagenome (IMG submission 19969)
TTTACTCATCTTAAAACCTGTTCGAACGTTTAGAAACTATTCGCTAGATAAAAAAAGAAATTCCCAGAAAGATCATATAGAATTTTCGATGCACGCCGTTCTTAACAGACTTTTTACAGGATCTTAACAACTTCCTGACAACTCACCTCAGGCAAATAATTATTATATCTACAGAAATTGAGGTTAACGAAAATGAATAAAAAGGAGAAAAGGAGACGAAAATGAGGGCTGCATCATTAAAAGATAAAGTCATCTGGATAACCGGAGCATCTTCGGGGATCGGGGAAGCTCTTACCTATGCTTTTGCTAACCAAGGAGCCAACCTCATCTTGTCTTCAAGACCTTCGGGCCTGAAGAAACGGATGANGGNCAGGCCATCGATATGAACAGGCAAAANATAGCCGGCAANCTCAGCCTGGATTACAACAGCGATCTGTGGAGAGCCTCGGCCTCTCACCTGGACATAGGAGCCCGTTTCAATCCTGAAGTGGGATTTATCCGCCGTACGGATTTTCGTTTGAGCAACGCCTCCATCGAATACGCTCCCCGGCCCAAACAACCGTCGGTTATCCGGCAGTTTGAATATCAGCTGGAGGGCAGCTACCGTTCTGACCATGATAGCAGGATGTTGGACAATGAGCTGCAGGCGTCGTTTTCCATCGAATTCCAAAACAGCTCACGCTTCAGCGTCAATGTCCAACGGGAGAGTGAGTTTATCGATTATGACTGGGAAGTGCGTGAAGGCTTCCTCATTCCTGAAGGAACCTACACTGGCTTCATGTATTCTGTACATACGGAGAGCGATAAGAGCCGGGCGATTGCCGGCGGGATTGATATTGATTATGGAAAGTATTATACCGGTCGCCAGATGAGCGTTGGCCTTGAGAGCACCATCACCCGCCTCCGGCGTCTTCGGATGGAGCTGAACTACAGGTACAACTTCATCCATCTTCCTGAAGGGAACTTTCACACCAATACGTTGGGACTTCGCATGTTTTACTTTTTTTCTACGGACCTGTATGTGAAAGCCTACCTGCAGTGGAACGACGATAAATTCTACAATGCAGGAAGGGAGAGGATCGTCAGCGACATTCTGCTGCGGTGGATATATTCACCAGCCTGCAATTTTTATGTGGTCTACAATGATACCCGGCTGGTCGGGCCAGGCAATACCGAGATCGCCAACAGGACACTGATGGTCAAAGTCACTTATTTCTGGCGCAAGTGACATCCCAAAAAAAAGCGGAAAGTTCGGCGTCAAGAACCGCCTGCAGAGTTTATTCATCCAGAACCGCCTGGACCTGCCTCCGGATGATTTATGATCAGGAATTATTCGCTAGATAAGAAAAGAAATTCCCAGAAAAATCTTATAGAATTTTCGATGCCCGCCATTCTTAACAGACATTTTACAGGATCTTAACAACTTCCTGACAACTCACCTCAGGCAAATAATTATTATATCTACAGAAATTGAGGTTAACGAAAATGAATAAAAAAGGAGAAAAGGAGACGAAAANGAGGGCCACTTCATTGGAGAATAAAGTCATCTGGATAACCGGAGCATCTTCGGGGATCGGGGAAGCTCTTACCTATGCCTTTGCTGCCCAAGGAGCCAACCTCATCTTGTCTTCAAGAAACATAGACGCCCTGGAAAGAGTTAAAAATAATTGCGCCAATAATCACAGTGATATCCATATCCTTCCCCTCAATCTCTCAAAATTGCGGACGCTCAACAGAAAAGCTAAACAGGCATTAAAAATCTTCGGGAAGATCGATTTCATGATTCATAATGCTGGTGTAGCTTTAAAAGACCTAGCCAAGAACACGGATATCGAAATCGATAAGAGAATTATGAATATAAATTATTTCAGCACGGTTGTCCTGACCAAGGCAATCTTACACTCCATGGAGAAACGAAAATCTGGACATATTGCAGTCATCAGCAGTGTTTCTGGAAAATTTGGAGTGCCAAAATTATCTTCCTATGCAGCTTCCAAGCACGCTCTCCACGGATTCTTTGAATCACTGCGGGCAGAGACCGCCAAAGACAACATCAAGATCACGATGGTGGTTCCGGGTTTTGTACGGACCAACATCACAGTCAATGCTCTGAAAGGAGATGGCACTCCATACAATAAAATGATGCCAGTCCAAGAAAAAGGTATGGACCCATCAAAATGTGCAAGAAAAATTATTGAGGCATTGTTAAAAAACAAAGAGGAAGTATTGATAGGCGGGCCAGAAATTCTCGGTGTTTATTTGAACAGCTTATTCCCTACTCTGTTTTCGAAAATCATTAGAAGTCATCCTGTCAAGAAATTCAACTCTCTCAAAAAGTTTTTCAATTTCAAGAAGCATATACTCAAATACGAGTATTAAGGAAAGAACTTTTCAATCAGCACTATTTTTCCCCAGTAGAATCACCTGGCGTATAAATCACCCTAACCAAAATTTTATGTTCGGCTAAAGAGAGTTCATACTCCCCCAGGACTGAGTTATCCTGCTCCACTTCTTGAGTCGTTGACCATGTCATTCTGGATGTGATACTTTCATTTCAGGATATCAGTGGACAGAAATTGCGGAATGTGATGAGGGATTTGGAGTGATTATCAAATCCAAATTCCTTTATCTGTTGGTCTTAGACATCGCCATTTCCCGAATATCATTCTCGTGAAAAAGGAGGATTCTATGTGCAGGCTTAAAAGAAAGATCATACCAGTAATTCTGGTCATGGGTCTTGTCGTTTCCATCGGAATGTCCCAGGATACCAATCCCCTGTTCCAGGAAACAAAAGTCAAGAACTACATACCCCACATGACCTGGAAGGAATTTGAGGACGCCTTGAAGCGTACGAACATGGCCATCATTCCTGTCGGGTCCGTCGAGCAACACGGAAAACACCTTCCGCTGGGAACTGATTTTTACGGTGCGACAGAGACAGCCAAGCTTATCGCTCAGGAAGTTGATGTGCTCGTCGCCCCAATCCTGTTCCTGGGATTGGCTGAATATCATATGGGCTTTCCCGGAACCATGACCTTGTCGCCCGAAACATTCGAAGCCGTTGTCTACGAGAGCGCCCTCTCTTTAATCAGGCATGGAATAAAGAAGATCATGATTTATAACGGGCATGGAGGTAATAATGTCGCTGTCGATAACGTTGTCCGCAAGATAAACCAGACAACAGAAGCCGTGGCTGTTAAGCTCAACAATATAGAGCCTCCTCCGGAACCAGAAGCTCGGTCCTACCCGCCTTATGACTGGCATGCCGGTATAGCCGAGACATCATTGATGCTCTATCTGACCAACAGCCTTGTCGATATGTCCCAGGCAGAAAAACCCGTAATGACCTTTCCTCCTGCTGTGGAGAAGGCCAATGATTTCATGAAAGAGGAGCCCAATCTGCAGCAAGTCACCTCAGCCTCCATGTTTACGCCAAAAGAGACAGGGAAGAAAGGGAGTACACGAGAAATGACCAACACAGGAGTGTTTTCTACGGGGAACCCGAAAGACGCCAGGGCTGAATACGGAAAACAGGATACAGACCGTTTTATCAAGGCGGCCGTTAAATTCATCAAAACATGGAAAAAGATAGGAGAGTGACACGCCGCAGATGAGTCACAGATTTTTCCTGAACCTGCTTGATTATGGATGCGGTTGACTAAGGAAGAACGAGATTTTTCAGGGGCAAAGCGCATTTTCCACTGGATTTTAAAACCATAGAAAAAAGGATTCGAGTATCCCGCATCCTTCCTGATTTTTCATCTTTTGCTAATCCGAATAAAAACATTTCGTTTCTACTTAAATAGGCTATACAGCGCGACTAAATCTTAGATAGTAAGTGAGCGCCAAGGATTTTCTTCAGTATTTGTCTAATCAACAAAAGCAAGGTTAAGGAGGTGTCACCATGACTTGGACCAAAAACAGCAAATCCTCAGACAATGTTTGGAAACGATTCCTCTCTTTCTTGATTGCAGCTCTGTTCATCGCCGCAATATTCGGATCATCCGGTTGTGTCATGGCTCCCGACGATGGAGGTGAAGATGATGTCGGCCAGATCGTCATCGGCCTGACAGATGAAGAAGGCGATTTTATCAACTACACGGTAGATGTGCTGTATCTCACATTAACCAAGGCCAACGGTACAGTTGTAAATACTCTGCCCCTTTCCACTCGAGTGGATTTTGCCCAGTACACGGAAATGACAGAATTCTTGACAGCCGCCACCATTCCCTCTGGCTTCTACACCCAAGCTACTCTTATCCTGGATTTTCAGGCTGCAGAAATCTGGGTCGAAGACAGCAGCGGTGATGCTGTGGAGGTGGAAACTATCCTCGATGTGGGTGGTGACCCGGTCACAACCCTGGAGGTATCCGTTCGCCTCGAAGGGAGGAATGCGCTTTTGATCGTTCCGGGAGTCCCGGCTCATTTGACCCTGGATTTTAACCTGAATGCATCGAACAAAGTGGAATTTGACCCACCCGGATCACCCGTTTTGACAGTTGAGCCGTTTCTTCTGGCTGAAGTGAATCCTGAGGCCCCAAAAATCCACCGGCTGCGAGGCCCTCTTAAAGATGTGGATCCCAGCGGGGGAACCTTTGAAGTCATCATCCGGCCCTTTATTCATATCCTATCCGGTAACGATGACCGCTTCGGCACCCTCGAGGTCAGAACCGATGAGAGCACCATCTTTGAAATCAACGAAGAACTCTATTACGGCCAGGCCGGCTTAAATGCCCTGGATACCATGCCGTCTCTAACCGCCATCATCGTCCTGGGCGACCTTTTGTTCAATCCCGCTCGATTTGAGGCGCGGCATGTCTACGCCGGTTCCAGCGTGCCGGGAGGAACGCTGGATGCTGTTACAGGCAATGTGATCAGACGCGCAGGCAATGCGCTGACTGTGAAGGGCGCCACTTTGATCCGCTCAGGCGGCAGCGTGGTATTTAACGACACGCTGATCGTTCAGGTGGGATTGGATACCATTGTCAGGCGCCAGCTGTCCTTCGATGAATATGACAGCGATGATATATCGGTGGGGCAGCGAGTTACGATTCTCGGCACACTTAGCGGTGATGAAACCGAACTGGATGCCACCGAGGGATATGCGCGCCTGCACTTAACAACGCTCCGGGGTCAGGCGTTGGCATCCGGGCCTCCCTGGTTTGTAGTCGACCTCCAAGCCATAGACCTGCGGCGAGTGAGCATCTTCGATTTCACTGGCACGGGCATCAGTTCAGAAAACGATGCTGATCCCGCGAATTACGAGATCGATGTCGGAGCTCTGGATGTTTCCGCCATTCCGTCCGGAACTCCGGTCAAGGTGCGCGGCTTTGTCAACAGGTTCGGCCAGGCCCCCGAAGACTTTGACGCTTGGACCGTGGTGGATGTTTCCAATGCTAGGGCTCATTTGGTGGTGAACTGGGACCCGGCCTCGGCCGCTGCCTTTGATTCACTGTCTTCGGAAAATCTCACACTCAACCTTGAAGGCGTCGGCCTCTTCCATCATCTGGACCGGGCAGGTGTGGTCGTAGACCTGACAGAGCTTCTGGACCCGCCTTCCATTCAGCCGCCAGAAGGAGGAGAGGGCCTGTTCGTGATCTCCGAAGACGGAACCTTCCAGGTCTATCTCGCCTTTGAGAACTTCGTGGCCGCTCTGGAGGATCGACTCGCAGCTGAGGGCACGGTTAAAGGCATTTTTGCCAGCGGACATTTCGATGATAGCACAACAACTCTGACTGCAAGATACATTGTCATCAGAATGTAATATAGGCTGAGCCCTGGATATCGACTGCCGTATGAAGAAGCCGCCGCTAAGGCTGCTGTGCGCAGCTACGATTCATGCAGAATGATTAAATGAACTGACTTTGCCCAAGGACAACTTTATTTATTTCTATCAGCTTCTGATCTGTGTTTATAAGTCTTTAAGATCTCTTGGAGTACAGCTTTATCTTGTTGATTTAAAGAAGGAGAGCCGATCTGCTCTTCCGGCATATAATTCAACAGTCCAGTGACCATCGTTGCTGCTCCCTTCCTGTCTCCCCCGAGATGAGTGCTGAGTATCAAATAAGCTCCTGCTTCACCCAATAAATCCAGATCAATTCGCATATCCTTGGTCAAATCAATAATTTTCACAAAATTCTTCGCCGCCTCTTTATAGTTCCTTTCGTTATAATATGTTATTCCAAGCAAATGATAAGCAATAACCTCTGCGGGGTTTTTCTTGATCATTGTTTTAATTATCTTTTTATCACCTCTCAAATTATCGCACTTCCTGTAGAGCTTGAAGAGCTCATAGTAAAGGGGAATATTGTGCGGATCTGATCTGATTTTCATCTCCAGTTCTTTTATAAGGTCAGCAGTCACTTTCTGAGTTTTGCTTTCTTGCTCCCCAGGATTCTTATTTTCAGACGACTGTCCGTTATTCCCTTCTTCTTGAATTTCCCCGCTCATGAAAAAGTTCGTTAGTTTCTGAAGCTCGGATAAAACAGATTCAGCCATCCCTATGCTCGTAAATTCTTTTTTTGCCATTAGATTCTCAACATCATTGAGGTACTTCTCAGATTTTTCAAAATTTCCTAAATAATAATGAGATAAGCTCAAATAGATATAGGCCTTTACTTTCAGCTCTGTTCTCCCAAGACGTCCGAAAGCAGCAATTTCTAACTCTCTGACAGCATCCTTATAATTTTTGGCATGAAATGACTCTTCACCCTTATGGAGAAGATTCAAATAAAAAGGATCGGTTTCCTGTCCATGAAGTACTATCCCTCCAAAAAATAAAATTCCAATTATTATAAAAAAACTGAGACTGATTTGCCGGAAATGAACCCCTTTTTTCATTCTCCCTTACCTCCTTGGCAAGCTATTATATTCCGCGGAATAAATCTACGGTTTATATCCTTAGCTGATAATATATTTATACTCCTCGTTCTCCTATTTGTCAAAAAGTCTAAATTGATTCGCAAGAATACAACAAAGTGAAGCATCTCGTGTTTCTCTCTTGACATCCTTAAAGTAGAGTAGTTTAATATTCACACTTCCAGGGATGGGAGATGATGCTTGAATGGAACACAGATGAATTTTCCCGCATAAAATTCATTTTAAATAATAGATATTTTTTTCAGCGATGAAGGAATCAGTCTTTTTAACAACATCTTTTTAGGATTATCAAGATGGAATTTTTGCCAGAAAAAGAAGAAGAATTAAATTTATTAGATTATTGGAAGGTGATTGTAAAGAGAAAAGGGATTCTTTTTATTTTTACCAGTGCAGTGATCCTGCTCTTTGGATTTTATACCTTCACTGTCAGCCCCAAATACAAAGCTACTGCTACATTGCTTATCGAGGACGAAACCTCAAAAATCATGAGCATTGAAGACGAATTTGGATACGGGCGCCGGATGTCAGATATGAGATTCTTCAATACTCAGCTCATACTTCTCGAGAGCGAATCTTTAGCAGAAAGAGTAGCCAGAAAGATGGATCTCTTATCCCGCCCTGAATTTGGTGAGGGAAGGAAGGAAAAAAAGGGCCTTTTGAATGTCATTAAAGATCTGGTCACCTTTAAATGGATAACACCGAAGAAAAATCTGAATGACGAAGACTCTGATGAATTCATTCTCTCAGATCCTTATCTTAATATAGTCGAGGACTTGAGGGGCAGCATCGATGTTTCCCCAGTAAGGGAAACAAAGGTCGTCAAACTCAGCTGCACTTTGTCTTATCCAGTTTTAGCCGCAGAGATAGTCAATACTTTAGCAGAGGAATTTATCACTTTTTCCATAGAAAAAAGATACGAAACAACTCAGCAGGCTTCAGATTTCCTGAGCGAGCAGATTGCAAATTTACGAAGAGATTTGGCCGCCAAGGAGCGTGAAATCCAGGGATACGGAAAAGAGAAAGAACTTTTCTATTTGAGCGATTCGGAGAGCATAGCGATCAGCAAGTTTGCAGATTTAAACGACGCCTACACTCAAGCTCAGATCGACCGCATCAAGAAAGAAGCGGTTTACCGGGAGCTGCGGAATTTAAACGTGGATTCCCTTCCTCCCTTTGTGAATAATCCTCTGATACAACAGCTTAAAACAGAGTACACGAAGATGAAGAACGAGTTTGAGGAGCAAAGTAAATTTTTCAAATCTGGCTATCCTAAGATGATTCAACTCGAGGCAAAATTGGATAGCATGAGAGATGAACTCAAGAGCGAGATTAGAAAGGCTGTTGACGCAGCTGAATCAGAATACCAGTCCGCTTTAAAAAACGAATCTTCTATTGAGAACCTGTTGGACAAACAAAAAGACAATGTTGTGAAAATGGATTCTAACACCATCTATTACAACAGCTTAAAGATTGAGGTGGAGAATAAGCGCAAGCTCCTCAATTCTCTTGTTGAGAGGCAGAATGAAACTCTGGTTTCAGCAAGATTGGAAGGCCTCAAAACGAGTTATGTCAGCATTATCGACAGAGCTAAGATTCCCGAAAAACCTGTCTCTCCGAAAAGGAAGCTGAATCTCATAATAGCATTCCTCATCGGGATTTTCGGAGGAACATTCCTCTGTTTTATCGTTGAAAATTTGGATAACACGATCAAAGGGCCTGAGGATATTGAGAGATTAGCTCATCTTCCTTCCCTGGGAGTGATTCCCTTTTTTTCCCCTAAAGCGAAGAAGAAAAAAACGAGGTATGGGTATTACTCTAGCTCCGAATATTCTCATGAAAAAGAAAATTCAGGAAGGAAAGAAACGGCTTCAGATACAGATAAGATTGAACTTGTCAATTACATGCATCCGAAGTTTACAGTCTCTGAGGATTACAGGACCGTAAGAACATCAATTTTGCTCTCCTATGCAGAAAGACCTCCCAAAATAATCGTTTTTTCCAGTGCTTTGCCGCAGGAAGGAAAAACGGCGACTGTGGCCAATACGGCTGTGAGCTTTTCTCAGCTACAGAAAAAAGTTCTGGTTGTGGATGCAGATTTAAGAAAGCCCAGGCTCCATCAGGTATTCAAGGTAAAGAATACGGGAGGTTTAACACGGTTTTTGACTGGAAAAGTGCCGCTCGAAGATATTGTTCACAGGACATCCATCGAAAATGTCTGGCTGATCACCACTGGACCCATCCCCCCTAATCCCTCCGAGCTTCTGAACTCAAATAAAATGAAAACGATGATAGAAGATCTGAAAGAAAATTATGATTTTATATTGATTGATACACCTCCTATCCTGGCTGTTGTGGATTCTCTGATAATCAGCTCCCTTTCAGACGGTGTGGTTTTGATTGTCCAGCCTGAAAAAACGGGGCGCGAGCCTTTTTTAAAAGCGGTCGAAGAGCTGAAACAGGCCAATGCGAAGATTATAGGGGTGCTGCATAATCAGGCTAAATTGAAGAGTCATTACTATTATAATTACAGATATATTTATCGGAACTACTACGGGGATACAACAGAAGACAGGCACAGATAACAGCTTGGCGCATTAAAATCTAAGTGTTTATTTCATCTGGATATTAAGCTTATATTAAGGATCTTAATGATCCTTATCGATGTTCTCCATGAGCACATACGCATTCATCATAAAGCTGCAGGAAGGACAATGAAGAAGAAGACCAAGAGAATCAGGAACAGGGAATCCAAAAAGGAAGGTAAGTTTCTGCCCAAGCGAGATGATCTGTGCAAAAAGATTATCGAGTATGGGATTTTAGGGCTGCTTGTCTTTTCTCCGCTCCCAGCAGCATCAGTGCATGAGTGGTCAATACTGGTGCTCCAATCGACAGTTCTGGTGATGATGGCCGCTTATGTCCTGATGAGGGAGAAACCGGAAAATAACAGGCTACTTCTTCATTCATTGAAATGGCCCCGATACTTGTTTTATGGCTTCTTTGCTTTTCTCCTGATCCAGATCTTACCTCTGCCCAAATTTCTAGTGGGATTCCTTTCTCCCAGCACCTATTCTTTTCAGAAGCTTTTCTCAACCAATTTTTCAAATATTAAGTTCATGAGCATCTCTTTAATCCCTTCTCACACCTTAAAGGAAGGACTTGAACTCCTCGCCTATTTTCTTCTGGGTTTCCTTATTATCAAGACTGTAACGCAGCAAAAACAGATAAAGAGAATATTTTATACTCTGGTTGCAGTGGGAATTTTTGAGGCGCTTTATGGATTCTACGAACTTTTCAATAAGAACCCTCGAATTCTGTTCTATAAAAAAATCTACGGATTGGATTCTGTAACCGGGACTTTTGTCAATCGAAACCACTTTTCCGGATATCTCGAGATGATCATCCCCTTAACCATTGGATTGGTATTAGCCCATATTGACTTCTTTTCATTAGCTGACCTGAAATGGAGGGAAAGAGTCCTTAGTCTCTCGAAGAAAAGATTCTATACCAGCCTGCTTCTCTCCTTTGGCATCATAATTATGTCTCTGGCCATCATCTTTTCCAAATCCCGTTCAGGCGTTTTTCTTCTGGTCTTTACATTTATCCTGTTTTCTGGTTCGAATGTCATTCATCTGGGCAGGGAAAGACATCATCGAAAAAGGGCAAAAACTTTCTTTAAAGTTCTATTCTCGATAGTCATTCTTTTTGCTCTTTACACCGGAATAGATGCCGTTGTGGAGAGATTCGCGCTGGATAAAGTCTTACATGAAAACAGACCGCTTTATTGGAGCAACACCACCCAGATTGTCGGAAATTATCCATTTTTTGGTTCGGGTCTCGGCACTTTTGCCTCTGTATATCCCGCTTATGAGAAGGCCTTGACTTCCGCCCACCTCTCCCATGCCCATAATGATTTCCTGGAGTACCTTTCAGAACTCGGGACAGTAGGGCTGCTTTTTCTTCTGGGAGGTATTCTTTTTATGCTGATCAATTCTGTTCTCATCTGGCGACTGAGGAGGCGCCCTGAAGTCAGAGGACTCGCTCTGGGGGGAATTATCGCCGTGATTTGTATCCTTATTCACAGTATTACCGATTTTAACCTGCACATTCCGGCAAATATGCTGCTGTTCACAGTTGTCCTGGCCGTTACTCTAGTGACCGCATTCTATAAGAGAAGCGATGCAATCCAGGTGGACGAGCCGATAAAAGCAAGGACTTCGCTCAGGAGTATGAGCCACCTTAAAAAAGCGCTAGTCCTGGCCGGCGTTACTGCTATTTTCATCATTGATCTCGCTATTTATTGGAATCAGCATTTATGGTATCGGCAACAGAGAACAGAAGAAGTTGATAAAAAAATCAGAATTCTTGAAAAAGCAAACACATTTTATTCTCTCAATGATCTCGTCTACTACGAATTAGGCAAGGCCTATTTTGATCAGGGAATCCAGACCCTTGAGGAAGACTATGGAGTCGGTACCTACTATCTCCAAAAATCCACTCAGAATTTCGAGCATTCCTTAAGACTCAATCCGACTTCCCGATTCTGTCATTTTTATTATGCGCAATCACTTTTCTATATGAGTTATCTTGATCCTTCCCTCAATGAAAACTTTTATGAAATGTACAAGAAAGCCGCGCTTCTTGCCGGCCATAACAGCCAAATTTTTTATGAAGTTGGAAAAGTATTTCTATCTCAATGGCCAAAACTCAGTGAGGAGAACAAGAAATTCACCATAGACACTTTGAAAAAAATAATAAGCGGAGCAGATAGAACAAAACTTCGGACTATCATGAATATCTGGGAAATGAGTATAAAGGATTACCAAATCATGCAGGAAATCCTGCCTGAAGACACACAGATTTACCGAATGTATGCCGAATTTCTGGGTGAGAAGTCGCTCTCTCTGGAGGAGAGACAAAAAGCTCTGGCTAAAGCCGAATATTTGGAATTCGAGAAAGCAAAAAGTGATTATAAATCAGGAGAGAACGAGCTGATGTATTTACGGGTGAGGAAAGCATCCAAATATTTCAGATCCTGTTTAAACAGGCTCGAAAAAATCAATTTTTTCCAAAGCTTAACCGCGAGCAAACCAATCCAGCCCTCAGAATTCAATCAGTTGAAAAAGCAGGCCTGTTTGAAACTGGCAAAGTGTCATCTTAATGAAGGAGGAGAATTGAATGATGTCGAGGCCGTCTTACGTACATATCTTGAATTGGAAGAAAGCACAGCCAGTGTAGGAGAGCTTGAATCTTACCTCAGACGTTTAACATTAATAGGAACAAAATTAGAAGATAGCCTTGACAATCTGGAACGCCTATCCTTCCATATTCTTCTCTTTTTCAACCAGAGTCGATACGGAGACATCATCAATGTGGGAAATCTCCTTCAGAAAAGTTACATCATAGTTCCTGAAGCCATGAAAGATGACTATCTGGAAGTTCTTCAAGTCGTCGGTGATTCCTATCAAAAACTCGATGCTTTATATGATGCCGCCCATTTTTACAATACAGCTCTAGATGTCAATCCAGAGAATCTCAATGCCCTTCTGAATCTCCGTCTGTGTTATGAGCGGATGAACAAAGAGGAAGAGATACAAAATATAAATGACCGGATCGAGAATCTTCTGACTCCGAGACAGATAGGGCTGAATAATTATCTCATCAATAAGGGGCGAAGGTTCTCACAACGGATGAATCTTGATGACAGAAAAATAACATTAAGATTACATTTCAAAAACACAAGCGAAGAGGTCATTCCTTTGATAGCAGTATTTTTCAACGGGAGAGTGGTCTGGGAAGATTATCTGGTGAATGAAACAATCTCGATTCCATTGGAACCGAAGATAGGGGAAAATCTAATCATGGTTTCCCCAGTGAACAGCTCAATACATATCAGTGACATAAAGTTTGAGACGGAATGATAAGAAGAGCAGAAAAGTGAAGTGGTCGGAGAGCTCAAGACAAAGAGAAAACGAAGAAGAGTCAGGCTATTGAAATGCTCAATGAGGTAAAATTTTAAAAAATATGCGCGGTTNCATGAAAAAAAGAAGTTTTTTCTTGACAATCTATTTTGAGACTCATATCATTAACGAGGTTTTTGAGGGAGGGGGAAATGATAAGACTGGTAAGGTCAAAATTTCTAGCGATTACGATTATTTTATCTTCTATCCTTTTTTATAGCCCGCACTCTTTGGTGGGTCAGAGTCCAAGAACCGGAAATCTCATAGGATATATCTATGACGAAGATGGCACGACTCCTGTTGAGAGTGCAGTTATTATCATCAGGAATATTTCAGACGATTCTATTCAAGAAAGTAATGAATCCAATAAGCTTGGAGCCGTTAAAATCGAGCACATCGAAGAAGGGTTGTACGTCCTGGGGATCTGGACAAAAGATGGCGGTTATAACATCAAGAATATCGTCGGGATTAAAGCCAATGAAACAGTAGAAATTTCTTTTGCTCTCGAAGCATCGACTCAGGAAAAAACTGCTCAAAAAAAAGAGGCTGAAAAAAAAGATGCAAAACATCCCCGAGGAAAATGGTACTATCCAGAAGTCATGGGCGAATGCGATGAAGGGTATCGGTGGAATCCAAAGACATTGAGATGTGAATGGGCAAAAAAGGGCATTGGAGATTTCTTCGGATCACCTCAGGGTATCGCCACAGTCCTTGCTGCCACTTTTATTGGAGGCTACGGCATTATTAAATTAACAGAAAAAGAGGCAGAAGCTTCACCATTCAAGTAACTCACTCTTCAGCCCAGCAACCTTCTTTTTGACATCCTCAACTCCAGATTTTTTTGACGATATGCACTTGTATCCATAATGATATTTTTGCTCTGCTGTCCAAAATCAGTGACTCGAACTGTCTTCAGGAAAGAATTTTGTTTCCAAAAAAGCCAGTTTATCCAAAGCCTGTGACTGATTATATCTTTTTCGACTTGCAAATGGTTCAAACTGAATTCCGACTTGATAGTTATAATCACCAAAAGGATTGAAAAATGACCACTTTATCCGTCCTGTTAGGTTTAAATAAGACTCCTCTTCTGGAATATAGATCTGCATTAAAATTTTTTTTATGGACTTAATAAATCTTCTGCTCAAAAACTGAATCCCTCCACGGCTGATATCGACCACAGGACAAAATTCCTCACTATATACAATCGAAGAAAAAAAGAAAAACTTCTGAAAATAGGTCACTTTGGCCCCGGGAACCTTAAACCGTATAAATCTCCTTCTTTCTTTCCCGTTATGTCCCTTAAGATTTCCCATTGTGCAATTCTCATCCCATTATATCTAAAATCAAAATTAAATCATTAAAAATCCTGA
>JGI2172J19969_10000775_pt1 | contig 14205 bp, 15 predicted proteins | sample DeeMarSWOR230_32_FD_19969 | JGI IMG/M metagenome (IMG submission 19969)
GATAACTGTGAAGTTTCGTTGAAAGTCTTTTGTGGCCATCGGATCACCTCCCCAAATACAAAAGCCTCCAAAGGAATATAAAGACCCCCAGGAGGCTTTGTTTACTCCACCTTCTGGTAAATTTTGTCATAACTCACTCCAGAAGGATAGGGTTATGTTTTCAGGTGACTAAACAACGAAATGAATAGCGCTCATAAAATAGCAGTTTTGGGGAAGGATGTCCATATATCGCATGTGGTCAAAATGCTTCAGGATTCAAGGATTCTCCTATTAGTGATAACCCGGGCCACCCCCGGAGGACTTTCAAATATTGTTAGTAGTCTGCAATCACTAAGGAAATAATGAAAAGTGAAAAATAGAGATTAGAAAGAACCTATTTCCTTAGTGTGATCCGTAGCTTGAGTTTTTCATAATACATCAGGCGCCTGGTGGGGACGCCAAATCAAGAAAAGGCTTAGCCAATACAGCTATCCCCTTCTGATTTAAAACACCCTCACACAAGCTTTCCGCAGGTCGTCTCTATGATCGAATAGGGAGTCTGACCATTTGGGCCAGAGTCTACAAGAGGGTTAGAGTTTTTTGAAAATTTTTCATCCTATTGAAAAATAGTCTTGACTATTTTTCATTTTAATGAATAATAGTCGTCATGGATACGAGAGAGCCTTACTTGAGAATCTGGCAGGAACTAGCCAGGGACAAAAGCATGGTATTTGTCGTCGGACCGCGTCAGGTTGGCAAGACCACACTCGCCAAGATTATTTCCCGCTCCTTTGTGAATAATCTCTATTTCAACTGGGATATTCCGCAAGACAAAGCTCGCCTCATGGAGAATCCCATTTTTTTCCAAGAAATCAAACGCCGAGATCCATCAACACCTCTGATCATATTTGATGAAATCCACAAATACAAAGATTGGAAGAATTATCTGAAAGGCGTCTACGACCAATTCCATGACAGATATCAATTCCTCGTCTCAGCAAGTGGCAGGCTGGACATCTATCAAAAAGGTGGAGACTCTCTGGCTGGCCGCTATTTCCTCTTTCATCTATGGCCTTTTACAATTGCGGAACTGGGGAAGAATAACCTAACCATCGACGACTTTGTGGAGAATCCGCTACAAATCAGTATGGAAGGGAGGGAAAAACTCAAGGAAAAATGGTCACGCCTATCCACGGTAAGTGGCTTTCCTGAACCCTATCTAGCTAAACGAATGGCGACGTACCGTCGGTGGTCAAACGCCTATTCCAGCCAATTAATTCGGGAGGATATCCGAGACCTGACAGGCATCAAATCCGTTGCAGATATGGACACGCTTTACTCTCTGCTACCTTCCAAGGTGGGCAGTCCTCTCTCCATCCCATCCCTCGCCACTGACCTAAAGGTATCCTATAACTCAGTTCGAAGCTGGCTATCTGTTTTTGAAAGATTCTTCTTGATTTTTAGTATTTCCCCATGGACTGAAAGAATTGCGCGGGCCATTCAAAAAGAGCGCAAGGTCTATCTGTGGGATGCGCCCCGCATAGAAGAGGCCGCGGCCAGGTTTGAAAATATGGTCGCCATGGAGCTGTGGCGGGCGGTTACAAACTGGAATGATCTAGGCTATGGTCAGTTCTCATTGCATTTTGTAAAGAATAAAGAACAGCAGGAAGTGGATTTCTTGATCTCAAATGGGCATAAACCGGTTGTCTTGATAGAGGTCAAAATATCAGAGACTCAACCATCTTCGACGCTCAAAAGATTTCAAAACGCTCTGAGTGTACCAGCAGTTCAGCTCATAGGCGATGATGAGGGATATCGAATGCTTTCCAATAATGACCAATTTATTCTCGTTGCTCCGGCGTACCAGTGGCTCTCCCAGTTACCTTAATTCCAACCGAACCTTGCAGGGAACAGAAGAGTTTGAGAGTTGGAATTAGATGAGAGTATTGTCCTGACTAGCCGTCTGTATAAGTTAAGATCTTACCATTTGTGTCAAGTTTTTGCGGTGAAATGAAATCAAGATTCCAAAGGCGCTTTGAAGTCCGAAATCCGAAGAAATTTGTTCCTGATCCAATAGGGCAATTAAGACAATTATTCAGTTTAAATCGTGCAGGTGATTTGGTAGTATTTGCACTTGAAGTCTAGATCATGCGGGAGAGTCGATATTTTTCCAACACTACTTCACAGGTCTGGGCATAACATCCCTGACAAAATAGACGGAAAAGTTTTACAATAGGTCCAAAGATGTACAAGGAGATTAAAATGTGTAATAAGAGATTTGTCACAATCGTTCTATTATCCCTTTTCGTATCAGGAATCCTGCACGTAACAGGCATTTCAGGTGATGAACCTGGCTCGGTGAGAAAGGTTGAGGATTTTTCCTCCTTTGCCAACGGGACCTTTCCCGAAGGCTGGAAATCCCGAGGTGGTGAGGGTAGCGATGTCTACAGGGTTAGATCAAACAAGGAAACCTATCTTGAGGCAAATGCCATAAATTCTGCTGTCATTATAGCCAAGAAATTTGAGTATGATCTCAAGGAATACCCTCATCTAAAGTGGCAGTGGCGGGTGCTTGAACTTCCTCAGGGCGCTGATGAAAGGTTTAAGAACACCGGAGACAGTGCTGCTGCAATCTATGTAATCTTTGAGGGCCGCCTCAGGCCGGATAATATAAAGTACGTATGGAGCGCGTCCCTGCCCTTGGGGACAACTACTGAAAGCCCTTATAGTAGTAAGACCAAGATTGTGGTACTCCGAAATCAGTCTTCCCCTTTAGGCGAGTGGATATCTGAAAAGGTCAATGTCTATGCTGATTACAAGAGACTTTTTGCACGCGAACCAAAGCAGGTGCAGGCCATTGGGCTTATGTCCGATTCAGACAATACACAGTCCAGGGCAGTAGCCCATTATAGGGGGATAATGATAAGCAGGAGTCCCGGACCTTAAAGATCACCGTAAGAAACTTTCACTGCGTAGAATATGGGAATTTTAGGAAGTACCATTTCCAAATAAAGGTAAACGGAAAGGCATGAAATTATCCAAATGCGCTATGCGATTATCGCCAATCCTGCCTCCGGTAAGATGACCCTTGCCCAGAAGCACTCTGTACTGCTGAAACCTGCCGAGATATTAAATGCAAAAATACACGGCCTGGATACCACCACCTCGGGCGAGCTTGATCAATGTGCACGGGAGCTTGCCGCGCATTGTGACGTCCTCGTCACCGCTGGAGGGGACGGAACCCTTTCCCACATCATCAATTCTATCGATACGGCTCAGACACCGATTGCCTTTCTCCCCTTAGGCACCGGCAACGCCATGCGACACGCCCTTAGGTATAAGGGGAGCATGGCTGACATTGCCATGCGCATTAGAGACGGCAAGATACATGAATACGATCTTATCGACTGCCAAGGAAAAAGGCGTGCATTTATGGTATCAGTAGGCATCGAGGGAACAATCATCCGGCTCCGTGGCCGGTACCTCGCCCGAGGTTATACCGGCTTCAAAACATATCTCGGACCTCTCACTTACGCATATTTCAGCAAATACAAGCGGACCGCCGCCGAGATTACCGTAGATGACACAACGTTCGATGTGAAGAACCTATTGAGCCTGATGATAGTCAAGCAGCCATACTATGGCTTTGGAATGATGGTTATGCCAAAAGCCAGGTTCGACGATCGCCTATTGCATATCCTTTGGGTCAATTCGGGACTGTTTAACTGTGCCATCGGAGCGGCATCCGCATTCACAATTGGCAATCGGATCGGCCAGTATAGCACCGGCCATCAACTGGCTGTGAAGCTGGAACGTCCTCTGGCACTGCAAATTGACGGGAACCCCGCCTGGGATTCTGACGCGTTTACTTTCGAAGTTCTCCCGAAGGCACTGAAGATCAAATGCTAAGCTACTTGTCAAAGAATATTATTTCAGGTCACACCCCATCACCTCAGCGAATTGGAAAGCTTGATCTTCCCCCTAAGAATCCTCCATTTTCTGCCGATATATAAAATAGGGCAGGAGTTTTACGGTCAACCCAGGGGCCTTTTATTTTTCCCTTTTGATAGACATCCGTTGTTCTCCAGTATTCTCTGTTCTCTATAACCCCGGGAAGCCCTTGACAAAATCATTTGTTAGAAGTAAGTTTCCTTCATTAAGTCTCCTTCATCATAATGTGGGTAGGCTTTAAGATAATCGTCAATCTTACCTGACAGGAGCACCAACCATGGCCCTTACAAAAACCCAGCGAGTATATTCCATCCATAAGCTGGTTGACTCCCTCTTAGAGATCATGAAAAAGACCCTGGGAGATGGCGAGGATGTCCTGATCAGTGGCTTTGGCAAATTCTGTGTAAAAGAAAAAGGGAAACGGAGAAGAAGGGGCTCATCGCCTGGGGACCTGATACTGTGATCGACAACAATATTGGCCTTGAGGCGCTTACAGGCCATCTAGAGAATGTGGAGAAGGATTCACTAAGACATCAAGGCGGTACCCTCCAGAGCTCGAATAGAAAGGGTGATGATGGTGACAAAGCCCACTTGCAAATACTGATAGAGGTTATGGAAGGCCTGCTGTCTCAAACATAAAAACTGAGATTGGATAGAGCCATGTCAAAAAAATACCCCGAATGCCCCCTGTACAATCACTCAAATTGTAGGGATTACCTCAACCCCAATCTTTGCGCGATTGTCAGGGAAGACAAGATCTGTGTTAAGAAGCAACAAAAGTCAAGGTCAAAAAAACAAAAAGGGCGGGTCTCTTCCGCGGCTTGAGATAAGAAACGCCCTGTTGACACCTGGCAATGTGAACGGTGCAAAAGGCTTGTGTACACCCTGGGTTGTGGTAGCCAAGGAAACCAAGTGAAAATGGGCCAGGAAATACTCGTTTCTAAGGAGCGATGGAAACAAAAAACCGCGGCCACACCGCCAAACTCGAAAAACCTCCACGACATGCGCTCTGGCGCTGGATATGGGTCGTAATATTCGCGGTTGCGTTCGCATGGGTCGAGGGCTCGGTTGTCGTCTATCTTCGTGAAATATACTTTGACGGTTCGTTTTGCTTCCCCGTAGTCACGGAGTGGGAGGATGGGAAACTCGTTGTTGACAGACTCATGCGCCTTGAGTTCATTCGTGAGATCGCTACGCTCTTCATGCTTGCAGCAATGGGCTGCGCTGCGGGAAAGAATGCCTTCCAGAAGTTTTGCCTCTTTATGATCGCCTTTGGCATCTGGGACATATTCTTCTACATCTGGCTTTGGGTTATGGTTGGATGGCCCGAAAGCCTCATGACGTGGGACCTTCTTTTTCTCATCCCTCTCCCGTGGGTAGGTCCTGTGATAACGCCGGTGTTGGTTGCGGCGGCAATGGCAGTGGCCGGGTCCCTCATCATCTACTACGACGAAAAGGGCTGTGTGATCAACTGGCACTGGTACGACCTGGTCATTGAATTGGGCTGCGCTGTCCTGATGATCGTGGCTTTCTGTTGGGACTGGAAGAACATCATACGTGTCCCTGATGGCGTCCTGCACAGCGGGATTCCAAACCCCTTTGCGTGGTGGCTGTACTTGCCAGCATATCTTTTCGCAGTAATCTACTTTACGGTGAGGCTCAAGCAGATCGTTTCGGCCGACAGGGGTCACCTCCAAGCTGGTGATTGACACTAATTGATCGACCAGAGGCCCAATCTCAACAATCGAAGTTGATCCAAAAGGATTATTCAATCAGGACAAAATCGTCCCTCTTCTTGACGCCACCTGTCTCTCCTTCTTTAGACGCAGTTGAATTGTGCAGAGATGGCTGATGGGCAGCATACGGCTCAGCTTTTGACCTTGACGAGTGTGCCTTGAAGTTCAATAATAGGCCTCTATGCCTCTTGATTCCCTTGCTCCTGCGCTTGTATTTTGCGTTCGGGATTTTTGTTCACCTTTGTCCGTGTGCAGATACCGAGCGAGGTGGTGAGAAAAGAGACCTATACCCGGCAGGAGGCAAAGACAAGGAGGCAAATGCCATAAAAGGAGGTGCTACAACGTGAAAAAGATTCGGGTTGGGGCTGCCCAGATATCACCTTACTTCTTTAATAAGGCAAAGACACTGGAGAAGACCTGCCACTACATCCGGGAGGCAGGCAAACTGGGACTTGACCTTATAGTCTTTCCCGAGGTCTACTTCTGCGGCTATCCCTTTTGGAGGGGAGGAGTTTCTGTTCGTCTCTCCACTGAGCTTGCAGCAAAAATGATTGGAAGTGCCATCAGGTGGAATGGTGAAGAGGCCAAAAAGATGGCCGAGGTGGCACACAAGGCAAAGGTCAACTGTGTGATCGGCTGTAATGAATTAAGTGACCACCCTGGCAGCCTTACCATCTATAATTCTCTGATTGTTATCAGCCGGGAGGGCATAGTTTTAGGGAGACATAGAAAATTGATGCCCACCCACTCTGAGAGGGTTTACTGGGGTATGGGAGATGCAAGTGATATCCGCACCTTTGAGCTTGATATAGGCACCATGGGAGCCTGCATCTGCTATGAGCATCACATGACGCTTCTCAGGGCTGCCATGGCGATCAAGGGAGAAGAGATCCACTGCGCTCTATGGCCCGGCTGGTGGAAAGTAGATGGCCATCTGGGGGCCAAGACAGGAGAGCCAGGATCCAAAACCTGTGATATCGAAAGCGCTATCCGCCAGCATGCCATCGAAAATCAGGTCTTCGTGATAAGCTCCAGCTGGTACCTTAAGGAAAAGGACATTCCACCAGAGCTCGGAGAGGTGATAAAATACAATCTTGCCGTTGGAGGAAGCTGTATTGTAAACCCGGCTGGGATTATCATAGAAGGTCCTGTCTTTAATCAAGAGACTATCGTTCATGCGGAGATCGACCTGGGTGAAAGGAGGCTGGCAAAGGCCTATTTTGATGGCATAGGCCACTACTCTAGACCAGATCTNCTCAGCCTCCGGATACAGGATGAGGCCTGGACCCCTTCNGGGCCTATAAAGCTATGAATCCNTTACAGTACCCGAATGAAGAGGGGGAATGAGAGTAGAAGAGAAGAGCCAAGGGCTGTCAAGATAAAAATGGCATCTCCTCTTNCCTCGACGAGATGCCCTTAATAACCCTGGCGCTGTGAATTAAAGCTTAGTGACGTTCTTGGCCTTCGGTCCTCGGTCGGTCTCTTCCACTTCAAAGCTCACCCGNTCACCTTCAGCGAGTGTCTTGAACCCGGGCATGTTGATGGCGGAGTGGTGAACGAATAGGTCATTACCGTCTTCCTGCTGAATAAAGCCAAATCCTTTTTTATCACTAAACCACTTCACTGTCCCTTCTGCCATAGCGCTGACCCCCCTTTCCTGAATTTTCTATCATGGCCCCAAACCTCAGGTCGCCACTCTGGCAAAGGAAACGATCCTTCAGAGCAAAACCGACCGGCGAATACAGCCGGGCCATTAACAGGGAGCACAATAATGCATTTTTCTATCAAATGTCAAGCGAAAACTCAACCCCCTCGACTTCATTTCGCTGACCACCCCCTCTACCTCATCCGTCCGGACTCCAAAATGATGGATACTCCCCCTCCCAGATTAACCGCAAAGCCTTCAGGTTTGTCTGCCGGGGTGAGCCCCATCCAGGCACAGCTGGATTTTTCATTGACATTTTGGATGGGTTGTAATAACGGAAGGGAAGCTTCCGATCAAGAATAAGGAGCGCGGTTTGCGATGAGGATTATTGAATGGCGTAGGGCAGAGAAATCCTGAAAGGAGGAGGTTTCCATGGATCTGTTTAATATTTCTGGACGCGTTGCCATTGTTACGGGTGGAGGTAGAGGCATTGGTTTTGCCCTTGCAAAAGGTCTGGCTTCCTCAGGGGCCACCTGTGTGATCGCGGATATCAATTCCGAAGGGGCGCAAGAGGCATCAGCACTGATCCGAAAGGAAGGCTGGAAGGCCAAATCGATTGCAGTGGATGTGGCAAAACGGGATTCTGTTCAGGATATGGTCACCCAGACCATTAAAGAGTCCGGCCAGATCGATATCCTGGTCAATTGCGCAGGCATCATCGTGAGAAAGCCCATCGAGGAGTTTACGGATGCGGAATGGGATTCTATCATGGACGTCAATCTCCGGGGGATATTCCTCTGTTCCCAGATCGTGGGCAAAGAAATGATCAAGAGGAAACAGGGCAAGATCATAAATATCTCCTCGAACATAGCCCAGGTGCTTCAGCCCCTCCGGGGCGTATATGCCGTGAGCAAGGCAGGTGTATCCCACCTGACCAAGGCGATGGCCCTAGAGTGGGCCCCCTATCACATTAATGTCAATGCCATCGCGCCGGCGCCAACCATGACCGAGCTCAACAAAAAATACTTTAAAGAGCACCCAGAAGATCTTAAGGAAAGACTTCGCTCCGTCCCGATGGGGAGATTGGGAGAACCACAAGATTACGTGGGTGCAGCCATATTCTTGGCTTCAAGGGCCTCCGACTTTGTAACTGGGCAAACTGTCTTTGTGGATGGCGGATCGATTCTCATATGAGCTATTTGAATATCTCACCTGTTTCTTTGTACCATATCACCAGATCAAGATGGCTCATAGGTATTTGAATCGCCTTTGAAAATTCCATCATCCTTTTTTCTGTGTCAAGATACCCTCTCCTTGATAAGGAGCCTGGAATCTCTTCTATTACCCCAAGGAGCTGCAGGTTTTTTACGATGTGCCTGTCGAGAATCGCAAGATCTTGCTCGAAGCCGATGTTTCTCAAGAAATGGCTCGCCTCCTTGTAACCTAAGCCCTTTACATCCCGAACCAGCCATTCCCTTGCCTCATGACCATCATTAATCTGGCTGATTATNGATTCTATAGAGACCTTGCTCGTATCCAGGAATCTCTCTCTCGCCTCAACAATACAGGCTGATTTCTTATGCATAAACCTTACCCTATGCAACTCCTTTACAATCTCACTGGTATCTCCCGTAAATAAAACACCCTTTCCCATAAGATTCTCTACGGCAGCCCAGCAGGATTTCCCCCTTGACTGAGGGGTCAGTATACAGAAGACAAGTTCAACAAAGATCTCTTGTCTTGTCCCTGTCATCCAGATATCCTTAAATTCATTTACTCTCAACTCAATCTCTTGTCTCTTGGAGTCATAAATAGCCTTGATTTCTTTGGCTGGCTGACCTTTACTGATTGAAAAATAGCTCATTGCGCCAAGTCCTGGATTTTGATGTTGAGGAAATAATCCCTATTGGTCTATAATTTTCCAAAAAAAGGAAATCTATAGTGACAATTTTTGGGATCAAATACAAAAGAAATCTTCCCAATAACAGGCAAAGGAAACGCTCGCTCCATACTATTGCAAGCATAAGACCGAGCATCGATGCCAGGCTGAAAAGTGTCTTTTCAAGGATCGGGGTGCCTGAAAAAAAACGTTTTCAACCAGACCCCTTCCAGGTTAAGGCCCTGTCTGCTATCAGGCGTGCTGACTGTCTTGTATCAGCGCCAACCGGAAGTGGCAAGACATGGATTGCGATACAGGCGATAGAGGGAATACATCACAATGGTGGAAGATCATGGTACGCGTCTCCCCTAAAGGCCCTTACCAATTCCAAATATCTGGAGTTTGGAGCCCGCTTTGGAAAAGAGAGCGTCGGCATATTAACCGGTGACCGGGTAGAGAATGCAGATGCCCCGATTATTGTGGGGACTACTGAAATCCTCAGGAATCAGCTCTATGATGCCATGTATAAAGGAGAGGATCTATCCGCGGATCTTGTGATCCTGGATGAAGCGCATTTTCTTGGAGACGAAGACAGGGGCGTTGTATGGGAGGAGATCATAATATATCTTCCTGCCCGGATTCCTCTTCTGCTGCTGTCTGCCACAATAAGGAATTCCCAACAGATTGCGGATTGGCTCCAATCCTTACGGGGAAAAGAATGCGTGGTGATTGAAGAAAGAGGAAGGCCTGTGCCGCTCTTTCCCCTCTTTTTTCATCCAACAGGAAGGATTTCTCCCTTAATTGGCAGGAAAGGCCTTGATAAAAGGGTACTGAATTATCTAAGCAACCCGAAAAGACCCATAATTGCCACAGGCAGAAGGCTTCCCCCATTTGGTGAGATAATAGATGCCTTGAGGAAATACGATCTTCTTCCAGCCATATTCTTCCTGAAATCCAGAGCTGATTGTTATAATGCACTTGATCTATGCAAGGCAGATGAAAGGCACCATGAATATCGCAAAAAGAGGCTGAATAGAAGGATCGATGAGCTGATAAATCTGTACCCTCACCTCAGAAGACATAATCAGATGTGGCACCTGAGAAATATTGCGGTGGCGGCCCATCACAGCGGTCAGCTACCACTGTGGAAATTGATGGTAGAGGATTTGATGACAGAGGGTCTGCTTGACGCGGTCTTTGCCACATCAACGGTGGCCGCAGGTGTAAACGTTCCTGCAAGGAGCATCGTCTTTCTCAATTCGGACAGGTACAATGGACATAGATTTGTCCCCTTAACCGCGACTGAACTTCACCAGATGACAGGCAGGGCAGGTAGAAGAGGAATGGACAATATCGGATTTGCCATAGCAATTCCCGGGCCCTTTATGGATGCCCCACTAATTGCAACGTTGCTGAGATCTCCACCTGAAGATGTCTTAAGCCAGATACGGATTGATTTTTCAATGGTCTTAAACCTTCTCCTATCCCACAACCCTGAGGAGATAAGGGATATCCTTTTCAGGTCCTTTGCAGACTACGTGAATCTGGAAAACAGGGACAAGGGCCTTGAACATAGGCTTGAGGAAGCCGGCAGGAGATTGATGGGATTTCTTCCTCACGCCCTGTGCGCCTCCCCGGAATCTGTCCTCAATCTGTCAAGGAAGGAGGTTGCTGTAAGAAAGGAGATCAGGAAAATAAGGGAGGATGAAAAAAGGCTTGAAACTACCCTCTCCAAGATTGCCAATCTTGTCCCTGGGAGGCTATTTCTGGATACAAGATCCCGCGCTTATTGTGCCATAAAAAGGCATGCAAAGGGCGAGAAAACCGGGGTCCTTGCGTGCCGCCTGAGGTACAGATCAGGAAGAAAAAAACCGCCAAAGATGCGATTTTTTGCGCCAGAAAGGGTCTCAGCTATCCTGGATAAGGTGGTAGACATCCCGTCAACACATGAGTCAGCCGCCTTACAGGGCATTCTTTCTAAGGTATCGTCAGACGAGATGCCCCCTCCTCTGGAAAGCCTGCCATTAGGGGAGGAGGAGATCTCTAAGGTCAAGCCCCTGAGGGATCGCATCCTTTTCCTTGAACAGGAGCTTGACCACCTGATATGCAACAGATGTGCCCATCTTTCCGTTTGTCATGGGAGGCACAATAGGGCCTTTAAATCAGTACTTAAGGATTTCTCTAATCTGTGGGACTCGGCCAATGCTGTCAGGGAAAACCTCTGGACTGATTTCATGAGGCATCTGAATTTCTTGAACGCAGAGGGTTATGTAAGGGATAACGGTTCCCTCACAGATGACGGCAAGTGGGCATCTCAGCTCAGGATCGATCAACCGCTTATGATTGCTGAGGCGCTGAGATTAGGCCTCTTTCCGGAATCAAATCCTTCCCTTCTGGCCGGCCTCGTCGCAACCTTTGTCTATGATAGGGAGATAGACGCTGAATTTGACCAATCAAAGGCCCCAAAGGAACTTATTAATGCATTTCACAAGATGAGAAATGGACTCTCCCCTCTCGCAGAGAGAAAGACCGTCCACGGATTTCCGGTAAGACCGGCCCCATTATGGGCAGCGGCTACAATCCATGCCTGGGCAAAGGGGCTTGAGTGGGAAAGGGCTTTGGAGATAGCAAATATGACCGAAGGTGATCTCGCCATGCTGGTTTCAAGGACAGCTGATAATTTAAGGCATATTGCATCCCTCACCATCGTTTACCCTGCTATTGCCAGGGCTTCGACCCAGGCCATCTCCCTGATCCTCAGGGAGCCCGCTGTCTTTGATTAGGAATTGTGGATGGGGACTGTCCGTTGCGAGTTGCGAGTCCTGTTCAGTTTCAACATTAGCTCACTTTAGGCACTCAGATGATACCCATCAGGGACACAATACGTTCAAAAAACTACCCGGTAGTCAATATATCGATTATTGTCCTTAACGTGATATTTTTTCTTACTGAGCTCGCCCAGGGTGAAGGACTAAACCAGTTCTTCTATACCTATGGGCTGGTCCCTGCCAGGTACTCTATCCCATCAATTTCCTCATATTTTACCTTTGGCCAGCAAGCTCTCTCTTTCGTATCATTTATGTTCATCCACGGAGGATTCCTTCATCTCCTTGGGAACATGTGGTCACTTTACATATTTGGCGATAATGTCGAGGATAGGCTCGGTCCTTTCAGGTATCTTCTCTTTTACCTCCTGTGCGGGTTTGCCTCGGGTGTCTCACATCTAGTTATTAACTGGCACTCTCAGGTACCGACCATCGGTGCCAGTGGGGCTATTGCAGGGGTAATGGGGGCATATATGATACTGTATCCTAAATCAAGGATACTGACCCTGATACCAATCTTCTTGTTCTTCCCCATTGTCGAGATACCTGCTGTTTTCTTTCTTGGCATCTGGTTTATCTTCCAGTTCCTGAGTGCAGCATCTTCTGTAGGACAGGGTGGTATTGCCTGGTGGGCCCATATTGGTGGATTTGTCTTTGGGATTATCTTCCTCCGGTTATTCCTGTTATTCAGTGAGTCTCTATTCGGCAGAAAGATACCGCAAATAGCAAAGAAAGGCAGGTCTGCCAGGATCCAGGTGATAAGGCCTGTCAGTCTTGGCGAGGACCCGGACACGTATGGGAACATAACTATCACCAAGAGAGAGGCTGTCTCTGGGGTCAGAAAACTCATCAACATCCCAAAAGGCTTCAAGAAAAGGACCTTTATGGTAGTCATCCCTGCGGGCATATCGGATGGAAGCAAAATGAGGCTTTCCGGCCTGGGTAGACAATTGGATGGGGGCAGGAGTGGTGACCTTTATCTCAAGGTAAATATAGAAGACTAGCCTTGATTCTTGCACCAAGGCCTCCAGGGCTGCGCCAAGGCACGCACACAGCCTAACCGGCAGTCGGTACCTTTTTCGGAGAAACTGATGAATTGCCGAGTCTCGCAGATCCCTTTCTCAGGTATTCTTCCAATCCCTCCTCAATGGCCATTAACTGCACCTCAACATATGCTATGCGAGCTTTGGTGGCCGGAGAGACACGCATGAATTTTTGAAGATTGTTGTAGCTCTTATTAAACGACTTCCACAGGGGGTCATTCGATGGATCGTTTGCTAGTTCTGAGGGAAGCGTATCTCCGTGCAATATCCATGCATAGCGACTCGCACGGGTCGGCAATTTTCTTTCGTCAAGTGTGCACCATTCAAGCTTTTCCAGGTGGTCATAGGGAGCCATCCAAGACACCTCGTCCACGACATTTCTTGCATTAGTTGCTGCCGTCTTTGCTGAACGGACATCGCCAACCTCAATCGCATCCCACACAGTTCGCCAGGTCTCCCCCAGGTTTGTTTTCAATTTATTCAGGTATTGGATTGTTCCCTCTGTTGCCCGCAAGAATCGCCATGTGTCAGGGGGATACTCCAACAACTCGTGCTCAGTGGCCTTTTCGGCAAATATGTGCGTAACTTCACAGGCATCGACAATGGCTTCGATGGTAGCCATTGTCGTCTTTCGGATTTGATCAGGGGAAGGAATGCCCCAACTCAGCGTTTCTTTGATCTTGTCCACCTTGATGTCAGTTGCACTGAGGTCTAAGCCAGCATGCGTTGCTCTCTGCAATTCATCTCCGGTAAAATCAAGCAACTCCCCGTAGACCCTCAACTTCCTGACAATTTCATGCCACTCCAATACAAGATGCTGTAGAGTTTCAGCCCTTCTGCTTAACTCCTGTCCCATCTCCTTGACTTTGTCAATATGGCTTTTCTTCTTTCTCATTATATGGTGCACCTCTCGCAAAGCAGGCTGTTCTTTATCGAAAATATGCCTAATAACCTCTGTTCCGTATAGCCTTTCTGGTTCATGAGTAAAGACAAAACCCCATCTCTCTCCAGGAAAATCTGGACCTCAGTATCCAAGCACACCCTTAGCCCTCATATGAGCGACTGCAAATCGAGCCATATCTCTATTGAGCATGTTTCATCGTATTAGTTCATATGATTAAATAGGCTCATTTGTCAAGGCAATAGT
>JGI2172J19969_10000776_pt1 | contig 14200 bp, 11 predicted proteins | sample DeeMarSWOR230_32_FD_19969 | JGI IMG/M metagenome (IMG submission 19969)
CCCCTCGAGAGACAAACTTGACCGTCTCCGGGTCAAGTGCCCCCTCTTGCTGGATTTTTTGGAAGGCTTCTTCTGGAGTTAAGTCGCCTACGCTAATGCCTGCGGGGTCAGCCTCAGGGCCTACGATGATGAAATAGTTATAAGCCCAAGGGACTCGCTCTGCACCATATCCTTCTGCTCTAAGAGCGTAACCACCGGCTATAAATGCTGCCTCTTGAGCGGGGTCATGGACGGTAACCACATCCACATCACCATCCATACCTAATTGCAGAGCAGCACCTGTGCCTTTTGCTGTTATCTGCAAGTCGGCGTTATATCTTTCCTCAAATGTGGACTCTAGAGTATCCCATAATTCAGTGTCGTAAAGACTGGTAGTAGTTGCTACCCTCAGTACTTCTGGTTCTGTTTGCCCGCTACAGCCGGCAATCGTTATAAGTAATATGAAAACCAAAACAATTGAAGCTACTTTAGGCAAAATTCCTTTCATTAAAAACTCCCCTTTTTTCGTCAGAAACTTTTTACAAGATATGAACTGCGGAAGCCTTGAATGTCATGCTGCCACCCCTGTTGTCAATCTAAGTCCATCGAATGCTTGGCAGCTAATAAGGAGGCAACAAGCGGGAACAAAAAAGCACCGTCACAAAAACGGTGCTGCCCAAAAACCAAGCTCCATATTCCCTCCTTTCCTAGCACGGGAGGCACAGGCATTTCTATCTGTGCCCTCGAGGCTTTTTAGCCTACCGTCTGCTTACCATGGATTTTCTTTAGGCAAGACAGCTCGGAGAGAGCTAATAATCGGTCTTGGAAATTGTACCAGGAAATCGCTAAGCAAACAAGTGCAGCATACAGATATAGATACAGAAACGACAACCGGGTAATTGGAAAGATTATGTCTCTTCCGCTTCCTCACCTGGTGCAGCTTCTTCGGGAGTTTCAACCGCCTCCTCCGCCACCTCTATTATCTCCTCTACCTCTTCCTCTATCTTCTCTACAGGTCGTAAACTAATTTTCGCTACAACCAACTCTGGGTCATTTAGAACGGTAATATCTTTATCTAGGGTGACATCTTTGACGCGTATCGTTTGCTCTGGCTCCGTAAGTAAACCGATATCCACTTCTACGCTAGCGGGAATTTTCGCCGGCAAACATTCCACGGTTAATGTCGCGAGTTCGTGCTCCAGCATATGGGCTTTAGACTTCAAGGCTGGCGCTTCTCCGACTAAGACAATAGGAACATCTAACTTTATCTCTTCCTCCATCTTCACCTGATAAAAATCGACATGGAGCAATTCTCCCTTCCGCCAATCTCTATCAAATTCGCGAACTACAACGGTCCTTGGTTTCTTTTCCTTATCGAGCTTGAGGTTAATAAGCCTGGTCTGTCCAGCTTGACCTAACACTCGCTCAATTTCACCAGTGTCGCACTGTAGCGCTAGGGACTCAATGCCGTGCCCAAAAAGATGCACCGGAGTAATTCCCTGGCGGCGTAAATGCTTGACTTTCTTACCGAGAATTTCCCGGTTAATAACCTTTAGCTCTATGTTGTCCATTTTATCTCCCCAATCATACCAAACAAGGTTTTTCCACGCAAGAAACTACGCGCGTTCACACCAGTAGTGATGCAGGTTTTATTCCTTCACCACTGAGAGTCTGAATTTCCTCGCTCTTGATAGGAAGAGACTAGGCTGAGGGTGATGAATCAAGTTACAAAACACGTAGCCATTGCCAAGCACCAGCACAGTTACCCTCCTATCATCTCGCTTATCCCAGCGTTTTTCTATGGGAAGCTCTCTTAATTTGTGAGTTTATTGTTGCCCCAACACTGATTCCGATTTTGAACGGAGTACAGACTCAGGAACGGCACCTACGCTTTGTTCAATTACTTTGCCACCTTTAAAGTACAATATCTGTGGGATGCTCATGATTTGGTACTTTGAAGCTGTCCGGGGATTCAAATCTACGTTTAGTCTGCAAAATTTGAGCCGACCTGAATACTCTAGGGCCAGTTTGTCTATGATGCGGGCAATGGCATCGCAGGGGGCGCATCCGAATCCGCAAAAATCCACCATAACAGGCGAGCTACATTTCAGAACCTCGTTTTCAAAGTTTCCATCGTTAATGTCGATAATTCCCACCCCCATTTCTTTTTCTTCGACTTTGATTTCAATCAGGATATCTCCAGGACGGCCATCGGTTACTTGGAGGACATTGGCTAGCCTTATCGTACTGCCTGTCATCACCCCTGCTGGAATGCTCACCTCTAGCCTTGTATCCTTCCTCGACAATATTTTTTTTGTTCCCAGCTTCGCCTCTTCTGCCGTAATAGTTATCTGACAGTGAACTGGGGTGAATGCTTGGCTTTGATCAAATGGGCTATTCATAGTGCCCTTCGCTCCAAACTAAATTCCAAGTCTCTTTTTCTTGTTGACCTTATTTCGGCCCACTTTAGTATGCTATGAGACAAGCCAAAATTCAAGCCTCTGTCTTCGTTCATATAACCAGTGATTCGAAACTGTGATCAAGAGGGCAATTATAACCTGTACCTAAATTAGAAGGAGGCACCTAAAGAAGCTACGGCAACGATAGGATTCCCTATCATGTTTCTGCAAGCCTTTTAGGCATTTCGGACTAACTGCTCCAAAGCTTGCTCTAAGTCCACAGGTAAGGGCGAGGTAAATTCCCGGTACTGCCTAGTTGATGGTAGACGAAAGCCAAGGCGATAGGCATGAATAAATTGCCTATCAAGATAAGCCGATTTTGTGCCATAGATGGGGTCACCAACGACCGGATAGCCAATAGCTGACAAGTGTATTCTGATTTGATGTGTGCGCCCTGTCATTGGGGTGACTTCAATCAAAGTGTAGTCATCCAGGTAATTCTGGACTTGATATTGGGTAGTAGCCTCTTTTCCGCCTTCTACTATTGCCATTCTTCGTCTACTATGGGGGTCTCGCCCGATATGTGCTTCAATTATCCCCTGTTCCGGCAATAGCTTTCCTTTAACAAGGACAAGATACCCTTTGGACACAGTGCGGCGTTTGAACTGTGTGGCTAAATATTCCTGAGCAAGGTCGTTTTTGGCAATGACTATGAGGCCCGATGTATCTTTATCTAGTCTGTGGACTATGCCCGGGCGCATTGGCTCATTACTCATGGCCAGGCCGGGGCAATGAGCTAAGACAGCATTGACCAGGGTATGGCTAGGATGCCCGGGACCAGGGTGAACTGTCAATCCAGCGGGTTTGTCTATGACTAGGATGTCCTCATCTTCATAGATTATAGCCAAAGGGATTGGTTCAGCTAAGGGATGGGCAGATAATGGAGGTAGCTCGATGGTTATCCTATCGCCCTTCTTCAATCTCTGGTTAGCTTTTGTCATTTGCCCATTGACCAGAACACGACCTTCCACAATTAGTTTCTGTAAGTAAGCGCGCGAGAATTGTTGAAGAACCTGGGTTAAATATCTGTCAAGTCGAATGCCAGGAACAGGTGTACCGAATTGCAATTTCTTAATTTTGGGGTCTGTGGTCGCGTCCATATGCTTTTCTAAATATCCCCGACCTATAAAAGGAATAAATGAGAACAAAGACCCCCACCGTTATGGCTGCGTCAGCTATGTTAAAGGCGGGCCAATAAAAGTCACCCCACAAACGGAAATAAATGAAATCAGTGACACAACCAAAACGGATGCGGTCTATCAGATTGCCCACAGCACCACCCAGAATCAAACCGACAGATACTATGCTCAAGGCAGTAGCCGGGGATAAGTAACGAAGAAATAGTAAGATAAAGAGCACACCAGCTACGCTGATTGTGATGATAAGAAAGGTTTGGTTGGCAAGTAAACCAAAAGCAGAACCCGTATTTTCAATATTGATCAAACTTAAGCGGTCAGTTATGATGAGAGACTCCCCAGACACTAGGTTAGCTCTGACCCATAGCTTGCTTAATTGGTCTGAAACGCTCACAAAAGAAATGACGAGGAGACATAATGCTGCTTTTTTTATGCTATCACGCAAAGGCAGTTCCGAATTATCCTTGTCCACAATAAAGTGGCAGATTTTGTCAGGTTACCTCACGATTGAGCGCCCTTTATCTTGCCCCTTTTGTCTCCTTTGCCTGCTGAGCTTTACAGCTCAGACATAAGCTTGCCTGAGGTATGGCTTCAAGGCGAGCTTGCTCTATTTCTCGCCCACAGGAATCGCACAACCCATAAGTGCCCGCTTCATATTTTTCCAAGGCATGCTCAATCTCATTAAGAGACTCTCCCAGCCTTTCTTCCAAGGCCAGTCTTTTCTCCAGTTCGGAGGCTTCATCGGCTCCTTCTTCCCTTTTGCCGAATGGACTGCCTTCCTTTCTGTCTGCCGATGGTTGACCAATAGCTCTCAACTGCTCTATTTTTTCCAACAGTTCTGCTTTCTCCTTCTTTAATTTTTCATAAACCTCAGCGGCCTCTATCACTTCTTGTCCTCCCTATGATTTACAGCTATCCTACACTAAAATTCCACATTGACTGTGTGAGACTTGCAGTACTACTATACAATATTGGGCTTACTAAAAACTTTACTTATATCAGGATTTAAGGAATCTCCAAGCTTCTTCACGGATTCGTATCTGATTTTGTTAAGTTCCCTATGCTTATCTTCAAATTCAGTTCTGGAGTAAAGTTTCTCAGGATGCAAGTAAATATCATCTACATATCTTATTGCCCTGGGTACTTTAAAGCCCGTGGGGGAATCTACCCAATCTTCTAAGCCTCCTCTTAGTAGAGAATCGAGTACTGCCATGGTAAATTCCAATCTTACATCTTTATAACGTTCGCCTTCTCCTATTCCTCCAGTGTTTATCAAATAGTAATTCAGGTGAGGAATACCTTTTATTATCTCATAAAATATATTAGCATGCTCGCCTAGTTCTCCGGCGACAAAGGGGTCGTAGAAAAACTCGCTTCTAATTTTTCCCGCCTGGGTTGGGTCACCGGCCGAGGATTCCATTGCCTGTCCCAGAACCATCAAGGCCGCTGCTTGCTCCCGGGTTAGTTTTGATATTGCCGGAATCAGTGGCCCCCTAGTGATAATAATCAGATTGTCAATCCTATCCACATCAATATATGGACTGGCATGCATAAAATCTCTTCTTAATATCACTGCTCGACCATTGGATGTTCTTTCGAAATTGTAAAAGTCAAAATCCCCATCTTCAGTTACGTAAACATTCTCGCAGACAGTTTGCGGTTTCAACAGTCCGTAAAATATTTCCATTTGCTCCCCAGGATTCACGCCTTCTGTTTTTACGAATATTCCCCCGGCTTCAAAGCCATGAAAGGAACCATCGGGCATAAGAGTCCCCCCATCATCCTGAATAAGCCAGGATTTCTCCTTGCCTTTTCTGGCCAGAATTCTACAGGTTGTAGTTGTTTTCCCATTAGCACTTAATGCCACAAGTAACGTTCTCGCCATCCGATAATCCCCGTGTACTGATTGAAGGTAATCTTCTCTACATCCAGTATGTAAGAAGATGCCCCCCCTTCTCGTCTTGACTGCCCAATCCTCAGCGGCAAAAACCCCCTTCTTATATTCACCTATGTAGTTACCATTCCTGATTATCTTGACAAACCTTCCGTCATCCAGCATAGCCAATCTAATAGTGATATCTCTTTCGGGGAGTGGCTTCGACTGGTTAGTTTCAAAAGCCTCGTCAGCGAAGAATAATATGTGGTAGGTTGGCTTTTTGACTTCCCCCTTTGGGGGTATAAAAAGGTTCTTGCCTCCATAGGCGACATGGGCAAACCGCTCAGGAACAATTAACCTGACCGTGGTATTACTATCTTCATTGCCTACAATTCTGTCTATAGAAATTAATCTTTCCTTGCCCAAAGACTTTTCACACTGAGCCAATAGCTTCAGTTCATCCTCGCCAAAGGTATGGTCAACACTGTTTTTGGTGAACATTGCTGACCTGGAGGTAGGCTCGCTTTGGGCGACAAAGTTTCCATAAATCGTCTTCCTAACCCCAGGCTGTTTCTCCACGAGCCTTCTCAGTTCCTCATCATAGGGGTTATAAGTCAACCGATTCTCTTCTCGTGCCTTTTGCCAGATTTTGTCGGCAGTTATGACAAATTGTTCTAGCTCAAACCTTATCATTATGTTCCTTGTGAGAAATACGATTTAGTGTTCCTAATCTCCGAGAACTAGGTGCTAATATTTATTGCTTAGACCTCGCGNAACTCCCCTTCCACCGTGCCTTCCTCTCCCCCCTCACCAGGTTCCTCTCCACCAGGCGGCTGCTCTGGTTGCTGGTAAACAGATTCTCCGACCTTCTGCATAGCCTGCGAGAGCTCCTGCATAGCATTACGAATTGCGTTTATGTCCTGTCCCTGAAGAGCCGACTTTACACTGGCTATCTTAGCATCTATGTCCTTTTTTACATCGTCCGGTAACTTGTCTCCATGGTCACGAAGAGTTTTTTCTGCGGTGTAAGCCATGCTGTCAGCAGTATTGCGCACTTCCACTTCCTCTTTACGTTTAGCATCCTCAGTAGCATGTTGCTCAGCATCATGCTTCAGCTTTTCCACTTCCTCTTTGCTCAGTCCACTAGAGGCGGTAATAGTAATTTTTTGTTCCTTACCAGTGCCTTTATCACGTGCGCTGACATTGAGGATGCCATTAGCATCTATATCGAAGGTTACTTCAATTTGGGGCATCCCTCGCGGTGCCGGTAGAATGCCGTCAAGCATAAAACGTCCCAATGTTCGGTTATCAGCAGCCATAGGGCGTTCTCCCTGGAGAACGTGTATTTCAACACTTGGTTGATTGTCACTGGCAGTACTGAAAATCTGGCTCTTCGAAGTTGGTATAGTGGTATTACGGGGAATAAGCGGTGTCGCTACAGCTCCCAGCGTCTCTATCCCAAGAGTGAGTGGAGTAACATCGAGAAGAAGAACCTCTCCGACTTCACCCTTAAGCACCCCGGCTTGAATAGCAGCGCCCAAAGCTACTGCCTCATCAGGATTGACTCCTTTGACGGGTTCCCGGCCAAAGAATTGCTTTAGGGTCTCCTGAACTTTAGGCATCCTTGTCTGCCCACCGACGAGAATTACATTATTGATTTGGCTTGCTGTAAGCCCGGCATCACTCATGGCCTGGCGACAAGGCCCAATACTCCTTTCTATCAAGTCAGCAGATAATTGTTCTAGCTTGGCTCGAGTTAATGTCATGCTAAGGTGCTTGGGACCGCTGGCATCGGCAGTGATGAATGGGAGGCTTACTTCTGTTTGAGCCACTGTAGACAGTTCTTTCTTCGCCTTTTCGGCAGTATCTTTCAACCTCTGTAATGCCATCTTGTCCTGCCTCAAGTCGATGCCTTGTTCTTTCTTGAATTCGTCGCATACCCAATCCATAATTCTCTGGTCAATATCATCACCACCAAGGTGGGTATCGCCATTGGTTGACTTAACCTGAAAGGTACCCTCACCTATATCAAGGATAGAAATATCAAAAGTCCCACCGCCAAGGTCATAAACAGCAATGGTCTGATCCTGTTTTTTGTCCAATCCATAAGCCAGTGATGATGCCGTGGGTTCGTTAATAATGCGTAAAACATTAAGCCCAGCTATGGCGCCGGCATCTTTAGTCGCATTTCGCTGGCTATCGTTAAAATAGGCTGGCACGGTAATTACAGCGTCCTCGACCTTTTCACCGAGATAAGCCTCAGCATCTATCTTCAATTTCTGAAGAATCATGGCTGATATTTCCTGGGGGCTATACTCCTTGCCACCCATCGCGACCCGGCAATCTCCATTGGGAGCCTCGGTAATCTTATACGGCAAACGCTTTATATCGTTCTGAACAATAGGGTCCTTGAATTTACGCCCGATAAGGCGCTTTATGCTGAATATAGTATTTTCAGGATTGACTATAGCCTGTCGCTTGGCTAACTCCCCTACTAATCTCTCCCCACTTTTGCCTATCGCTACCATTGAAGGAACCAGATTGCCGCCTTCAGCACTGGGTATGATCTTGGGGTCGCCGCCCTCCATCACCGCAGCTACACTCAATGTAGTACCTAAGTCAATTCCTATTGCTCTACCCATTCTTGCTCCTCCTTCTCAGTTGTTTGCCCCGTTCTTCCTTGCCTTCCCCCTTACCCACTATCACCAGGCTAGGGCGAACTACCTTTTCTTTAAACTTATAGCCTTTCTGTATTTCCTCAACAATCATCCCATCATCCCCTTCCCGCTGCATCACAGCTTCGTGCAGGCGAGGATCAAAGGGTTCTCCTCTAGCTTTTATCTCGGTGAGTCCTTGTGCCTCAAGGGTTGCCTTAAATTTATTATATATAAGCCTGATTCCCTCAGTCCAATTTGATTCATCGAGCGCAGCAGGGACTGAAGCGAAGGCTCTCTCCAGATCATCCATGATAGGCAGCAGGTTAGAAATAAGCGTGCTATTAGCAAACTCGATAATCTCCTTTTTTTCCTGCTCAATGCGTTGTTTGTAATTGACAAAATCCGCCTGGCTTCTTTGCCAGTTGGCCAAATATTTTTCCGCCTTTTCCTTCTCCTCAGCCAGAGCTTGCTGTAACGTTTCTATATCCTCAACCTGCTCAAATCCTGCTTCAATTACCTCGTCACCCTCAGACAACGTTAGACCTCCTTCAAATATATTCAACCACTGAGTTACTTAGCAATGTTGAGAGGTAGTTTAGCGAAGAAATAGCCTTGGCGTAGTCCATTCGCTTGGGGCCAATCACTCCCACAATGCCACTGGCTTTATCAAGCATTCCATACTGGCTGGCTATCAGGCTCAAGTCCTGCAGTGCTGGCTCTGGGTTTTCTTCACCAATGACTACCTTGACACCTCCCTTGCTAGGTTCCTGGCAGAATATATTTCTAAGCCAATCCTCCCCTTCCAGGACTTCTAAAATGCCAAGTATTCTAGGATTATTGGTAAACTCCGGTTGACTCAGCAGCAAACGCAGTCCTTCAACATGAGGCTCACCATATTCTAGCTTGTCTTCAGCAGACATAATCTCTGCTAAAGATTCAGATAATTGCCTTTCTTCAGAAGAAAGTCCCTCTTTTTTAGCTAATATCTCGCTGCTGGTCATTCCCGCGTAGATAGAAGTAAGTTTGTTAGCCAGCTTTGTTAGCTCATCCTGGCTAACCTTTCTATTAAAAGATAAGACCTGCCGTCTAACTTTCGTTTCATACAAAACCACGATCAGCAAAGCCATGAAATCCTGTAAGGCCACTAAATCGAGATGCTTAAAACGACATCGAACTGCTTTGGGAGTGGTTATTACTACCAGGTTATGAACAAGGCGTGCTAAAAGCGTTGCCATTGTCTTTAACCATTGCTCTAGTTCTTCCTTCGCTTCTTGGGATAACTGATGAATTAGATAGTGCTCAACACTGGGAAGTTCAATCTCTTCCCCTATCAGGCCCACATAATAGCGGTAAGCTTTATCAGTAGGTATGCTTCCGGCCGAACGGTGAGGGTGAATAACATATCCTTCCCGTTCCAAGTATGCTGTATCATTGCGGATGGTAGCCGGGCTTACCTGCAAGCCGTATCTTCCTACGATAACATTTGAAGCTACTGGTATTGCACTAGTGATATAATCTTCGATTATCAACCTCAGAACGGTCCCTCTTCTTTCTCTGACAGCCATTTAGCACTCTCCCCTTTTAATTGCTAAATAGATTAATTTAGCACTGTAAACACGTTCTGTCAATGGTGCCGCAGAAACCCACTTTGATGGGTTTTTTCTTATTGACCGAGAATGAAATATCAAGTACTATTATAACACAATTTGAGAACCGCAAAGGCATTTTCCTTGGCACAACGCGATAGCAAAGCAACACAAATCCTAAGCCTGGAGGCAGAGAGGCAAGCAAGCACCATAAATCTCATTGCCTCTGAAAACCATGCCAGCCGGGCGGTGCTTGAGGCCCAAAGCTCGGTACTAACTGACAAATATGCTGAAGGATACCCCGGGCATCGCTATTATGGCGGTTGTGTCTACATAGACGAAATTGAAAATTTAGCTATAGAAAGGGCTAAAAAGCTCTTTAAAGCCGAGCACGCTAATGTCCAAGCTCATAGTGGCAGTCAAGCCAACATGGCAGCCTATTCAATTCTATTGGAACACGGAGATACTGTTATGGCAATGAGTTTCAGCCACGGCGGGCATCTCACCCATGGCTCGCCAGTCAATTTCTCCGGAAAATGGTATAACTTTGTCCCTTACGGAGTCGATCCTAAAACCGAGATGCTCAACTACGATGAAATTGAAGGGTTAGCTCTGAAACACAAGCCAAAGCTAATTATAGCCGGAGCGAGTAGTTACTCGCGTATTATTGATTTTGAGAGACTCCGCCATACAGCTGATAAGGTGGGAGCCAGGCTACTGGTGGACATGGCTCACATAGCCGGGATAATAGCCGCTGGACTTCATCCCACCCCTGTGCCCTATGCTCAAGTTACTACTGCCACCACGCAAAAGACCTTGCGGGGACCTCGGGGTGGCTTCATTTTATGTGATAAAGAGCTGGCTTCAGCTATTGACGCTGCCGTCTTCCCCGGGATGCAGGGTGGTCCTTACATGCATATCATCGCCGCCAAAGCCGTGTGTTTCTTTGAAGCTATGCAACCCGAGTTTGTCGATTACCAGAAATCAGTGCTGGAAAATGCTCGCGCTTTGGCTTCCGAACTCCAGAGACATGGGATGCGTATTGTTTCCGGGGGCACGGACAACCACATTGTCCTTGTCGACCTTTCTCCTCAAGGGATAAGTGGCAAGGACGCTGAGGAAGCTTTAGAGGCCGCGGGCATCTCAGTAAATAGAAATACCATCCCTTTTGACCCTAAGCCACCAATGATCACCAGCGGTATTAGGCTGGGCACCCCGGCAGTGACCACAAGAGGTTTTGGTGTAGAAGAGATGAAGCAAATTGCTTCTTTCATTGTCAAAGTGCTTTCTCCTGCAGTTGATAAGCGTGCACAAGAACAAGTTCATCAGGAAGTAAGAGAGATGTGCCGACGGTTACCCATTCCCGGGCTGGCATAAAAATCTCTCCCTTGCTTAATTTTTACTTGCTTTTCCCAATTCTTACCAGAAACAACGATGATTTCATGTTATAATCAGATTAGCATTCGGATAGCTGAGAGCTGATGATGGAAGAATTAAAAGTGTTCAGCGGCACTGCTCACCCTGCCCTAACAGGGTCCGTGTGCGATTACCTGGGTATACCCTTGGGTGAGCTTGAGGTATTTGAGTTTAGTAATGAGAACATTTTTGTGCGCGTCCTCGAGAATGTCCGGGAACGTGATGTCTTTGTCATTCAGCCCATTTGCTCCCCAGTTAACAAAAGCCTGGTTGAGTTACTTATCATGCTCGATGCCTTCAGGCGAGCTTCAGCAGGGCGAATTACCGCTGTCGTTCCCTATTATGGCTATAGTCGCACTGATAAAAAAGACCAGCCCCGGGTTCCTATCACTGCTCGCTTGATTGCCGACCTTATTACTACTGCTGGAGCCAATAGATTGCTCACCGTAGACCTGCATGCCCCTCAAATTCAAGGATTTTTCACCATACCTGTGGATGAACTCACCGCTCGACCCATGCTGGCCCAGTATTTCAAGGAAAAGGCTCTGGATAACCTGGTAGTGGTTGCTACTGATATTGGTATTTCCAAGGTAGCTCGTGATGTGGCTGCTAAACTTGGTGCCCCCCTTGCTATCATGGAAAAGAGGCGCCTGGGCAATGTCGATGCCAGTGAAACCCTCAACGTAATTGGTGAGGTTGAGGGAATGTGTGCCCTGACGGTTGACGATGAAATTGACACCGCTGGTTCTCTAGTCGGGGTGGTGAATGCTCTGATAAAACAGGGCGTTACCAAGGTTTATGCCTGCTGTACTCACCCTGTTTTCTCTGGTCCATCCATCCAGAGGATAACCAAGAGCCTGGTGGAAGAGGTAGTGGTTACCGATACCATACCTGTCAATGACGATAAAAAACTGAACAAGATCACCGTCTTGTCTATAGCTTCGCTTATCGGCGAAGCCATTCATCGCATTCACACCGGCTTATCGGTGGGAGCGATGTTCGAGTCATAATAGAGTAGTCAGCAGTGATCTGAAAACTGAGGACTGATAGCCTAAAATGTTTAAGTGGCTCAGCAATCTGATTGATTCCAACGAAAAAGAACTGAAGCGCCTTCAGCCTCTGGTTGACCACATAAACTCGTTGGAGCCTGACTTTGAAAAGCTCAACAATGCTGAACTTCGAGCTAAAAGTGATGGCCTTAAAACCCGACTGAATGATGGCCAGAGCCTGGATGAGATTTTACCCGAGGCTTACGCTGCTGTTAGAGAAGCAGCCAAACGAACCATAAAACAGCGACATTTTGATGTTCAGTTAACGGGGGGAATCGTCCTCCACCAGGGAAAGATAGCGGAGATGAAAACTGGTGAGGGAAAAACCCTAGTAGCTACCTTGCCTCTCTACCTCAATGCCCTTACCGGACAAGGCAGCCATCTGGTTACCGTTAATGACTATCTTGCCAAGCGGGATTGCCACTGGATGGGCCCTATTTACCATGCCCTGGGGATAAGTGTGGCCTGCATCAATGCCCAGCAAACAGTCGGTCAAACTGCCCCTTCCTATATCTATGACTCCAGCTACGAATCGGAAGACCAGAAGTGGAATTTTCTCCGCCCTGTCACCCGCCGTCAGGCTTACGAGGCAGATATAACTTATGGCACCAATAATGAGTTTGGCTTTGATTACCTCAGAGACAATATGGTTTGGGATTTATCTCAATGCGTGCAGCGTCCCTTAAACTATGCCATCGTCGATGAGGTTGATAATATCCTTATTGACGAAGCCCGTACACCACTGATTATTAGCGGTGCTGCCGAAGAAGCAACTAAAAGGTATTACACCTTCGCCCAGTTAATTTCTCGCCTTAGCAAAGACGCAGACTATACCATTGACGAGCGTACGCGTACCGCCAACCTTACCGAGATTGGCATGACCAAGATAGAGAGGATGCTAAAGCGGGAAGGCTTGCTCAAAACACCTGACCTTTATGACCCGTCTAATTACTTTGTCACTCAATATCTGGAGAGCGCCCTTAAGGCTCACGCCTTGTTTAAGAGGGACAAGGACTATGTGGTTAAGGACGGACAGGTTATCATCGTGGATGAATTCACTGGCAGATTGATGTTTGGCAGGAGGTATTCTGAGGGATTGCATCAGGCTATCGAGGCCAAAGAGAAGGTAAAAATACAGCGTGAATCGGTTACCTTAGCTACCATCACCTTCCAGAACTATTTCCGTATGTATCAAAAACTGGCGGGCATGACTGGCACCGCTATCACTGAAGCCGAGGAGTTCCACAAGATTTATAGCTTAGAAGTGGTGGTTATCCCTACAAACAAACCCTTGATGCGCACTGAATACCCTGACCAGATTTATAAGGACGAGAAAACTAAGTTTGCCGCCGCAGCCAGGGAAATCAAGCAATTCAATGACCAAAAAAGGCCAGTCCTTATCGGCACAACCTCTATTGAGAAATCAGAGTATCTATCTGACCTCATGAGAAGAAATGGCATACCCCATCAGGTATTGAATGCCAAGTATCATGAGAAAGAAGCGGCTATAATTGCTGAAGCCGGTCGCCTCGGAGCGGTAACTGTAGCTACCAACATGGCTGGGCGGGGTGTGGATATTATACTTGGTGGTAATCCTGAGGGGCGTGGTGAAGAAGAATGGCAGGAAGAGCATAACAAGGTAATTGAGCTTGGCGGGCTACATATTGTAGGTACTGAACACCACGAAGCCAGACGCATTGATAATCAGCTTCGAGGAAGGGCAGGAAGGCAGGGAGACCCAGGCAGTTCACGTTTTTATGCTTCGCTGGAAGATGAGATTATCCGCCGATTTGGCGGTGACCGTGTTAAGGGAATTATGCAGTGGGCGGGTATGGATGAAAATACCCCTATTGAACATTCCTTTGCCAATAAGGCTATGGCCAATGCCCAGGTCCAGACCGAGGGTTATCATTTCAATATTCGCAAGCATCTTGTGGAATATGATGATGTCATCAACAAGCACCGTGAGGTGATTTACGCCGAAAGGAAAAAAATCCTCAGCGGCGCCGACCTCAAGGCAAATATAACGTCTATGGTCCAGA
>JGI2172J19969_10000779_pt1 | contig 14169 bp, 16 predicted proteins | sample DeeMarSWOR230_32_FD_19969 | JGI IMG/M metagenome (IMG submission 19969)
CCCTATCCCAGAGATGAAAGAGATTACTCTCATCTTTCAACGGCCTGCCGTTTAAAGATCCTTTTGGGAGGGATTTAGAGAAAACTACCAGATACGTGCGAGAACTGCATGAGTATTATGTTGAGAATGGGTGGGAGGACAGATTTTTCTTTTACATTATTGATGAACCAAATTCAGAAAGAGAGTACGACAAAGTGAGGGATATTTCAAGAAAATTAAGGGAAATTCATCCTGATATTAGGTTTTTGGTAACTGAACAGATGGTACCAGATGATCCACCATGGGGGGATTTATACGGGTATGTGGATATCTGGTGTCCGTTGTTTCCGTGTGTTGAGGACGAGAAGGAATTGATTAAAGAGAGGCAGGCATTGGGAGAAGAGGTGTGGGCCTATACAGCCTTAACCCAAGGGGAACAAGAGACACCTTTTTGGGAATTGGATTTTCCAGTGTTACATTATCGGGTTGTCCCATGGATGATCTGGAATTCTCGCATTTCTGGGCTGGTGTACTGGACCTGCAACTGGTGGGAAGATGTTTCAGACCCGTGGGAAGATCCCGGTACATGGACAGACAATGGAGAAGTGTACAATGGGGAAGGTGTTCTAGTGTACCCCGGGGATGATGAGTGTCTACCTTCTATTCGGTTAAAAGTGCTGAGAGAAGGATTTGAGGATTACGAGTATTTTGTCTTGCTGGAATCTCTGGGGAAAGAATCAGTTGCTGATAAGAATGTGAGGAAAATTGTTAAAAGCTGGTATGAATGGGATAAAAACCCTGACAAACTGCTAAAGGTACGCAGGATTTTGGGGGAGGAGATCAATAATATGATGAGAGAAGGGCTAGAAGAACTCCCAGAAGGGCCCCAGGGAGAAAGAGAAGAAAAGGAAGAAATAGAATATTCAGCAGGAAAAGAAGGAAAAGATGAATTCACTGAAAAAGGAGAAGATCTTTCAGAACCAATTGAAGATATGAGAAGTGGAATGACTGCAGCCGCATTTCTGGTTGGGTTGGTGGTTGTTGCGCTATTCATTCTGATAATTCGTTCCAAGAGGAAGGAATAGTAAGAACCTTACATTTTGTGAAACAGTAAAGCTTTTCAGTCGACCAGCTCATAGCTTGTTATTCTCCACACTGAAATAGAAAAACAAATTTGAATTATTTCTTTTTATCCCTTCATTCAATGGATTTTCTTATAGGAGATGTCTTGANTATATTTCTGGCCTCTTTAAAACCTCGTATGTTTTTGGTTGGATAGTGAGTGGGGGATGGAGCCGGGTATACCATTCCTCTGATGCATGCTTCAAAGAGATCTCCCTTTTGGGGTGGGTAAGTCAAGTAATTCTCTTTATCTCGAATTGATAATCCTTCTTCTCCAAATTGGTAAATTTATATGTCATTTCCTGAGCACACAAACAAAATGTACACGTTTCACACATTGGAGATGTATATATCAGTATGATTCTACTGTCATATATTTCGAAATCTCCCCCCTCAATTTCTTCAGCGCAATTTATACCAACGTACACAGTGACAATTAATGTTGTCTCATCTACCCACGTAACATCTTGTACACCCATGTTTGTCTCTAGCGGATTTATTGATTCATCACATGATCCAGCAGTGAATTCCAGCTTCGGACCCTGCAGGATGCAGCCAGTCATTAACAGTAGTACCATTCCCAGGATCACACACTTCTGCGTCATGTCCTAAAGTTGCTGTTCTTCTTCTTAAATCTATCGGAACTTTCGAGGTCATTCTCTCTTGTATCATTTCGAGTGAGCACTCTGCACCTCAATACATACGAATTGAATACCTGACTTGAGATAATTCAAAAGGTTTATATAATAACCGATGAGCTACAATCCATGGATCGCAGACAATGGTATGAAGAACACACCTTGAAAATCGGGCACATTATTGCCCGTACTGGACTGACACCCAATCAGTTAACCCTTCTTTCGTTGGTGCCTGCTGTTATCAGCGCGTATTTTTACTATGTAAGCCGACCATTATGGGGAGTTCTCTTCCTCACTATTACCCTGACATTTGATGTCTTTGATGGTGCATTGGCCAGAATTTTGGATAGGAAAACAAATTTTGGAGCAATTCTAGATGCCAGCATCGATAGAGACTGTGAATTTATTGTTCTCTTTGGAATATTGCTGGGCGGATTAGCTAAAGGCTGGATCGTCTTCTTTTGTTTTTCTGGAATGATCATGGCCTCCTACGTGAGAGCGCGCATAGAATCAAAAGGGGCATCTGCCATGAGTGTGGGACTCATGGAACGGATGCAGAAGATGACCCTCATTTTTCTGGGATCTGTATTCCTCGTAGTATATGGAGATAGTCTGAATATTGCTTTGTTTTTGGTGGGATTGCTCTCTCATATTACCTCTGCCCAGAGATTGTTGTACGCCAGGAGGAATCTACCATGATTGCAGGTATGGGAAATCCTGTATATGATCTGATAAAAACTCCTCACACCAGAGTGGAAGAAAGAATTCTTTCTGGATGTTCCACCAATGCCTGCATTGTATCTGCTCAATTGGGAACAGACACAGTGTTGGTGGGCTGTGTTGGTGAAGACTTCAAAGCAAAAACTGAACAGATTCTCTCTTCATTCGGGGTTACCCCCTTGTTGTATCCATCCCAGGAAACAGGAGGATTCTCCCTGGACTATGATGATGCAGGAAATAGAGAATTAAAAGTGATAGGACGGGCAGATTCCATCAAAGAGATACCAGAAATAATATTTACAGCAGATGTTGCTCTTTTTGGACCCATACTCCAGGAAATTGATCCTTCTTTGGTCAGGCTATTCTCTGGCAAGAATCCTTTGTTGTTCTGCGATCCGCAAGGATTCTTAAGAGATATTACAAATCAGAAAATAACCCATCTGTTCTTTCACTCCTTCAGAGAAATACTTCCCCTCTTTGATGTCATAAAACCCAACGAACTAGAAGCATACATCATGACCGGAGAACACGCTTTTGAAAACCCTCAAAAAGTGATGGAAACCCTGTACAGTTATGGTCCTTCTATTGTTATTGTCACCTTGGCAGAAAAAGGTTCTCTAATTTATGATGGATCAGAATTGCTGGAAATTCCCGCTTTCAGAACTCATGCCAAAGATCCAACTGGGGCAGGAGATACGTATGCAGCAGGGTTCATCAGAGAGTATCTCCGTTCTGGAGATTTGTATGAAGCAGGATTATTCGCCTCTTGTACCGCTTCTTTGTGGGTGGAAGGAATTGGACCCTACATTGATATAACAGAAGAAAAGGTAAAAGAAAGAGTAGAATTATTAAAAAATAAAGAATTGAAAAAATTTGAAAAAAATGAATTAGAACGAAGTAGCGCCAGTAAAGGTGAACTCTCTCATCAGTAGAGCAGGTGCTGAAATAGCGACTTTCAAATATTCCATTCGCATGATGCCCCAGGTATCAGATATTCCTTCTACTTTGTTCAGTGCATCAGCAATACTCTGAGTGAACCGCAGATTTTTCAGTCCCTTGACAATGTCTCCATTTTCAATGAGAAAGGTTCCATCTCTGGTCATGCCAGTGATAATAGTCTTTAGCCGATGCATAGGGTTGGTATAGTGGAACCTGGTAACTAAAATACCTTTTTCACATTGGGAAATGAGATCATCTGTACTTAGAGTACCTTTTTCCATGAATAAATTGGTGGGTAAAGGTCCCATAGCTATGGGAAGATCGACCGCATGTCCTGTACTCTTTTTTCCCACTTTGTGGGCATAGTAGGAATCATACACTACGTTTTGGCCTATTCCGTGAGAAACAAGATCTATCTTTTGCTTTCCCACTCCTTCTGGATCAAAGGGCATGGGAAATCCGTCTTCATTTAACCCATCGTCCCAGATAGTGATGTTCTCCCCTGCTATTTTCTCTCCCATGTGCTCAGAGAGAATGCTCCTTCCCTCCTGGTACGCCTGGGCTCCAAAGGCCATGGTAGCTAGATATCCTAGCATTTCACAGACTGCTGTCTCTTCCAAAATCACTGGGTACACACCAGGGGGAACTTTTTCTGTTTTCCGACAGGCAAAAGCTTTCTTACAGGCTTTCTCAGTGAGGGCTTCCGGGTTCAAATCCTTGTGATTCCGAGAGAAATCCTGAGCCAATCCTGTTCCTCCCTCCAACCTGGCATTCATTTTAAAAGAGGAAATCGTTCCTTTAAAGTAGGCTTCTATTCCCAGAGAATTCATGGCAGCCAGTTCTTCTGTTCCTGTGTAGTACGCACCAGACACAGTTTCTATCCCCTTATCTTCTGCTTGATGCAAGCATGCTTTTACCACTGAAGCCCGGTCTTCTGGAGTCACTGCTGCTGTCTCTTTGAAAAACCCTTTCACTGATGAAATTGGGGTGGGTTCAGGTAAGGAAACAAAGTCTGGAATTTCTTTTTGAGCCTTGGCAATCTTTTCTGCCCTTTTAATAACCTCGGTCACAGATTCTGGAGTTAACTGATTGGTTTTCGCTTTTCCTACCTTCTTTCCAAAGACTACTCGTACTGTTAATTCTGCATTGTCTTCTACCACGTTCTGATGAATGTAGGAATTGGCGTATCGAGTCAGTCCCCAGGATATTCCATTGAAGTAGGTTTCACACTGATCTGCGGTGGATTTGGAAAGAACAGTCTCCAGGACTGAAAGGACATCTTCTTTGCTCATGTTCATCTGTACACCCCCACCTGTATATTTCTGAATCGGGCAGGAGCTGTTCCATGTCCCACAAACATGGATTGAGGTGGTTCTCCCTTTCCACAATTGGGAACACCCCATAAATGCCAGTCCTTAGAGACTGCATCGCAGGACCCCCAGAATTCAGGAGTTAGTCCTGTGTAGGTGGGGTTCTTTATCATGTCTGTTATGTGCCCGTGGTCTATCACGTATCCTGCTTCACAGCCAAACTGGAAGTTGATCCTTCTGTCATCAATACTCCAGCTCCTGTTAGTCACCATGTAAATCCCTTTTTTGACATCCTCTACCAACTCTTCAAAGGTGAAATCACCAGGCATCAAATTGATATTGGTCATACGAATCAATGGTATAAAATTGAAATCTGTGGCCCGCATGGTTCCATTGCTTTCTTCTCCCAGGTTGTACGCAGTTTCCCGAGAGGTTAAATACCCGGAGAAAATACCTTTATCCACCAGAACAGTTTTGCACGCTTTTACTCCTTCATCATCATACCCAAAGGTTCCCAGTCCTTGAGGAACTGTAGAGTCAGCCACAATAGTAACCTCCAGAGACCCATAGGGAAAGGTACCCACCTTTTCTGGAGTCAGAAAGCTGGTTCCTGCATAGCTGGCTTCGTACCCTAGCACCCGATCCAGTTCAGTAGGATGCCCACAGGACTCATGCACTTGTAATGCTAACTGTGAAGATTCTAGAATAATATCTCGTTTTCCAGAAGGACAGTGGGGAGCATCCAGTAAGTTCACTGATTGCTCAGCCGTTTCTGAGCAGTGGTCAAACAAATGTAACGATTCAATGAATTCATATCCCTTCTGGGAGAAATCTCCTCCAAAAGAAGTAGGATAAGACCTCTTCTGTAATTCTCCCCCTTCCACTGTGATGGCTGCTATTCCTGCACCACAGAAGACAATTTTCTGGTGGATTGAAGCTCCTTCTGAGCTGAAAAACCACTTCTCCTGCTTTCGGGATCTCATGGTAGCCTGAGATACTTTGACCGCTTCAGGTTCTAACAGCGCTTTCCCGCAATCCAGCAATAAGGAAACCTTCTCTTCAATAGGCACTGAAAACGGATCTTTTTTCATGGGGGTTTCCCAGGAATCGTTGTAGGGTTCTACCTCAGCCAGTGTGACAGCTTCTTTTTTGGCCAATGCACTTGCTCTGGCTACTTTCACTGCTTTTTCAGCTACTGTCACAGGGTTTTGGCCTGCAGCAAATCCCCAGGCGCCATTGTACAGCACCCGCATTCCATAGCCCTGATCCACCTTGGAGGAAATCTTTTCCGGGTTCACTCCTCTCACTTGAATCTCTTCTACCTGATTTATCACGAACCTGATATCGCAGTAATCAGCTCCCTTTTCAAGAGCGATCTCTACTATAGTTTCTAAATTCTCCATGCACACACCTTTAACCTCTTAGCTTATGCATAAATCGAAAAATTCTTTCTCGAAATGCTTCACTCTCTTCCATTCTGAACAAGATCAGAAAGAGTTCCAGTTTTTTGAGCATGATAACATCCAAGGGCTCATCAATCTTTTCATATTCTCTGAAGAGTTCAGACCGCAGGGCGGCCAGAAATCGACGACCCTCTGTTATCACTTCATCAGTTATGGTGATATTGGCTCCCATTTTTTTCATCAATTTGTAGAGCTGCTCCATTCTCTTGGCAGAATACTCTTCCAGGATCTCTGAAGCATCTTCAGATTCGGGAACCAATATAAAAAAATGAGCTGTTCGTGTATACACTTTTTCAGGAATGTGGTGGGTTTTCTTCTCACCCTTCACCTCCACATACCCTGTTTCTTCTAATTTATTCATGTGTCTGTAAATGGTGGACTGGTCTTTTTGCAGTATGTCTGCGATCTGAGAAACAGTCATGTCGTTGAATCGCAATAGTGACAGAATATTTCTCCTTGTCTCATCGACAACCACCTTTATCTGGTCAGGATCTTTCAAAACAAGGGTCTCCGCTCTTTTCATGGATACAGATAGAACAAGGAGTATATAAAGGGTACTGTTGTACAAGCATGCAGTGATTCTGAACAACTAAAATTATTGCACATTTCTGTTCACAGAGGTTCAGAAAAAAAAGAACATCCACACACTGGTTCTTATACGTCACAGCTATTTGAAGAGGGAGAAGAAAAAAGAAGGTGGGAGAAGAAATGATAGAAGTGTTAATTGCTGATGGGAGAAACCACACCATCTATGAAAGTGCTGATTTGCGGTACCACTTTCTGGTACTGCTTCGCTCTTACAATATCGAGGTGGGTGATATCATGAAAGAGCTGAGGAGGCGCAGAACATGAAAATGAATACAGATATGGACATAAAAATGACATCCGTGAACAGATCAAGCGGATTGCACCGTACACAGTAGTTGAAGGTCCCTACACAATATGGCTTGATAAGAATGAAAATCCCTTTGATATCCCGTTACCCATTAAAGAAGAGTTGTGTGAAGAACTCAAGAGAATTCCTTTTAATAGATACCCCTCAGTGATGGCAGACTCGTTACGAGAAAAAATTGCCCATACATTACAGGTGGAAAAGGAGAATATTGTGCTGTCCAGTGGTGCTGATGAATTGATTTCCTGTGTGCTCAAGCTCTTGGAAGGAGAGACAGTCATTATCAGTTCTCCCACCTTTGGCATGTACAGGGTATTTGCAGCGCTTGAGGGGTTACCTCTCCTCGATGTCCCATTAGACAAAAATTTCCGCCTGCAGAAGGTTGAGAATTTTGCAGAGAATGTCAGGGCAATCTTTGTGTGTTCGCCCAATAATCCTACTGGTAATATCCAGGAACGTGAAAAAATCATACACATTCTAGATACTGGAGCACCAGTGATTCTAGATGAGGCGTACATTGAATTTGCAAAAGAATCATGTATTGATCTTGTCTGGGAGTATGACAATCTGGTCATCTTGAGGACTTTTTCCAAGGCATGTGGGCTGGCTGGAGTGAGAGTGGGGTATGCAGTAGCCCAAAAAGAGGTGTGCACCTATGTAAAACGGATACAATGTCCATTTAATTTGAATATTCTCTCTGCAAAAGCGGCTGAAATTATGCTTGACCATTATGAGGTAGTTGAACAAAATATTGAGTTTGTAATCAAAGAAAGGGGGCGCATCAAAAGAGAATTCAGGCAAGCATTCCCCAGTGAGGCCAATTTTTTGCTCATTGATGCAAATGCGTATGAATTTTTTTTGAGGAAAGGTATTGTGGTGAAACAGCTTGGAGGATCACTTAAAGGGATGATCAGAGTTACTGTGGGTAGAAAGGAAGAAAACGATCAGTTCATTTCTGCCTTAAAGGAGTTCTTGGAGGAATGATAAAGGGTTAAAATTCTTGTTGAATCTAGAAATTGTTCCATACTGTTAGGTTAGTAGAATAGTTGAAACCTTTCATGGACTTAGGAGCGAAGCCTTTTTAAATATCAAGCTCACTCTCGCCCCATGAAAAGAATAGTGTTGGTGGGTCTTATACTCACTCTAGGATGCATAGATCAAGGAGGGTTCCTGTACAAAGAGGAAGTTGCAGAGGTGTTCGAAGACAGTGCAGAAGGAGTAACTTCACTGGATTTCGAGACCTACAACGGGTTCATAGAGGTTCACCTCTGGGACCAGCAAACCTACAAAGTAGAAGTGAAAAAATGGGCGAGAGCTGCTACCTCGGCAGAGGCCAAAGAAAAGGCTGAATCTATTGAAGTGGACTTTTCAGCAGGGGAAACGCTTCACCTGGAAGTGCATCAAGAGAGGAATGCAGGAGCAGATGTCACCGCATACCTTCCTAGGAAATCCTTTGATTCAATAGAGCTATACTCTTCTAATGGATTTATTGGAACAGATGAAATTTCAGCATCTACTGTTACATTGGAGACATCCAATGGATCCATTGATGTATCTATAATAGCTGATGACATAAAAGTGGAGACATCCAATGGAAAGATAGGAGGATTCTTCCAGGGAGGCAGTGTAGACATTGAAACATCCAATGGATTTGTAGATATAGAATGTGGAGATGGTGGAGAATATACAGTGAGAACCTCCAATGGTCGGGTTACTATTGAGACTGGAGCACGGGGCACATTTGACATTTCTACCTCCAATGGAAGTGTCAACATAACAGTGGCTGGTGATTTTGAGTTTGACTTGAGGACCAGCAATGCCAGTATAGCTATTTCAGCAGCTGGAGTGACTTACACGCTGGATTCAAAGGATCACAAAAAAGGGTCTACAGCAGCAGACGTTGAGATATTCATAGAAGCTTCCACTTCCAATGGTTCCATATCAGTCACCAAGAAGTAATTATTTCTTTTTCCTTTTTTGTAGAGAAAGGGGAGAAGGGGAGAAGAAAAACCACAAGAACACGAGGAGGTATTCTGTTGAAAGTGTGTGCAGCAGGAATCTTGGTAAAGGATAACAAGATATTACTTGGTAAGCGCTCTGCTGACCTTGAATTCTATCCAGATATGTGGGATATCATTGGTGGTCATTCTAAGGGGAGTGAAACACCAGAACAAACCTTATTCAGAGAACTCAAAGAGGAAATTGGCGTGACTCCAACTAACTTCGATTTGATTGCAGTGCTCCATGATCCTGAACCAAGTATCCATGGTGATTACGAGTATAATATCTTCTTGGTAACAGAGTGGACTGGATCGCCCAGAAATTTAGCCCCATCTGAACATAAAGAATTGTGCTGGGTTGGAATAAGTGATACACTAGCCCTCGATCTTGCTCATCCTCACTATCCTGAATTGTTCAAGAATATTGAAAAGAGCATGGGATCGTTCTAAAATCCATCTTTGATTTGCTTCGATCCCATTAAACAAAACTGAATTTTAAGGGAGGAATAGTTTCTATCTTTTTAGATACTGCATAACCTACTACCCTATGTCTCAAGAAGCTGTTTCAGCCTTTGAAGGCTGGATTCCATGTCTTTTTCTGTTTCTTTGGAGACCTTTATTTTGTCAAAGATCTTCCCTAAGACTCCTGGAATCTCGTAGTCCATCACCATCTGAACTTCAGTTCCTTCAGCAGTGGGTTCAAAACCCCACGATCCTTTGGCAACGAAATCTCCTAGGGATTTCCAAGCGATTTTTTTATTCTCAATATTCTCTGTCATCTCAGTATCGAATTCCATGGTTCTTCCAACCATCTCCATTATCCAATGAGCTGTTGTGTCCCCTGTCGTCTTGATCTCTTTGGCACCCTTCATGAACCTGACATAACCATCTATGTCAGAACAGAACGCATAGACCTTCTCCACTGGCGCTTTGATCTCCACAGTTTTCTCAATTCTTGCCATTATAACACCTCCGCATATTTTTTTAGTCTTATCTGCCAAGGAAAATTTCATAGTTTTTCCATATCCAGGCTTTGAAAGTGTGCATGGAAGATATCTTCATCAAATAAGTATGTTCTTCCTGTTTGACCTTCATCATGCACACCACAGATAAAGCGTGTTTTCTTTGGTATTAAGACTACTTTTCCCTTTTAAGGTTTATGGAAAATACCTTGTCAATAGTGATTTTTTTCACCTATTGTTTCTGATTATGATATTCTGAAAATAAGCAAATCTGAAGGAACGTCTCTCAAATATCTTATAACGTAGCATAATTACTCCTTCAATCATCAATATCCCCTGCAAGGATGCTTCTACGCAGCAAGTAGACTAAAAATGCAGTCAAATCGGATAAGGCGGAACCTGTTGGTCGCGTACTTTGCTTTGGCCTATGGAACGACATGGATTCTTTCAGTTACTGCAACTGAGGGGTTATCCTGCGACTGAGGGGTTATCACATCTTTGTAAGCCACTATCATTCTTCTTACTCAATTGCGAGTCCGCTATCGTTAATAAGAAAATTTATAAACTTCAGTTTTCATGTTTGTGATATGAAGAAAAAAGAAGTTAGTTCTGAGCCAATTCATTTGCATAAACTCAATGACATTCTTTTCATTGGAAGCTCAGTTATTTTTAATCTGGGGGTGAGTGGTGTATATCTTGCCTCAAAATTTGATAATCCAGTTCTCTTACAGTATTTTGGCGCAATTGTAGTCTTATTATTAATCCCATTTACCATTTCACTAATTGGATATATAAAGGCTAGAGCGAAAAAAAAGATAATAATCTCCCTTATTATTATCCTCTCATATCTCTTCTTGGAAGTCTTATTAGATTACATCTTAAAAATTCCATTCAGGGAAATTTTAGCAATTCATATACCTTATATTCTTATCTTTTATGCCGCTGCCTTTAGTATGATAGGCGTTTCGTTCAATATCAATAGGAAAATGGGGGTTATTGTCTTAACAACATTCTGGATATTGATAGGATGTCTGATCTACATGTATCTTGGTTAAATAATTATATTGATGTTTCTATAGAAACTTGTAATCAAAACGGCAGGTTAAAAACCTTTAATATGACATGGAGACAATATCTTATTATATGAAAAAGCAACAGTTGTTTGAAGAGCTAAAGAAGAACCCGAAAAATGTCCGTTTTAAAAAATTATACATTTCGAGGTGGAAGAGGAAGTCATCGAATTTATGTCCGCGAAGGAGTGGAGGAGTTAATGAACTTCCAAAATGTTAAAGGGAAAGCAAAACCTTATCAGGTGAGACAACTTATAAAGATTATAGAAAAGTATAATCTTTTACAGGAGGACGAAGAAAATGTATAAATATACAATAGAGATCTTCTACAGTGAAGAGGATAAAGGGTACATCGCAGTGGTCCCAGAGTTACCAGGATGTTCTGCCTTTGGAGCAACAGAGGAAGAAGCACTGAAAGAAGTTAAAATCGCCATGGAACTCTGGTTAGAAACTGCAAGAAAAGAAGGAAGAAAAATTCCAGAACCGCATGGAAAAGAACTTCTCAACGTGTTATATAGTACCTTTGATACCCCTGAACCTCAAAAAGTTGGCATATAAGTGATATATACTGTTTTGCAAAAAATTACTATCATTACATCTTGACACAGGGGTTACTGAAGATCAAAAGATTCTGAGTCTATTTACCATAATTTCATGTGAAAGAGCAGGCAAAGAATAATGACAACTCAGTAGAGCCCACAGGAAGATACACTGGAGGTCTGCCAAAGCTTATCCTCTTATTTCGCATTATATGCTGATGAAAAAGGGTTCCTTGCTCTAACCGGAATCTATAGAAGGAAAGAATCAAAAGGAGGATTCCATGCATAATATGTATTTGTGGAACTGCTTTAAAGGAATAGGTTCTTCTCAACCATTCTTATCTAACCAATTAATATTCAACAGGTCATCTAGAGACATATTATATCCTGATGACCATAATGAATACTCGAAAAACGCTTTCATTGAGCTTTCAATGTATCCACGCACTTTTTCATGAGATGGAGCAAATTTAATAGCAAATTTCACAGAAAAGAAAGAATATGTCACCTTAAATTGTTATTGCCTGAATATTTCGGGAAATCGCTTATAAATTATTTTTCATCTAAATTGAAGAGGTGATTTCATGTCAGAGTACTTAGTCATTGGAATGAATAAAGAAGAACTGGATACACCTGTACTACTCATAGATTTAGATATACTGGAGAAAAACATCAAGACCATGGGAGATTACTACAACCAGAAAAACAGTGCTCTGCGTCCCCACCAGAGAGGCCACAGACTTCCTCTAATTGCAGAGAACCAGTTGGATTGTGGTGCACGAGGAGTGCCCATCACGTCACTGGGACTTGCTGAATACTATGATGGCTGCAGCATCACCGACATTTTGAAAGCATTATCAGGAAAAGCTTTAGATGTCCATACTGCAGTGAATGTGGCAGCAGAATTATACATGGGTACAGGTACCTGCGGTGTCCAGATCGAAGAGGCAAAATCATTTGCAAAAGAGGTTGAAAAAGTGAAAGACGTCCGTTTTAAAGGGATATGTAGGTGTTCTCATGAATCCAGTTGCACGACAGGTGACCTATGATATTGTGATCATAGGTGGAGGCGGAGCAGGTGCCCAGGCAGCGCTTTCTATCACTGGTCATTCCGGTGATGTAACAGTAGCTGTGGTTGACAAAGGTATGTTCGGGAAAGCCGGGTGCACCATACTGGGAGAATTCTCCTGTAATGCAGCTCTGCCCTATAAAGGTTCTAAAGATTCTCCCCTCATTCATTTTACAGATACAGTGCGCGAAGGTAAATACATAAACGATCAGCGCCTGGTGGAAATTTACACTGAAAAAGCGCCAGAAAGAGTTGAAGAACTACAAAGACTAGGGCCTGTCTTTGAAGAAGAGGACGGGAAAATCAAGCAGGACATGGTCCCAGGGCATTCATTTCCCAGGGCTGCATACAATAACTTACACACTGGTAAGAGCATGATGACAACATTAAAGAGGGAAGTCCTCAAGAGAGACATAGATGTATTTGAAGAGTGTGTCATTTTTCAACTACTTGGTGATAACCAGGTGTGTGGAGCACTAGGGTATGATATGAAATCGGGATGTTTCATCCATTTCGTGTGCAAAGCAGTGATCATTACCACAGGAGGCTGTGGCCAGCTCTATAAGAACTCCACAAATGCACAGGGCACTACGGGAGATGGATTAGCTTTAGCNTACAATGCAGGAGCAGAGCTGCAGGACATGGAATTTGTCCAGTTCTTTCCCACTGCACAGTGTTATCCGCGATTATTGAAATTGAACCCGTGTTTTCCCTCCATGCTGCGGTATAAAGGGGGATGCAGGCTCTACAACAATGAGGGCACTGAGTTCATGAAGGAGAAAATGGTAGACTGGAGGTTTAAAGCAACGCGGGACGTAATATCAAAGGCCATATACACTGAAATTAAAGAAGGGAGAGGTTCCCCTCATGGTGGGGTTTTCATGGATGTTTTACACTTATCAGAAGATGATATTGTTGAAACGTTTTCTTTCGCCCATATGTTTGAAAACCTCTTAAAAATGGGCATAGATTTAAGGAAAGACTCAATTGAAACCACTGTTTCTGCTCATTTTTTAATGGGCGGCATCAAAGTCAATGAACACTTTTCTACCTGTGTTGATGGGTTGTTTGCGGCTGGAGAAGCTATTGCAGGGATACATGGAGCTAACAGATTACCTGGAAACGCGTTGAGTGAAATCCTGGTAACAGGACATGAAGCTGGGTTACATGCAGTTGAATATGTTAAAACCTGCAAAGGTTGCAAACGTGGCAAGATCGATATAGAATGGATTTTGCAACTCATGGAAAGGAAAAATGGCAAAAGTCCAGTTGCTCTCAAAAAGAAGATACAGGAAATTATGTGGGAGTACGTAGGAGTTATCAGAGATGGTCCAGGATTAAAAAGGGCCTTGAAAGGGTTTGAAAATATAAAATGTGACCTGGAGACCATGTCTGTGTCCACAAAAACGTTAATTTGGAACAAAGAGTTAGTGGATGCGCTTGAGGCTGGGTTCATGTACACTGTA
>JGI2172J19969_10000780_pt1 | contig 14161 bp, 8 predicted proteins | sample DeeMarSWOR230_32_FD_19969 | JGI IMG/M metagenome (IMG submission 19969)
CACATGCATCCAATTCTTAGGGGAATCCCCCAATCCTTTACCATTTTTAAGTGGCATTCCCAGGCAGTCTTGCCGCCTCTGCCTAAACATCTGCAAGTCCTTGCCACATCGGCAGATTGTATGGTGGAAGCTATTTCCATACAAGGAAAGCCCCACCTGATTGGACTCCAGTTTGACAATCATGCCGCCGCACCCTCCGATATAAGAGACTGGGTGGAAAATGACCAGGAATGGTTATTACACATTTCCAGAGTTAACCCTATGAATATACTTAATGATGCTGAGAGACTGGAGAATATCACTGTTAAGCAATTTGATATCCTCTTTAACAATTTCATCAAATTGATATCTTGACACTATTTTTTCTGGACCACATGGGCCAGTGATTGGGAAATAAAGAAAAACACCTTGAATTATCAAAAACACTTACAGCCCTCTAATTAGATAAATGCAAGCATATACAAAAAGGTAAATTAATGAATACAAATACTACAAAATTGTTGTTTTTAACCGTATTAATTTACTTGTTTATAAATTAACTTTCTGAAATCACTATAGAATATGTTCTTGGCGTAATATTTGCTTCTTGCTTAATTGGAAAGGTAATTTATCGTCAGTGTTATTTAAATTCCCAGGAAAAATCAAAGGCGATTTTTCCAAAGAAGCGAAGATGCTGAGGGGCGGAAAAGGGGGAGAGGAAGCAAAATCCCCTTTTCCGTATTTTTTTGCCATGAAAAGAAACCAGCTTTCTTTTGTACGATTCTATTAATGAATAATTAGTGGCTATAATTGAGGTTACTATCGATAAATGACTGAAGAAAAAAAACAAACCTTGGCTCTTTTTTATTGCCAGCAAACTCCTGAAAGCAGTGAGCAGGAAAGGCAGTGCCTTGAGGAAAAATATGAAAGATCCATACGTCTTTTCCCAATTCCTTGTGGCGGGCGGATAGAGCCTCTTCATTTTCTGCGGGCACTAGAGGAATTCGCCAACGCAGCATACGTCATTGTCTGCCCAGAGGGGGAGTGCCGATATTTTGAAGGTAATTTAAGGGCAAAAAAAAGGGTGCAAAAGACAAGAGAAATTATTGAATCTATCGGACTCGAAGGTAACCGCATAGGGATATTGATCAACCCTAGGGAAAACCCGAAATCACTTGCCAGGCTGGTAGATGAAATCGTGTGCAATGCTTCCCAACTTGAACCATCGCGAGTGCTAAACCTGCACCATTCACCTGCCCGGCCGTTCCATTGATCAAGACTGAGAGAGTTTTTATGCCTGCTAAATATATGATCCATACGCAGATTGTCCCGAACAGGTTCCGGCCCTTTACTAAATCAGGTATCATCGCCTGGTGGGAAGGTTGCCTGGGATGTCGTGTCTGTGTGAAGAGGCAGTGTGTCTACGGTGTTTACCGTAATAGAGACCTGGATGTCAGGCAAATGATCGATTCCATGGATAATCAGTGTATGAACTGCCTCAGGTGCGTGCAGGGATGCCCCAGAGAACTGATACATAAATCCATTAACCCGGAATACGAGGCCCTTGGGGATTCCCACTGGACACCAGATATCATTGCCCAATTGTGGAATCAGGCCGAAACTGGTAAAATCCCTGTTTCTGGAGCAGGCTATTCAGGCCCTTTCAGTGGGCCCGGCTTTGACTCCATGTGGACTGACATGTCAGAGATTGTCAGGCCCACGAGGGATGGCATCCATGGTAGGGAGTATATCAGTACAGGTATCGACCTGGGCGGAACCCCCAAGCACCTCGCCTTTACCGATTCAGGGGATCTGGAAAGCGAACCCCCTTCCCTAGTGGATATGCCTCTCCCCATAATCCTAAGGGTTCCCCCTTTTGGCTCCTTGAGCGATAATACCATCAAGGGATGGGCCATGGGGGCCAGAGAGCTCGGAACTTTCTTGGCCCTGCCCAACGAAATCATAAAAGGGGAACTCCTCGCCTTCAAGAAAAACCTCATCCCAATTATTTCTCCCTGTCACCCTCTTTTACATGATGCGTTAGAAGGGGTCAGGCTTGTGGAAGTTCCCTGGGGAGAGAAGTGGAAAGAGATAACCCAAAAGATAAAGGAGGCCCATCCTTCTGTCCTGATTTCCTATAGGACCCCATTGGTTAGAGGAGTGGAAGAGAAGGTTCTGTCTATAGTAAATTCAGGTGTGTCCATTATCTATCTGGAAGGGACCTCAAGTGGACGGGTAACCGATGATAATTCGATATTCATAAAAGATGGAATTCGTCAAACCCACCTTGCCCTGGTGGATAACGGAATGAGGGATGAGATCACCATCCTGGCCGGGGGTGGTCTTGCCATGGCAGAACACGCAGCAAAATCTATCATCTGTGGAGCAGATGGAGTGTTTATTGACTTTCCCATCCTGATTGCCCTTGAATGCCGCATGTGTAGACGGTGCACCAAAGGGCTGCCCTGTCCTGTAGAGATAGATCGGGCGGAGGCCTCATGGGTTGCCTCGCGGGTGACCAATCTTATTGGTGCATGGCACAACCAGCTTCTTGAGGTTATGAGTGCAATGGGAATAAGGGATGTCAGGCGTTTGCGCGGAGAAACAGGAAGGGCCATGTTTTATGAGGATCTTGACAGGAGCACCTTCGGGTCCCTCGGTACGCTCAGGGAGGGCTATGAACTTGAATAAAGAACTGCCAGAGGTGGTGATTACGCCGTCAAGGTTTAGAAACCCCATCGGAAAATATCGACTTCACAGAACCAATGAGTGTACAGGGTGTGGACAATGTGTGGAAATATGTCCCTATGGTGTGCATGTTAAAATTGGGCGCGTCCTGACCAAGAATCATTACCGGTGTATAGGGCCTGAGTGCCCCAATGCCTGTTTTGAGGCCTGTCCAGCAGGAGCCCTCTCTCTGAAGAGGAACCCTACCTTTGATACCATGGGGGATCTTCGATGGACACCGGATCTCCTTGTAAGCACCTGGTGCATGGCTGAAACTGGTGACGTTCCACAAGGAGGACTTGAATACAGGATAGGGGACTCTAATGGGGGTTTTGATAGGCTTCGTCTTGTTTTTCCTCGCTTTCACAGGACTAATTCTTCACCTTTGAATGAGGAAGTGGATCTTGGGATTGAACTCAATCGAAGAGACAATTCCTCCCATAGGATCAGGATAGAAGTCCCATTTTACGGTGCAGGCATGTCTTATGGATCCGTGAGCATCACCACCATGCTCAGCAGGGTCAGGGCGGCGACGGCCCTTAGCACCTTCTCCTGTACTGGTGAAGGAGGATATCCTGATCAACTGAAACCCTATGACGATCATGTCATCACCCAGGTAGCAACCGGTCTTTTTGGTGTCCGGGAGGAGACAATTAAGAGGGTTAGAATAGTGGAGTTCAAATATGCCCAAGGTGCGAAGCCAGGCCTAGGTGGACACCTGCTTGGAGACAAGGTAACGCCTGCTGTAGCCCGCATGAGGGAGGCAGTTGTTGGTTATCCCCTCTTTTCCCCCTTCCCCTTTCACAGTGTATATTCTGTGGAGGACCACAAGAAACATGTTGACTGGATAAAGGCCATCAATCCTAATGCGCTGATATCAGTAAAGGTTTCCACACCCACAGATGTGGACATGGTGGCTATTGGAAGTTATTACGCCGGTGCCCATATTATCCATTTGGATGGCAGCTACGGAGGAACAGGGGCTGCTCCGGATATTGCTAAAAAGAATATTGCCATGCCAATAGAATATGCCATACCCATAGTTCATAAATTCCTCATGGAAGAAGGGGTGAGAGACAAAATAACAGTGATTGCCAGCGGTGGCATCAGAACTCCCCATGATGTGGCAAAGATCATAGCACTTGGAGCTGATGGGGTGTGTACGGGAACTGCAGAATTAGTGGCCCTGGAATGCATTCGGTGTCACAACTGTGAAAGCGGAAGGGGCTGTGCAAGGGGCATCGCCACTACAGATTCGGAACTGATGAAACTAATTGATATAGATTGGGGAACACAGCGAATCATCAACCTATTTATAGCTTGGAGGAAAGAGCTGATCAGGATATTAAAACGATTGGGTATGAAAAGCATAAGAGAGTTAGTGGGTAAAACAGACTGCTTAGTGCACCTGGATTACATGAATAAGTGAGCTAAAGTGCCTAAGGTTAAAATTGCCTAAAGTTAAGGAATTTTAAAACTGAATCACCAACTGAATAGATAATGAGAAAACATCAGAAAATACAAAATATAATAAGATCCAGGAAATCATTGTTAAAGGATCTGCCTGTAAGGAATTATTTTAAGAAAGAAGAAGAGGGGGGCTGCGGAGTAACCGGTTTTGCCTCAAGTATCCCAGTTAGGGGAAAACATATTTTTGAGCCTTCCAAGCAGATGCACAACAGGGGCAATGGCCTTGGAGGAGGCATAGCTGCCATGGGCTTTGATCCTGCGGCACTTGGGGTCTCAAAAGAGATTTTAGAAGACAATTATATGCTCCAGATAGCAGTTCTTGAGGAAGAGGTTATGGAGGATCTTGAAAAACGCTTTATCAAGCCTTGCTTTATGGTGGATTTTAGCGAAATTATCCCCCATGTAAAGGACTATAAAGATATCCCAGGGCTTGATAATAGACCGCCTGATATCTATCGCTATTTTATCAGGGTAAAACCCCAGATACTCAAAGAGTTTATGCAAAAAAACAATTTACTGGGATTAACCAAAAGACAGGGAGAAGATGAATTTGTCTTTCAGAACAGTTTCAAGATAAATAAGACATATTATGATGCCTATGGAAATCAGTCAGCCTTTGTCGTCTCCCATGGTCGGAACTTTTTTATCTTAAAGATCGTGGGATATGCAGAGCAGGTAGTCCAGTATTATAATCTGGAAAACTTTAAGGCCCATATATGGATCGCCCATCAACGCTATCCGACCAAAGGAAAGGTCTGGCATCCAGCAGGAGCCCATCCCTTTATCGGCCTGAATGAAGCCCTTGTGCATAATGGCGATTTTGCAAATTACTGCTCAGTAACCGAGTATCTGAGACAGAGAAACATTTATCCCCTCTTTTTGACAGATACAGAAGTCTCTGTGCTCTTGTTTGACCTCTATAGCAGGATCTATAGCTACCCTCTGGAATATGTAATTGAGGCACTTGCACCAACTATGGAAAGAGACTTTGATCAGTTATCATCCAACAGGCAGAGAATATACCGAGCCATCCAGGCAACCCATATCCATGGCTCCCCTGATGGACCCTGGTTCTTTATCATTGCCAGGAACGATACAGAGAATAAACGATTCCAGCTCATTGGTATCACCGATACATCCATGCTGAGGCCTCAGGTATTTGCCCTGCATGACGGGGAAGTTAAGGTGGGGCTTATATGTTCCGAGAAGCAGGCCATTGATGCAACCCTGAAGAGCTTGGCGGAAGAAGATTCCAGAATTGGGTCCGTGGCTGATAAGTACTGGAATGCCAGAGGAGGAAGCCACACAGATGGAGGTGCATTTATTTTCAACCTGGATGGGACATCATCATTATCCTTTGAAAGGCAACTAACATGCACAGATAAATTTAGCAAGCCTATCACCGTTCCTCAAGGTCAAGCCTCATACATGCCTGACCAGGTCAATCATATTATCAGGAATGAGAATAAAAAGCGGGATACCATATCACGTTTCTTTAATCATCAACTCCCGGACCCTCTGTATGATTATTTAAAGAAAGGGATAAAAGATTGGGATTATGGTGCCTTTATAGACTGCTTTGGAAAAATAAAAGGGTGTGCCCTTAAAAATTATGCATCATTTGAGGTAGCCCTGATAGCATTAACAAAGCTTTTGGACCTGCGGTACCCTATCTACAACAAGAAACGCCGCTCAATCCTCCAGGTGACAAATGAGACGCTGGAGACCCTGTTCCGTCATTTCCCGTATTTTGATGGTAAAGAGAATGGAGCATATCGGTTAATCGACTGGGAAACCAGGCAAATATTCAGGAGACCTATAAAAAACGAAAAGGTCATGATCATCGATGCCTCCCTCTTTCCGCCTGAAGGAGATAATAGCGACAGCCGCTTAGTGGCAGAAGCCTTTCACAGAGGGTGGAAACGNTTTATAGTGTTTGGGCTTAAAGGGCAGCGATTTCATGGNTGTGGACTGGGTCCCGGATCAGGTGAGGTCAGGATTGATATCTATGGCAGCTCTGGNGATTACCTTGGCTCNGGCATCGATGGCCTTTCTATATATGTGCATGGCAATGCACAAGACCAAGTAGGGCAAATAATGAAATCTGGGAAGATGGTCATTTATGGAGATGCTGGCCAGACCTTTATGTATGGAGCAAAAGGTGGTGAGGTCTATGTTATGGGCAATGCTGCGGGAAGGCCCCTTATCAATGCCGTGGGCAAACCTCGGGTAGTCATAAACGGAACCTGCCTGGATTATCTTGCCGAGTCCTTTATGGCTGGGGATCCTCTTAATGGAGGTGGATTTGTTATTTTAAATGGTATTGAATTCGACGATTACGGTCAAGTCCGGCCCCAGCCTGAGCCATATCCAGGCTCCAACCTCTTTTCCCTTGCATCTGGAGGCGCCATCTATGTCAGGGATCCCTTTCGACAGGTGGATGATGAACAATTAAATGGGGGTGAGATCGTTTCCATGGAAGAGAGGGACTGGAGACTGATTCTACCTTACCTCAATGAGAATGAAAGACTGTTTGGCATATCCATCCAGAAAGATCTCCTTACCATAAACGGAAAACATATGAGCCCTCTCAGGGTCTACAGAAAGGTAAGACCGCGACAAACAAAGATTGAGCATAACGGTCTCGAGGAATGGCAAACAACAAAGAGCCATTAAGCAGAATCAAGGTTTTCAAAGAGGGCTGGCTCAAGACGTACTTGCAGTGTGCCGTTTTCGAGGTCTCGCTTTCAAAATGGTGGATTTCTTGATACTATATATCATTTGATTCAAAAGGAGGCTTCCCTTGCTAATGGAAGCTATCTTTTTATGGGGCAGGGGATTATGTTGAGCAAGAGAATCATACCATGTCTCGATGTAAGAGACGGAAAGACCACTAAAGGTATCAAGTTCAAAGAGAATATAGATATTGGCGACCCTGTGCAAATGGCAAGATTCTATTATGAAGAGGGTGCGGATGAGATTGTCTTTTATGATATCACTGCCTCAAGCGATCGGCGAGACATTATGATCGATGTGGTTTCCAGGGTGGCTAAAGAGATCTTTATACCTTTTTCTGTGGGTGGGGGTATCAGGACACTCGATGATATGCGCAGGGTTTTGCTGGCAGGGGCAGAAAAGGTGAGTGTCAATACCGCTGCAGTCTTGAATTCCAGGATAATTGCCGATGGGGCCACGGCATTTGGCACGCAGTGCATTGTCCTTGGAATGGACGTCAAAAAGGTGAAGGTAACTAATAAGATACCATCAGGCTACGAGATCGTGATCCATGGAGGCCGGACTCCTACGGGAATTGATGCCCTGGCCTGGGCCAAGGAGGCAGAAGAGTTAGGCGCAGGCGAGATATGCTTGAATTCCATTGATGCGGATGGCGCGCAGGAGGGTTATCAACTGGAATTGACGCCTCTTATATCTGAGAATGTAAATATTCCGGTAATAGCATCNGGNGGTGCNGGCAANATNGANCANNTCTANGNNGTGCTNACANAGGGTAAGGCCGATGCAGCCCTTGTCGCCTCCATTGTCCACTATGGGACCTATACCATAAAGCAAATCAAAGAAGAACTACACGCACGGGGTGTTAGAGTGCGAATGACCTGGTAATTAAGATGAAAGCCTTATTAGCATTAGAGGATGGTACTGTATTTTATGGAGATACCTTTGCAGGAGAAGGTGAGGTATCAGGCGAGGTCGTGTTCAACACCAGCATGACGGGTTACCAGGAGATCCTGACAGACCCCTCTTACAAGAGCCAGATTGTGACCATGACCTATCCCCTGATTGGCAATTACGGAATAAACAGCAGGGACATAGAGTCAAACAGGATACAGGTTGAGGCCTTTGTGGTGAAGGAATATGAGCCCATTCCAAGTAACTGGCGATCTCAAAAGACCCTGGCCGATTATCTCAATCAGGAAGGAAAAATCGGGATTGAAGGCATAGACACCAGGGCCTTAACAAAACATATTAGGCTATCAGGTGCTATGAAGGGAGTTGTTTCAACCAAAGACCTTGATCCTGAATCTTTGGTGGAAAAGGCAAGGGTGTCTCAGGGTCTTGTTGGGCGCGACCTTGTCAAGGAGGTTACCTGTAAAGAACCTTATCAATGGAACAAAGAAGAGGATGCTCCCTTTGCTATAGTAGCATTTGATTATGGTATCAAGTTTAATATAATTAATAGCCTGGCCATGAGGGGCTGCAATGTGACCATTGTGACAGCCCAGACAACTGCTGATGAAATCAGGCGTATTAATCCTGACGGAATCTTGCTTTCAAACGGACCAGGAGATCCTGAGCCGATCACCTATGCTGTTCATGCCATCCAAGGCTTGATAGAAGATTATCCCATCTTTGGCATCTGTTTGGGACATCAGATCCTGGGCCTCGCCTTTGGCGGAAAGATCTTTAAATTGAAGTTCGGCCATAGAGGCGCAAACCATCCGGTCAAGAATCTTCTGACAGGAAAGGTAGAGATTACCACACAGAACCACGGTTTCTGTGTGGATATAGAATCAATCAAAGACCCGGACATTGAAATCACGCATATCAACTTGAATGACAAAACCCTTGAGGGTATGAGGCATAGAAGCCTCCCAATTTTTTCAGTCCAGTACCATCCTGAGGCCTCGCCCGGGCCCCACGATTCAGACTATCTGTTTGATGTGTTCATAAGGATGATGAAAAGGGGAAAGCAGGCTACCGAACATTATGCCAAAAAGGAATGACATATCAAAGATCATGATCATCGGTTCTGGGCCTATCATCATAAGCCAGGCTTGTGAATTCGACTACTCAGGCACTCAAGCGTGCAAGGCGCTCAAGGAAGAAGGGTTTGAGGTCGTTTTGGTGAATAGTAACCCTGCCACTATCATGACTGACCCTGAGATGGCTGACCATACATATATCGAGCCAATTACACCTGAGATAGTCTCTATCATTATCGAAAAGGAAAGACCTCAAGCCCTTCTTCCTACCCTTGGAGGACAGACTGGATTGAATACCGCTTTCCAGTTAGCAGAGATGGGTATCCTCGATAAATACAACGTGGAGATGATCGGAGCCTCAAAAGAAGCGATAAAAAAGGCTGAAGACCGAGATTTGTTTCGTGAAGCCATGAAAAAGATTGGGCTNAGGGTGCCGCAAAGCGGTATTGCTAATGACATGGAAAGCGCAATGGCTATTGCTGACCAGATAGGTTACCCAATTATTGTGAGGCCCAGCTTTACCCTCGGGGGCACCGGTGGGGGTGTGGCATTTAACAGAGAGTTCCTTGAGAAATTGGCCGCCTGGGGGCTGGATGCCAGCATCATAAATGAAATCATGCTGGAGGAATCAGTAATCGGGTGGAAGGAGTTTGAACTCGAGGTAATGCGGGATGGAAAGGACAATGTGGTCATCATCTGTTCCATCGAAAATCTGGATCCTATGGGCATCCATACCGGAGATAGCATTACTGTTGCTCCCGCCCAAACACTGAGCGACATGGAATATCAGCTCATGAGGGATGCAGCCATCGCTGTGATCAGGGAAATCGGCGTTGATACAGGTGGTTCGAATATCCAATTTGCCATCAACCCGGAGAATGGGGATATGGTGGTTATCGAGATGAATCCCAGGGTTTCGCGGAGTTCAGCCCTTGCCTCCAAGGCAACCGGCTTTCCCATCGCAAAGATCGCCGCCAAATTGGCTGTAGGTTACACCCTAGATGAACTTCCAAACGATATCACCAAAGAAACTCTGGCTTCCTTTGAGCCTACGATTGACTACTGCGTGGTCAAGATCCCACGGTGGACCTTTGAGAAGTTCCCTGATACCGAGGATTATCTCACTACGAGCATGAAATCGGTGGGAGAGGTTATGGCCATTGGCAGAACCTTCAAAGAGGCTCTCCAGAAGGGGCTGAGATCCCTTGAGATTGGATGCTTTGGTCTTGGAGCCGACGGTAGGAGCCAGTTAAAACAGAAGGAAACCTTACCTTCATTGGAGGAAATCAGGCAGAAGCTCGCTAATCCGAATTCCGAGCGCCTGTTTTACATCCGGTATGCCATAAAGGCCGGGATGGAGGTGGAAGCTATCCACAATCTTACACGAATCGATCCCTGGTTCCTGTACCAGATCGCACAGATTGTCGAGCTTGAGGAGAGAGCGATAGCGACCGGTTCCCCCCCGTCCCCTGAATTTATAAAGAGGAGCAAAACATTCGGCTTCTCAGATGTCCAAATAGCGCACCTCCTTGGAACCGTTGAGGATGAAATCCGAGCTTATCGCGAGGGCCTTGGAATTGTACCGGTTTATAAACTGGTCGATACCTGTGCAGCCGAGTTTGAGGCGAAGACCCCATACTACTATTCTACCTATGAACAGGAAAGTGAGGCCCGCGTTTCTAACAGAAAAAAGGTCATGATCCTGGGTGGCGGGCCTAACAGGATTGGGCAGGGGATTGAGTTTGACTATTGCTGTGTGCATGCATCCTTCGCCCTCAAAGAGGAAGGTGTCGAGAGCATAATGGTAAACAGTAACCCCGAGACTGTCAGCACCGACTATGACACCTCTGATAAGCTCTATTTTGAACCCCTTACAAAAGAGGATGTTCTCAACATTGTCGAGACCGAAAAACCCCTAGGGGTTATTGTGCAGTTTGGAGGGCAAACCCCGCTCAATCTTTCCTCTTCCCTGGCAGAGGCCGGAGTACCGCTGCTGGGTACACCGCCTGAAAGCATAGCCTTGGCCGAGAATCGAGAGCTTTTCAAGACCTTTCTCAAGAAATTGGACCTGACCCAACCCAACAATGGCACAGCCATGGGTGTGGAAGAGGCTGCAGCAGTAGCACAAAACATCGGCTATCCTGTGATGGTAAGGCCCTCTTATGTCCTCGGAGGGCGTGCCATGAAAATTGTCTACGACCGGCCATCTCTGGAAGAGTTTACTCAAAAAGCCCTGCTCGCCTCACCCGATCATCCCATATTGATTGACAAATTCCTTGAAGATGCTGTTGAAATTGATGTGGATGCTATTTCAGATGGAGAAAGGACCATTATTGGTGGGGTCATGGAGCACATTGAGGAGGCAGGCATCCATTCTGGGGATAGCGCCTGCGTGCTGCCACCACAAAGCCTAGCTTCCCGTATTGTTGAGCAGATTAAAGAATGTACCATGGACATAGCTAGGGAACTCAAAGTGGTTGGCTTGATAAACATTCAGTTTGCCGTTAAGAACGGAAAGGTCTTTGTGCTGGAGGTCAATCCCAGGGCATCGAGGACTATTCCTTTTGTCAGCAAGGCGACAGGTGTCCCCCTGGCAAAGTTTGCTACCAAGGTCATGCTTGGGAGAAGCTTGCAGGAATTAGGGCTCACACATGAGGTAGTGCCTACTCATATTTCGGTAAAGGAATCGGTATTTCCCTTTAATCGATTTCCAGGGGTGGACATCATTTTGGGGCCTGAGATGAAATCTACCGGTGAGGTGATGGGCATAGATACGGGCTTTGGCAGGGCCTTTGCGAAGTCACAACTGGCCGCTGGGCAACATTTGCCGACTCAGGGAGCAGTCTTTGTGAGCGTCAAAGACCCGGACAAAGATAAGGTCTATCCGGTGGTAAAACAGCTGCATGAATTGGGCTTTCATGTTCTCGCTACTCAGGGTACCTCCCAGTACTTAAGAAATCTCGGGATTCCAAACAAACCCGTAAAAAAGATTGCCCACGGACGTCCTCATGTCATTGATCACATCAAGAATGGAGACATCCAGCTCGTGATTAACACGCCTTCAGGCAAGGAAAGCGCAGGAGGTTCGCATAACATCAGACGTGCCGTATTACGGCATGGACTTCCCTATGCCACCACATTGTCAGGTGCTGCAGCTATGGCATCAGGCATTGCAGCGCTGAAAAAAAGAAGGCTCACTGTGAAATCCCTTCAGGAGTATCATGAGGAGATGTCCCACCTCCATGTCTCCTCTATGCCCTCGTTAGTAAAGGAGGCGAGCAGCACCAGGTAATTTGAATGAGATTTTGCCGTGGACCAAGAGAGGCGTGTGGTGTCTTTGGTGTATTTGGGCACAAGGATGCTGCAAAGCTGACATATTTCGGCCTCTATGCCCTACAGCACAGAGGACAGGAAAGCGCAGGAATAGTCAGCTCCACTGGAAAGTCCATCTATGAACACAAGGGAATGGGCCTGGCACCAGAGGTATTCAATGAACCCATCCTGAATGGGCTCCATGGCCATATCGCCATTGGTCATGTGAGATACTCCACGACCGGTTCTTCCACTGCCAAAAATGCACAGCCATTTGTCGTATCCCATGCGGGCAAAACCCTCGCCATTGCCCACAATGGAAACCTTACCAATGCAAGGAGGGTGAGAACTGACCTTGAGAAAAAAGGCTCCATCTTTCAAACCACCATGGACAGCGAGATCATTGTTCACCTTGTGGCTCGGAATATCCAAGGCAGCATTGAAGAGGCAGTGGTTAAGGCAGTTTCTAAGATTGAAGGTGCCTATTCCTGTGTATTGATGACCGAAGATACACTCATTGCCTTCAGAGACCCCAATGGATTTCGACCCCTTTGCCTGGGACTGCTCGATGAAGCATATATTGTAGCCTCCGAGACATGCGCCCTTGATCTGATAGGCGCTCAACTTGTCAGAGATATTGATCCAGGCGAGATACTGATCATCGGTGAAAATGGGTTTAAGGCAATAAGGCCTTTTCCAAAACGCAGGAAGGCATTTTGCATATTTGAATACATCTATTTTTCACGACCCGACAGCAACATCTTTGGCCAAAACGTGTATGCTGTACGGAAGAGGCTTGGAAAGAGGCTGGCACAGGAATATCAAATTGACGCCGATTTCGCTATGCCCTTCCCTGACTCTGGAAACTATGCAGCAATCGGTTTCTGTCGGGAGTCCGGCATTCCCCTGGAAATGGGAGTTATCAGGAACCACTACGTGGGAAGGACCTTCATAGAGCCTCTACAATCAATGCGGGATTTTGGGGTCAAGGTGAAGCTCAATCCGGTGAAGGACATCCTCAATCAGAAAAGGATCGTAATTGTTGAAGACTCAATCATACGGGGAACCACGAGTAAGATGAGAATCAAGACCTTGCGGGAGGCGGGGGCATGGGAGATTCATATGATGGTGAGCTGTCCTCCCCACAGGTACCCCTGTTACTATGGTATCGACTTTTCAACCGAGGGGGAGCTCATCGCCTCCCAGCATTCTGTGGAAGAGATTAAGAACTTCATCGGACTGGATAGCCTGTGCTACCTGAGCCTTGCCGGAATGGTCGAAGCCACCGGTCTTGATAAAGATAGTTTTTGTCTGGCCTGTTTTACCGGCGATTACCCTATCAAGCCCAAAGAAGGGTTCTCGAAGCTGTATCTAGAATCTTAACCGCTCGCTGGCAACCCTTCTCGCAAGAACCCCTACCTCAACAATAAAACTGGTCTATCCTGAGGCAATTCTATTTAGGTCTCCCGATAAAAAGACTCTTGACCTCTCTGAACGGCATTTCACGGGACAATGTTTCAGGTATTATCCTTTTTGAAACCCTTTCAATGCGCACCATTACCGCAACCATCAACTAACCGGTTTTGAAGAAGAGCTCAAAATTATTGCGTTTTTAGGCTGGATTTGATAATAAAGATTAGGAGGCAATGAACCTTCTTGATAGATTTAGTTGCCATGAAAAAGGCCGAAGAATTCACACTTCTCTACGAAATCTCCCAGGCCCTCAGTGAGAGCCTGGATCTCAGGAAATCTCTGTACAAGGCCTTGGATATCCTCTCCAATTCAATGGATATGGTTAGGGGAACTGTTACTATTCTGAATCCCCTGCGAAATGAGATCAGCATCGAGGTGGCCCACGGCATGTCCAGGGTTGCTATGGAGAGGGGGAAATACCAGATTGGTGAAGGCGTTACGGGAAGGGTAATCCAGACCGGGGAAGCCTTTCTGATACC
>JGI2172J19969_10000786_pt1 | contig 14123 bp, 10 predicted proteins | sample DeeMarSWOR230_32_FD_19969 | JGI IMG/M metagenome (IMG submission 19969)
TAACTTCCTCTCTTTTCGGCGCAATCGAATCCAACTCATCAATGAATATAATGCTGGGTGCGTTCTCTTGGGCTTGCTCGAAAATCTCTCTGAGACGTCCTTCACTTTCGCCATAAAACTTGCTCATTATTTCAGGTCCACTTATGCTTGAGAAGTTTGCGTTTGTTTCGCTGGCTACAGCCTTAGCCAACAAAGTTTTTCCTGTTCCTGGTGGTCCATGAAGAAGCACACCTTTTGGGGCTTCTACACCCAGTCTTTCGAAGAGTTCTGGATACCGCAGAGGAAGCTCAATCATCTCCCTTACCTTCCGGATTTCATCATTTAATCCTCCGATATCCTCATACGTTATCCGAGGGATCTCCGTTGCTAAGACTTTAGCTGGCTTTTCGCTTAGAACAACTTGGGTGGACGGAACAACGATAACGGCGGCTGCTGGCGGCTGAAATCCAGTTACAATTAGATTTATTCTGCGACCCATGATTCCGAGGGGTATAAGGTCGCCTCTGGAGATAACGCGATTCTCCAGGATTTGTTTCAGATATTCTTCCCCTCCCATTATTCGCAGCGGCTCTGTTGGGGCGATAGTGATCTTTTTTGCTTCTTTGGCATCAACTTTTTTGATGTCTACTTTTTCGTCTATGCCCGCGCCAGCGTTGTTTCTGATATAACCGTCTATGCGAATGATGCCTTTACCATAGTCTTCCTGATATCCAGGCCAATATATTGCCACAGTCTTTTTCTTTCCATGAATTTCAACAACATCTCCCGCTGAAAGCCCAATTTCAGAACTGATTTTCGGGTCTATTCTGGCGATTCCACGACCCACGTCACGAGATTGAGCCTCAGCAACACGAAGAGAAACTTGAGACATAACATATTCACCTCTTTAACTATAACAAACAATTCTTCATTTTTCCGTGTTTTACCCTTCCATATAAATATTACCAATTTCGGTTCTGTAAAGTTGTCGTCGGAAAATAAAGCTGTAAAAAATCGTCTGTTCCTTTTTCACGAAGAGTCTCTAAGGTTTTTAAAATGATAATTCTTTGGTTCTTTGTAATAGTTATTATATACATTATATTTCACATACTAGAGTACTGGGGAAAAATGGCTAAACACCAGACCTTTACCGACCTTATGAATGCAGGTAAAACATGGGCTGCAATCGTTGGAGTTTTGGTTTATTTCACATATGATTCGATGCGTGTTCTAGTCGGCATGGTAGCCTCACTTATCTTTTGGATAGTCATAGCAATTTACCTTTATTGGGATTACAAGAAAACCCATAAAAAATCCATACCCAAATCTTCAAGAGATTTTCATCCATTAACTCCGCAGACCACTAAAGAGTCTAAATCAACAACAGGTTTTCGTAGAAAATTAATTATCATCAAAAATATACTCTTCATCGTACTTGGAATGGGTGAAGCAATATTTTTTATAAGTCTTTTACGTTATTGGGAAATTGTTACAATCCCTGTTGGTGAATCCAGCATACCTATTTTAACATATCAAAATACCGCCTTAATCGGTTTTTTTATTCTCGGTATCTTTCTCGCAGTAAATGTTGTAACTACTCTTCGTCACCCAAGAAAGGCAATATTTGAATAATAGCATTTGTCTACTCAAGACGTAATAGAGTATTAAAGGAAACCTTCTTGTTCGCAGGCTTTTTCTAATTCTTGGAATCGTATGTTGTTTCCAAAATCCTTGCGAAGATTCGATAATATCTTTGCGAGGTCTTGTTTTTTGACTTCAGTATTTGCTCGGATTTTACCAAGAATCCAGTTCAAGTTCTTTGTCCCATTTAGGTAGGGTCGGCGTATGGAATCTTCTATATCATTCGTTTGACGTATTTTTTCGGATTTCACTTTCAATTAGACAAACCACGTTATACGATGCCAATTTTTCTTATTAAATCTTTTGACATACGATATAACTAAGAATTGATGATTATTATTTTTTGCTTGCGTTCTGTATCAGCGTTTTCCACTTGTTCTTTCCTTCAATTGCTATTCCGCATGCTTCGGCGGGTGTTTTTCCGTCTAGTCCGCTGTGTTCTCTTATGTAGTTGTGGTAGATTTGGTAGCCTCTGAGTATGGGTGTGTCTTTTCGTTCGAGTCCTCTCATGGTTTTTTCTCGTTGTCTGATTTCTCCGTTTAGTCGTTCCATTTTGTTGTTCATGTCGCCTCGTAGTTTGATGTGACGAATGTGCTTTGTTCTTGGGTTGCGTTGTGTCCAGAACTCGTCTTTATATGCTATATGTAGGATTCGAGTCCATCTGTTATTATGGTTTCAGGCTTTTTTCCAGTTACCTTCTTGGCTATTTGAACCAGTTTTTTAGCTAATATGTACAAGTTGACTTGCAGTCACCAGAGGATGTTTGCTGGGTTTATCCGATATAGTGGTTTCCTTTGCCGTTGTGAATCGTTTTCGACCATGCGTGACGTTTCTTTCCGGTGATCTTGGAGATGCATAGGTCGACGAGAGCCTTTGTGCAAATCAGCATGTTGAACATGAAAGTTAGGAACGGAAATGGTATTAGCCAATATGTTCTGTTCCGTCCGTCTAGGTAGGCGCCTATGCCAACTTCGAAGAAGGGCGCAAAATTTCCCAAAGAACTATAGAATGAGATAGGTATAGCTGCCCAGACTATCTTTGTCCATGATAGGGGCTGAAGCAGAAACAGTGCTGCCCCGAGAATCCAAGCTAATCCCGCGAAGATCGGAACAAAATAGACGTTGAGCAGCAGGAATCCATCAATCTTTTCTTTCAGCCGCAGATTCTTGCTCCTGATGACTGGCCATAAGTGCCTGAATGCGCATTGCATGTGTCCTTTTGCCCACCGGGACCGTTGATGCCAGTAAGAGTGCCAATCTTCAACTGCTTCCTCGTAGCAGTCAGCGTGGTTAACGTATCTGATTTTGAAGCCTGCAAGGTAAACTTTGAAGGTTAAGTCTGTATCTTCTGTTAGCATGTTAGGGTCCCAGCCTCCCAACTTTTCTAGTAGACTTTTTCTGAATCCTCCTACGGTTCCTCCGAATTGGCAGATGAGTTCCAACTCGTCTCGGGCAAACTGGTCTACTCGATACCCTCCGGTTCGCTCCAAGGCCACAAGTCTTGTGACTAAAGTGTTAGGTTCGTTAAGGACTGTTACCCTCCCTTGGACGGCTCCGACTTTGGGGTCTCTGAAGCATGCTGTGAGTTTCTCAAGGATGTCTCTTTGAGGATAGTAGTCAGCATCAAAACAGTAGACAATCTCCCCTGAAACATGTTTCAATCCACAGTTCAAAGCATCTGGTTTTCCCTTTCCCCCATCCTCTATGCTTCGATGAACAACACTTATGAATTTGTGTTCTTCGGCAAATTTTTTCGCCCTCTTGCTTGTTCGGTCGGTAGACGCGTCATCTATCACGATTACTTCGATTTTTTCTTTAGGGTACGTTAATTCAGTCATTCTTTGGAGGATTCGTTCAAATCTAGCTTAATGTGGAGATATCTCCCGCATCTCCCCCCTTTTTAACCGCACAATTACGAAAACGAGTCCAATAACTATGGCACATATGCATATGATTATCCCATAATATTTTTCGAGTATTGATTTTGTTGTATTAATGATTGGTTCAAAGTACTCTTGAATTATCGAGTCAATTGAAAACCCTGTATCATCTTTCGAATCATAACTACCACTTACATAGTCGCCATAGTAGTACATTCCATTCCTCTCTACTAGTGGTTTACTCCTTGTTTCTGAAACGATTTCGTTGATTTCAGAATCGATGGAACCAATAACGGAAATTTTTTCCATTATGTTTAGGAAATCAACACCACCCGCAGTGTAGATCTTAGTAATTATGTAATCCCCCTCTTGATACTCCTTCTCACAATAGAATTCGCCTTCTTCATACGATTGGACATATTCAGTCCATATCTCTTCTGGACTCCATGATACTTTAGACTCCAGATTTTCAAGATTTTCAGAATCTATAAAGTCTGAAAACAGATGCCCCCCATGCCTGTAACGTGATTTGTACCACTGAGCAAGAGCCAAAGAACAATACACCTGCCTCAAGTTGGAATAACTAGAATTAGTATTAACTTCTTCAACAACCAGAGGAAGGATCATTTCCTCCTCCAATTCCTTAACATACTTTCCATATTCCTCTGTTGCATCACTCAAACTAGCACTGCAACCTTCCGAGATGGTACCAAGTTGATTTACTATCTCAAAAGTGGAATGTTCAAACACTGGCTCAGAAAAAATGCTCAGTGTTGCATCATCGATATAAAATTCATCCCCATCTCCATAACCTGTAATCTTATCTGGAACAATCCAGTGCCTTGTCGATGCTGCAAACAAAACATTTTGAACGTTCTCTATCTCTCCTGGATACATATTCATGCATTTCCTAACTAGTTCCTCCCTTTTTCCCTCAAGCATATTCCAGTAACGCTCACCTGCATCGCTTTCACACGGATTTTGATATTTACAGAAATCTTTTTTCATCTGAAAATCGGCTTCAAGCATTATCCTTCCCAAATCTGTACGACCCAAATCTTCATCGATTATTCTATCAGCTTCCCACGGATTCAGATTGACCCAGAACCTATCATCTGGCAAGCTCAGCCCTATAAGAAACCATTGCAACGCCAGCGCCTCGGCTTCTTCGAAATCGATTATTTCGTCGCCAGGCTTTGCTTCGGTTGCCCTTAACATATACTGGAAGTCTAACAAGGGCTCCTCTTGTTCCTCTTCCAAATGTTCTGAGATGTAAGTTAATTCGATTGACGAAAAATCGACCCCACCCCATTCACTATTCTTTTTATTCCAGTCCGTTATGTTCCATGTTTCTTGACCCCTGAGGGCGCTTTCTAATATACTATTCAATGTCTCACCTCCGTCCGATAGTATTTGGATTATCAGGTTAACCCTAGACCACCAAATAGCCTCATATTGAGGAACATCGTCAAGAAATTCTTTAAGCTCCATTCGCAACTCCTGAGCTCCACTGATTCCTGAGAAGGTCGGCTGATCTTGAAAAAAAGCAGAATTGTATATTTTACCTCCACCATTAGCTACGTAAGGCATACCAAATTTTTTCAAAATGTACCATGATACAAATTGTAGCCAAGGCTCAGGCAAGTATTCTCCTTTCTCATGCCATAAACCATGTTTTCCCTCTTCGGCAAAGAAGTGGTGAATTTTTGGGTCGAGTCGAAAGTAGATATAGTAGTGTGCAAGTGAGGCAGATACTACTTTACCTGTTCTTCGATTTTTGAATATTAATACGCCCTCTATGTCCCATTTATGACCGCAGATTTTCGGACCTTCAGGAGGAGCATCCTCTTTCCAAAAAAGAAAAAATCCGTAAACATCCCATTCATCCCCATCTTTATCTGTAAAAGATTGTTTGATATTAAAACCGGGGAATTTCGTAACAAGTGGGAAAGATTCGTCTTTAGCTTCCTCGATAGTTATTGATAGTTTCGATTCATCATCTTCAGCGTAGACCTGAAGGAAGTATCCCCCTCTATTAGGTAGAGGTACTATTGCCAGAAGCATTAATAGCGCTAACACAATTACAATACCAGTTTTCATCAGAAAATGGTTCCTTTCAATTTATTGATATTAAACAACGTTTAAAAATTTTACGCAATGAGGGTTGTGTTCTGAAAGTTTAATTTTTTGTTTGTCTTTCTATTTCCTAACCATGCGCGCTAAGATCAAACGATTGCGACTGAATATCTTCCCGAACGTATATCTCGCAACGTCTTTTCGAATTCATACCAAGAAGTAATAGATTCGCCTGGACTAGGTGTATTCATCACTGAACTGTGCGGCGTTATTGCTCTATAGTTTCCATCAAACTCTTTCATAATGATTTCTTTTTCCTTTTCAGCAAGGGCACCTACGCGGGCGCGACCATGCGCTATTTGCATAAATGCCGCTCTTTCACCCGTAATAATAATCAGGAAAGGGAATTCTTCGATTGTACTTGCCATTAAAGAATAGAGCCTGACTTGTGCGATACCTCCTGTTAGCGGGTAGGCAGTCACAAGAGCCTTGAGGTATTTCAAATGGTTCCTGTATTGCTCTTCCTGATCGGCCTTGAAGCGGCGCACTTGAGTACAAGGTCCATAAACGATCTTTTGGTTTTCCATTCTGCTCCCCCTATTCTACTAAGTCTCTTGGTTAACATATAACTTTTCCATATGTCCACCAATTTTGGTAAAAAGAGGAGTAGAGACACTCACAAAATAAACCTCGGTTGGGTTGGGGTTAAATTTTAACCCCAAACCCAAACCCACCCACATATAATATAATTCTCCACCAAAGAGCCTCTTCAACCCTTCAGAAGAGAAAAACGTCAAACGAACGAAACATGCTGTAAGTTTAAATATATTCCCTACAAGTCTAATCTATAAAAATTTCAGAGAATTTCACATGCGATTAAAAACTGAAATCTCACGCACACTTTCCGAAGCTTGCGTTAATAGCCCATCCTATCTAGCAGATTTCGTACGTCATCCTATTTCATGTAAGATTCTAATGGCGATTAACCATGACGTTGGAAATCGTAGCTGAAGTGCTTAAGCTAACCATGCTTGCAGTGTTGGCTACCGCAGGAATACTAGTTGTCCTGATATGGAAAAAGAATCGGACAACAAAAATGACTTACATTAGATTTATTGTTCAAGTAGCATCAATGGCTGCGACATTTTTCTTATTTACGTATCCTATAAGACCGCTTTTCATACTCGCCTTTATCTTGATAATGCCTATTGTTTTGGGACGGTTCTTTTGCGGTTGGATTTGCCCATTTGGGCTATACATGGACGTGATTACTTTAATTCGAAAGGCTTTCAATATACGCCACCGCTTTCTTCCCGATAGACTCAACAAGTTCTTACACAATTTCAGATATGCATTGGTACTCTTCTTTCTAATTCTACCTGTTATTCTGATTCTAATAGAACCGCCCACGTCGTTGGACCTACTAGCATTAACGGCATTGGTTTTAGCTGGTCCCTTCGAACTTCTGGGAATCTTGCTGGGTCCTTTGGTGCCTCTGATTGTACCTTGGGTAGGTCCACTGGAAATTGGCGGAATATACTTCAGTTTTCCCTACGTTCAAGAAGTAATCAAATACACAGGCGAAAGCTTTGCCACCATCAGTGCATTAATTTATTTGGCATTAATCGTGATTGGATCATTCTTTATAAGACGCGTTTGGTGTCGGTTCTGTCCAACAGGAGCATCGATTGCCGTTGTGAATAGACTCAAGGGTTTTAAGCGGGCTCCTGTGCTTCACCTTGACAAGGACGAAGAAAAATGTACTAAATGTGGAATCTGCAAAAGAGTGTGTCCTGTGCAAGTCACTGAAGTGTACGAGCAGAAGGGAGGAAAAATAATGACTTCAATGTGTATGCTATGTTCCCGATGCGTTGAAATGTGTCCCTACGAAGATTGTTTAAAAATAAAGTTGGGCAACAAAACCGTCGTAAGGTCTCGCAATTGGTTGGAGCCATCAGAAATTGAGTGAGAAATCAATGGACTCGAAAAGATTTTTTGATGTGGTTTTTTTATTCCATGGCTAGCAATTCTTAAAAGCGAAATATTGAATAATGAATCTCTTATCAGACTGATAACATTCCTTTCACATCGGAGGAATCTTCATGGGCATTGGATTAACTAAACTGAGAATATTATTAATGATTGATCTGCTGATTCTAGTTTTGATTATTCCCGCTTATTTTTTTGTTGATTCACAAATTCTAAAGGCTGCCCAATTTGAAGTGACGGATTTGGTTCTTGACCCTGATTTGGTGCAGGTTGGGGAACCCATGCAAATCTCGGTTAAAGTAACCAATATTGGAGAAAAGAGTGGAAACTATTCAGTAGTCATGACAATTGATGAGATCCCAGTAAATTCAAAAATTGTCCAGCTTTCGGGGGGAGAAAATACAACAGTCACCTTCACTGCAACAGAACTAACAGAAGGCAATCACACTCTTGCTATAGAAGGTCTAACAAGGTCATTTAAGGTCACTTCGGAGGTGCCAACTAAAAAAGCTGAACTGCAATTATCAAATCTGGTGACCAGTCGAAAGGAAGCTAAAGTTGGAGAACCCATAACCGTTTCAGTTTCAGCAACCAATACAGGAGATGAGGTTGGTGATTTCACGTTGGAACTTTTCGTAAATGATCAGGTTTTAGAGACTAGAAGTATTCAGTTGGATGCTGGTAAAACCTCACTTGTACAATTTGAAGTAGTTGAGAATACTGAAGGTGAATATGTAGTAAAAATAGGGTCTTTATCCACATCATTTAGAATTACTTCTGAAGTTCAGCCAGTTAAACCAGCTGAGTTTCAAGTAACTGATTTAGCAGTTAATCCTACTTCCGTCCTAGCTGATGAAGTTGTAGAAATCTCTGTTAAGGTGACTAATGTCGGAGAAGAAACTGGCGACCATACTGTGACTCTTAAAATTGATGGAGTTATCAGAGACACTAAAACTGTTACGCTGGCTGGCCAAGCAACAGACATTATTGAATTCGAAGTTTCCGAGTCAACTTCGGGTACACATAGTATTGAAATAGCGGGTATGTCAGAATCATTCACTGTGGAAAGTTCAGCTTCTGCATCACCAAACATAAATTTGCATCAACTGCTTGTCAGACCCTACGAAGTTTGGAGTGGAGAGACAGTCAACGTCAGAGCCCTAGCCGACAATCTGGCAAATGAAGCCGGAACACTTCAAGTAAGACTTTTGGTTGGTGGGAAAGTTGAAGAAACCAAAACCTTCTCCTTGGATGGTGGTGCAACTGATGTATCCATTGATTTTTCAGTTACAGCTGGGAGTGGTCCTACAGGAATAGGGACCAAAGGTTATCCAGTTGATTTAGTGAATGTGGGTAATCAAAACAATAGTTTACATGGATATTTCCAAGTTGCTACTGATGGCTACCACACACTTATTATCAACAGGGCAGGTGGAGGTACCACACCAATGAAATTTACTCTCAATGGTGTACCATATGAAACACCATACCATGATTTTCTGCCAGTTGGTGAATACGTCTTTGAAACAGACGAAATTGTCGATCTTGGAACGGGCGTTGTACAATTTTCACACTGGAGCGATGGCATAGGAGGTACCACAAGAACTTTTACGGCGGAAAAACGTCAATCAGTGTTGGCACACTACAACATTATAAGTGGATATGCGTCATGCCCTTCATTGTACACTTGGAACGGAACTAACTATTATTACATCACAGAAGTCTCAAACGCTGGTTGGCTAGGATATATGGATTACATCAACGAAGACGGTGACTTCGTGTACAGTGGAGGCAATCCGTGGGATCACGTCAAATTAGACATAAGTCAATTACAACCACGGACTGATGCTGAAAATAACCCCTATTATGATGTTGTCTTGTTCCAACAATGGGATGAAATCTATTACTTGGATACAGCTTACATGGTGGTTGTTGACCATCCCGAGGGTACTGACGCTTATTCAACAATGGTAAATTACGTGAACAGAGGCTTCTATGGGGACATTTACACTGTAAAACCCGACGAACTATTAACGCCAATTTCGGCTACAAACGAAAAAGGGGACGACGTCTTATTTGAAATCTCCAAAATTGACGGCATCTTTACTCCGGGCAGCGATGGAGTTCGTAGTCCATCATGGGATAACATCACATTAAATCAATTGACACTAAATCTGGGTGATCTATCTGCTGCTCCGGAAATCAAACTTTTAATCCATGGAATGGTTGATTGGGGTCCGCCTGAACCCTATTATGATTGGATAGAACAGTTTAAGACGGCAGTTGCCGAAGGGGTGGTTCCAAGTGGTACACAAGTCACCGCACCCCCCACCATGGAAGTTATGGATGCAGAAGGTAATTGGATAAAAGTTCCACAAGATAGGGAGATACCGGTTCCCGCCGATTATGTTCCGAGAACATTCTGTGTAAACTTGACGGGGCTTTTTCCCGCAGATGTGAGCGAGTATAAAATTAGGATAACCAATTTTTGGAATGTAACTTTTGATTACATTGGAATAGACACAAGTCCACAAGAGGAAATTGACGTTTACGAAATCCAACCTATCGCCACTCTTGGCTCGCTGGATTTTGCCACTACAACTACAACCGCTTCAGGGAATTTCACAAGGTACGGTGATGTTTCACCTTTACTAGCTACTGCAGATGACATGTTTGTTATCGGTATGCAAGGTGACAGAATTTCTCTCAAGTTTCCAACTGATGGCCTGCCTCCGCTTGAAGAGGGTAATGAAAGAAGCATTTTCCTCTTTGTTGCTTGCTGGTTCAAAGATCCGCCTTGGAATTGGGGTTATGGATTTGATTTTACAGTAGATCCTTTGCCTTTCCAAGATATGAGCGGTTTTCCCTATCCCCCGACGGAAAGTTACCCATCCAACGAAGAATATCTGGGCTATCTCCAAGAATGGAATACAAGAGCAGTGAATATTCCCTAATCCAAAAGTCTGCAGTACTACGACATTCCCAACGAAGGGTCTATGGTCTAATCTGATTAAATCAATACAGGAGTCATCACCCGACAAAGAATCCTGCACATCTTCTTTTTTTGGATAGGATTAAATTTTAACCTTTTTCCCCTTCTCTTCCTACGTCTATCTCTTCCTATCTCTATCTTCCTACCTTCACACAATACGAAATACTATAAACTAAAAAACTCACACACAAGAAAAACACTCAATCAGTGCCTAAATTCAAACAATATCTTGTATCAAAGACGAATACCAGACAGCGTTTAGCCCCAGACTATTTCCACCAACATGGTATTCGCCAGAGTTAATCCCCAACAAATAGTGTGGAGAACGACCTAAAGCTATACCTCCTGCTATTTGTCTCATAGAGCTACTGGGAAGGATTACAGGACTACCACTTGTTCCAGAGTGTAAGCGTGCATCAACCAGAAATAGAGGTTCACCTCTAAAGTGTGACCCATAAGCACTGGCAATGGCACCTAATCTGGTTATTGGTAGATTATGAACATTGTCATGGAACCCAAGAGGATAACCTATTATCGCGCAATTATCCATTAACATTGTTGTTACATTGTTTGGCAAGAAGTTGTTTTGAGAGAAATAGGATGCAACATCTGTTTGTTGCATCAATCCTGTTATGTCAATTACCACAACATCAACGGAAGCACGGGTTGGATGTTCCAACCATAGTTTATTATTGGCATTATCGTAAAGAGGTATGTCAATGAACCGATTTTGAATTAAGGAGTTTGGGTGCATGCATGCATGGATTCGATAATTGAGACTTACAATAAACGAAAAGAATACATAACTGAGAAAATCTCATAAGATAACCGACACTTCAACCCCTTTGGTCAAAACACAACAACCAACGCTTAACTGTTCATTTGCTAAAAGTCATTGCCTGAATATTTTCTAAACTCTACGGTATAATTTCCTTTTTTTCTATTTATGGTCAAACCACGAATTATCGTCTTTCCGTGAATTGGTCCCCATTCAAACCATTGCCAAGGAGCTGAGCGATTAGCAAAAAACAATTTCATTAGTCCTTCTTCATCTTGGAGAGTTTTGATCAAACCCTTTATTCGCATTATAGGTGCACCGGCACCCAAGTATTTGCTAACACTTATCCCACTCGTATTGTAATTTAAATCAACATATTCCTTCGATTTTTCTTCAATAGGATAACTGCGTAGCAACACTGCGTTTTTACGCGATTTCTCATTTTTCGTAACATAATCATAAAGAGAAACGCCTTTAGGAAATAGTCCTTCAAGAGGGTTCTCATCCAGTTCAGAAAAAAACCTATGCGCCCAACCGATAGGAAGAACAACAGCGGGGCCATCATTGTCTAACGCAATTCGGTCAATAAGCTCAGCTGTAAATTTAATAGGGTCTTTGTATGTGACAAATATTTTGTATGTAATTTTTGTTGGAATCAGGACAAGCCGTCTATGCTCAGGCAGAAGCACAACCGTTTTTTGCAGCCAATCAATACATTGATCCAGATTATCACGCTTGCAAGTAACTTGAACTGTGCCTTTACATGATATATTGAAACTTGTTCCTTCTAGCCCACTAATTTCCTTAACCACTAATTGATAGGCTTCGGAGTTCTTATTGCCTCCTCGCTTGGATTTGCAATCGCTACGCTTCTCTACCTCAATTACGGTACTGTTGAAATCAATGTTAGCTTGATAAAAAGCATCCATCAACCAAGTATATTTTTCAGAAACACCCGGTGGACGTTTTCTCACATCTCTCTTTCTAATCAAATCTATTTCATTCACAGGGAAAACCCTGAGGTCAAGAATGTTCATAGAAAACAGAGCAGCCTTGAAAGAATCCTGATACGTGCTTCTGTCAATAACCAAATACTCTCATGCATGCATGCAATTTTATAGTTTGTAGCCGATTTTTCTGAGGAACTCCTTTCTTTCTGTAACATCTTTTTCGGTTTCGATTCCCTTGGTCTTGAAGCCGTCAATGACGCCCAGAATTCCTCTGCCCTGCTCTGTCTCAGCAACTATAACCTCCAGGGGATTAGCTGTTGCCGCGTGGATTGTGCAGACTTCAGGCACCTGCTCGATCTTATCCAAGACGTTGATGGGATAAGCATTTTTGAGGAAGATAATGAAGCAGTGACCGCATCCCAGCTTCAAAGCCTGATTTATGGCTAGGTTCTTCAGTTCTTTGTCGTTGCCCTCAGATCTAACTAGACAGGGTCCAGAGCTTTCGCAGAATCCTATGCCAAATTTGATGCTTGGAACAGCGTTAACCAAAGCTTCGTAAATGTCTTCAACGGTTTTGATGAAATGAGCAGTGCCCAAGACAACATTGCAGTTCTCGGGCATCTCTATTTTAACTGTTTTAAGTTCCACTCAAATCTGCCCCCCTTTACATCTTTGCCGTTTTTCCCTAATAAATTTCACAACAACCAGCGCTCCTGAAAACTTTTTGGGTGCCTGTCTAGACTGTTCTTTTATTCCCATTCTATGGTTGCTGGCGGCTTATGAGTTATGTCATACACAACCCGCGTTACCTTAGGCAACTCGTTAGTTATCCTGGTGGAGATTCTCTCAAGCACCTCGTAGGGAATCCTTGCGAAACCAGCAGTCATAGCTTCTTTGCTTTCAACAATCCTGACGGCAACTGTGTAACCGTAGGCTCTGGAATCACCCTTCACGCCCGTGCTCTTCGTCTCTGTTAACACAGCAAAATACTGCCACAAACTGTCTCCGAGCCCGCCTTTTTCAATCTCATCTGTAACAATTTTGTCAGCTTTCCTCACCAGGTTAGTTTTTTCTTCTGTTACTTCACCGATGATTCTAACTGCCAACCCTGGACCTGGAAAGGGTTGTCTCCGAACCAGTTCGTCTGGCAAGCCCATAATCTTTGCAACCTCTCTAACCTCATCTTTGTACAGGTCTCGTAGGGGTTCAATGATTGCTTTGAACTCTATCTTTTCAGGTAAGCCTCCCACGTTATGGTGAGTCTTTATTGTGTCCGAGTGCTTCCTGAAACCAGACTCTATTCTGTCAGGGTATATGGTTCCCTGTATAAGATATTCTGCATCTATCTTCTTCGCTGCTTCCTCAAAGACCCTGATGAATTCGCTTCCGATAATTTTCCTCTTCTCCTCAGGATCAATGACTCCCTCAAGCTTCTTCAGAAAACGTTCTTGGGCGCGAACCACAACAACGTTGACATTATGCTTCTGGAATGTTTCTTCAACAAATTCTGCTTCGCCAAAGCGCATGAAGCCGTGGTCAACATAAATTGCCAAAAGTCGTTCTCCAAGGGCTTTAGCGGCTAAGAATGTGGCTACGCTAGAGTCTATGCCTCCGCTTAAGCCGATTATGGCAGTTCCGTCACCGACGGTTTCTCTTATTTCATGGATTGCCTTGTCGATTAACGATTCGGGTCTCCAGTTTGCTTGGCACTTGCACACCTCAAAGATGAAGTTGCGGAGCATTTTCATGCCGTTTTCTGTGTGAACCACCTCGGGATGCCACTGAAGACCATATATCTGCTTTGTTTTGTGTCGATAAGCTGCGATTGGACAGCTTTCT
>JGI2172J19969_10000800_pt1 | contig 14054 bp, 12 predicted proteins | sample DeeMarSWOR230_32_FD_19969 | JGI IMG/M metagenome (IMG submission 19969)
GGGCTAGGGCACTTCAAGTTGCCATGGGCGCCCCTATTCTAGTTGAGCCTTCTTCAACTCCCAGCCCTATTGACATTGCGTTGAGGGAGCTTGAAAAGGGGCTTCTCCCCATGACTATTCGTCGGACGTTGCCTGACGGAACGTATCAGGACGTGCCACTTAAATGGCTTGAACCTGAGTAGGCTGCCTTTTCCTTTAGAATTTCTTTCACGTTTTCCAATGTTTGAGTGATTCTTTTCCAATGGGATCCTTGCCAATAGATTTTTCCACACTTTTGGCATTTCCAGAACCGATCATAGAAGGTCGCGGTTGAAGGCGGGATTTCGCTCAGAATCTCATTTTTACCTACGGATTTTATTCTAGTGTTACATGCTGGACATCGTGAACAATCGGGGTTGAATTCGAGCTTAAGGTTAAACTCCCCGAGGACGATTGCTAGTCTTTCTGCTGGATTCTTGCCTTCGACAAAAACGGGCTTTAAGCCTTGCCGGGTGGCGGAGCGGAATAGCTCAGCATCTCTCGTCAAGAGTACACGATCTTCGGCTTTCGAGACTTCAAGAAGCATTCGATCGTCTACATCGTCAGCGAATTCAACGTCATGGCCCAGCATGCGAAGCCAGCGCGAGAGTTTTCCCAACATGCTGTCTGCAACGAATTTCAAGCCTTGTGCACCTCTTGATTGTCGCAATTCACTATTTAGCAATCATATGGGCGTGTTCGAATATAGGCTTCCAAGTCGCTAACACTCCACACCAAGACCTGAAGATCTTGGCGGAAGCGTTTGCCTGTAAATCGGCTTCTCAGCTTGTCCACGACCATCTTGTTTACATCTTCTGATACTTCCCACTGACTAGAGGAGGCTCTTTGGCCAAGGTAGTCGAGGCGCTCGTCGGCGCTCACCTCGTAGGATGCCACGAGAACAGACTTTAGGGGTTTAACCGAATCTTTCAGTTCCCATTCTCCTCTGCCAAGCCTACGTCTTTCATGTCCATGTTTTTCGAGTAGGCGGTCATATTCTTTGCCGACTGTGTCTGGTCTTGCATAAAACGTTGAAATCATAGTGTGCCGAGTTGCTCTACAAATCTCTCGTAACGCCACGTCCCGTTGCTTGATCAGATGAAGAAGATGTATGCAAATCGTGGTATCGAAAGTTTTTTCTCTGAAGGATAGGGCGCGGGCATCTCCCAAGAGCAAGTCACGTACGTCCTTCGCTNCTGCTTTATGTACCATTCTTCTTGCAATGTCCACCCCNANAACTTCAAGTCCGTTTTCTTGCAGAGGCAGTGNAAATCTTCCAGTTCCGACGCCTACATCTAGCACGACTTGACAGCAATGCAATTCGTTGTTCAGCGTTTTTACCAGAAGTTTCAAGATCTGTTCAGGTGGGCCTCTCGTCTTGCCATAGATCTCCGCTACAGAGTCGAAGGATACACTCATTCGTGCGCATTCCTCATGTAGGCAGCTACATTATGGATCCGCGCGTACGTTAAAGCTATCTGAAACCGCGTCTATCCTATCGAGAAGCTTCCCTGTTAAACGTAGGGATTTGTCGATAGGGGTTTGCTAATTGGAACATTTCGAGTTTCGAGCCTTGAAAATAGAAGACTATGATGAAGTCGTCAGGCTTTGGAGGCGCGCGGGCTTGCCCTTCAAGCCAGAGGGGCGGGAGAGCAAGCGAATAATGGAGAAACAGATGAAAGCCTTTCCAGAGTTTTTCATCGGCGCTTTCCATGGCCGAAAGCTTGTAGGCGTCGTAGTTGGCAGCTACGATGGAAGAATGAAGGGATGGATTAACCGCCTGGCAGTTGACCCTGAATGCAGAAGGCTAGGAATTGCTGAGCAGCTTGTCACCAACATAGAGAAGGCCTTAGCCAAGCATGGGGCAGCAATCTTCAGCGCCCTTATCGAACTGCCTAACGAAGAGTCAACCAGTCTCTTTGGCAAGATGGAATACGCTTTTCACCCAGACATTCTATATGTTTCCAAACGAAAAACCCAAGAAGTCTGAGAGTTCAGCCTGAGAGCTTGCCGCGAAGAACTCTGCCGGCTCCCGCCTTAGCCACAACATCCCCACCATCCATGGCCAGGGATCCGTTTACGAAAGTCTTCACTGGAACCCCTCTAACTTGCCACCCGTCGAAAGGCGAGTATTTCGCCTTTGAATAGAATCGACTTGCCTCGATTCGGGATCGCCGCTTCATGTCCACCACCGCAAGGTCGGCATTGTAGCCTTCCTTCAAGAGGCCGTGCCCTTCGAGGCGAAACAATTCTGCCGTTCTCTCTGCAGTCAATCTTACAAGATCGTCTAGGGTGAGTCTTCCATCGTTGACCTCCGTTAGTAGCAACGGCAGCAATGTTTCAAGCCCAGGGATTCCAGGTTTGACTTCCCACACNGAATCCACCGTCTTGTCGCGCATTGAGTGGGGCGCATGGTCGGTTGCAACGATATCGATCCTTGCCTCACTAACACCTTTCCAAAGCTTCTGCACAATTTCCCGCCTTCTGAATGGAGGGTTGGTGAGCATTATTGCTCCTTGGCGCCGCAAATCATCGCTGGTTAAGAACAGATGATGGGGAGTGACTTCACAGCTCACTTTCATCCCCATATGTCTTGCTTCATTGATTAGTGAAACTCCATGCTCAGAGCTTACATGACAAAAATGTACTTGAACGTTGGATTTCCGGGCAATTCTGAGGACTCTCTTGACAGCCTCAACCTCCGCTTCAGGCGTGTGAGCCCTTAGGTACGCCGCAACATCGTTATGCCCAAGCATCTGCTCTTTCTCTGCAACGGCCTTTACCCTTTTTGCGTCCTCAGAATGAACCGCAACAGGAATCCCAAGTTTGCTGACCTCATTGAAGACACCTAACAAGGCTGCATCATCATCTACGTCTATTCCCCCTACCCGTCCATTCAGGTACACCTTGAAGGCCAATGCTCCCCCTTTCACTATCTCGGATATCTCGCCTAGACTTTCAGGGAACGCAGAATAGAAACCCACATTTCCAACAATACTGCGCTGGGCGACATGCATCCTTCTTTCAAGGGAGGCTGAATCCTTGGTAACTGGATGGTTGTTGGGCATATCTAGAATTGTCGTAACACCGCCAGCAACGGCAGCGGCTGTTCCGGTGAAAAAGTCTTCCTCGTGAGCAAGCAGTTGATCCCGGAGATGCACATGAGCGTCAATAGGTCCTGGAATCACAACGTGCCCGTTCAAGTTGATCTTCATGGATGCAGGTGGCAAATTCGCTTCTTTGGCGATCTTGACTATCTTGCCACCTTCGATGGCGATCCCCGCATCCACGATTCTGCCTTCAGTGTATATTTTTGCGTTATGAAGAACCGTATCAACTGTCAGAGTATTGCTTCACCTCCGAATCTGCAGAGCGCTTGCCCCTAATCGCTAAGCGCCTTCGCTTCCCTTTCTTGTTTGCGGTTCATAACTTCGTGCTGCATGGTAGATTCGAGATCCCCTGTCTCACTGGTTCTACAAGGATGCATGCATGGTTCTGTGTAGGTGCAATTCGACTTCGCTGGTGCAATGGGCGCGCAACCTCTCGTTTGAGAATCTGTAACTCAAAGAATGTGCAGTCTTGACAAGACTCAGGAGGGCTCTGCAACCGCTGTTCTATTATTCCTCTTGGTTTTCAGTGCGGCAATCTTCGCAGAGGAATTCCCCTTCGGCTTCCTTCAGTCTACTTGACCACTGGTCGCAGCGGTCACAGTATCCCGCCAGTGGGGGATTGTCAGGGACTTCCTCCACGTTTCCGCTTTCAATGCGGGTTTTTTCTTGGATCGTTTCTATTAGCTCTGGTGTGATAGCAAGGACGTCTTTGCTGGAAATTATCCCAACAAGGTCGCCCTTATATACTACACCCAGCCTTCTCACGTTCAGTCTACTCATCTGTCTAGCTGCGTTACTGAGAGTCTCACTCGGGTTTATTGTTATCAACGGCGACGTCATTACGTCCTTTGCCACGAGCTTGCTGGGCATATTATTCTTCGCAAGAACTCGTGTCACCAGATCTCGTTCAGTTATTATTCCTGCTGGTCTGCTGTCCTTGCCAGTTACGACTATGCACCCAAGCCGTTGCGCTTCCATGAGCTGAGCTACCTTGTCCACCTTTTCGTTTTCGTCGACAGTAATGACTGGACTGGACATGACGTCTTTGACGAGCATTCGTGTCCGCAAGCCTAGTTCAGCCACAACTACATCCCACATGTTGAAGTTAAGGATAGGAAACGCGCACGTGGCAGCCGTGTTTCCCGGGGTTTTCCCATGGAGATGATACATTGCACTTGCTTTTTAAACTTGCGCAGGATTCAGTGGTTTCGCGGATGAGGCTTGCGTGGCGCGCTTGTGAAGAGCAGGACTACCAGAATGTCGCCTATTTGAAGTATGCAAGAGGCATGAAGTGAGGCTTAGGAAGCTTGGATTTTTTCCTTTTTCAACACATGTCGGAACGATTTGTTGCAGGCATGGCATTTGAAATATCCTATTGTCAGCTGCAATCTTTCACCAGTCTTGCTTGGTCTTCCAGCCATTTTCCAAACCTTAGAGGGACTTGTTCTAACTCCACACTCAGGACACACTGCCTTTTCTGGGCTGTTCAGCAAATTCAACAGCTCTCTTCTAAGGCCTTCTCCAGTGTCGTCGATTTTCTCAATAGCTTCAGCAAGTCGTTCGTTTCTCAAGACGTCACGAATCCAATTCGCGAAATCTCCTCTTCTTTGGTGGAATTCGAGCGATTTAACTGACACTCGGCCAACACATTCTCTGAAGTCCGCGAGATTCAATGCTGACTCGTGAATCATCTTCCCGATGTCTTCGTAGAAGTGAAACCCACTCTCTGTAGTGACGTTTACCCCAACGCTTTCAGGCTGGAGGTTGCACTCGGGAAGTTTGCCATGGGTTCGCCTGTACTCTTCGAGAAGCTCCTTTGCCCTATCTTCCATTTTAGGTGTAAACTCTCTTTTGTAGTATCTGGTTTCTCGCAATCGAGGATTGTTGGAGAAGTTGCTTTTCAAGAGGTCTGCGAAATCTTCCCGAAGATTTGCGCTCTTTCCAATGTAAATCAGAGCCTTCTGGTCATCATAGAGGGCATAGACTCCAGGCTCGTCGGGAACATTCCTAGCCTTTTCTCCCCAAATGTACATCCTATCTGAAATTGGCAATTCTTACACCAGTGATTCTGTCGAACCATTAATGTTTGTGGGTCTGTTCCTAAATATCTTTGCATTGAACGGGCGCATTTTCAATGGCTTTCCCTTTTTCCCTCGCCGAAGGGGATGAAGGCTTGAATGCTTGCCAGCGGAATCCTGGATACTTCTCGCTGAAGGCTTTTGGGAGCTTTCGCAGCCAGCCCTTGTAGTATTTCCCGAGCCAATTTACTGCTCGGCAGGTCTCCAGGGGCGATCTCGACGTAGATGCTGGTCTTGCTGTTAATTGCTTGCTTTGGTCCACCTATCACGGTTGGCGGCGTTGTATTGATGTTGATTCCGACAGCAAGTCGCAGCGGCGTTTTTCTGACATAGTTTTTCTTTCCACGAATAATAAAAGCCCCCTTCTGAAGGTATTCTCCAGAGGGAGGAGTCTTAGTCACCTGTTCCGGGTAAACCCAGTAAACGTCGAGTGCCCCGAACTTGGATTTCCAAGCTCTTGAATGTGAAGCTGCCAGTTGGGCTGCTTCGAAAATAGATTGTTGCGAGGGTGCCTTTCCCTCGGTTTTTATCAACACAAATGGGGCGCCTGCGATGTCAGCGTGGAACACTAAGTCGCTGGAGGCTAAATGCTTCTTGATGAGAATCTCATTCGTGACGGCGTCCTTACCGCCTATGACCAACAGGTTTTCAGACGTGTAAAACCATCTGAACTTTTCATACCAATGCTTTTTCTTCTGTTTGATAATCGGCCTGTAAGCTTCCCTCGCTGCAAAGCGCTTCCGCTGTCTCAGTTCTTCAATGCTCGCCATAGTCTTCTGAATCGCCTTTTCGGCGCCCCTACCCTTTCTTTCAGTCTTCTTCGCCTTGTCATAGTAAGTTGAGGCGTTTTCTTGAGCTGAGCTGCGGAGATTAAGGGAAAAGGTAAGGTTATCAAGTGACACTTGCAGCATCAGTTTCTTCGTGTCAATCGACTCAAGCCAGACTGCTGGCTCGTCGCCACTTGCTTTCTCGATGTCGATCGTCTGAAGGATTTCATTCCAGGTGTTTCCTCTTTGTTTTTCATCCATTATTCGCCATAGAAGTGTTTGCAGTTGATGGAAATGCAGGTAGATTGTGTCTCCGATCTTTCTCATGTGTTCGGCTTCTTTTGTTGCATTTTCAAGGGATGCTTGTTGATTTTCAAGAATTCTTTGCTGTCGAGATATTTCGTCTTCAACTCTACCTGTAACTGTTGAGACTTCCAGTTCCATCGAGGCTTTGGCGTAGTATTCGTCTAGGGTCTCATTGTAGCTTTCGAACTTCTTGCACTTCAGGTTACGATACTTCTGTAAAGGGATTGGAGTGGCGTCGATCCATATTCCTGCGTTGTCTATTACTAGGCAGGGTTCTAGTTTGCCCGTTCTGAGGTGGGATAAGACTTCGTCGAAGGCTTTGGATAGCTGAGCGATGTCTTTGTTTTGGAGGGTCTCAGCCTTCTTGGTTTTGTCTATTTTAGCTCGTAGAAGAATCTCTTCGGAATATTGACCACTAATGCTTAGTGATTTTGTGAGTGCTTTGACGACCTCCAGCCCTTTCAGCTTCTTCAGCTCTGACAGGTCTGCGGAGCCAAGGTTTAGGGGGTCTTTTCCGCTGGGAGGAGCGTGTTGAAAGGCCTTGCCCCTCAGGATTTCTCTGTCGCGCATTCTTTTGAATATTAGGGCCTGTTGAATAATGCCTTGAGGGTTGACAAGTATTGCGTTTCCGTCGCCGAAGAACTCTAGAACAAGATCATATTCTCCCTCCTTTGTTCTTGCTTTGAGGTTCAGAATGCGGTCAAACTTGTGTTGGCTGATTTCAGTTACCACACTGTTCCTCAAGTGTTTGCGGAGAGCCATGCAGAAGGGAGGGGGCTTCTGCGGCTTTTTTATAGGGTAGGAGGTTAGATGTAGGCGCTTGCCGGGCTCTATCAACAGGTTGAAGGTTGGACGGTTTGGTTGATGAAGCTTGAGGATCAGAGTTTTTCCTTTGGTCTGATAGATACTCTGTATTCTAGCACCCTCCAGNTGCTCTTTGAGCTCCAGCACAACTGCAGCCACGTCGAAGCTCGTTAGGGCCTTTTGCACGCTTCCCTACCCTTCAGAGAGAATACTGGTCAAGAGTTCTTTAAGGATTTATAGGTGAATGATGAATAGTCAAAACCTTAAATTGGATGTTGCTGATTGTATAAAGAAAAATGATGCCAGCCTGAGCTGAACTTCGATGAAGCCGCTGACTTTGATCTATTGGATTCGGATGGGATTGGGTTTAGTTATCGGAATCCTGTGCGGGGTCTATGTCTATACGTCAGTTACTAGGGAGCTTGCCGACATCTACACCCTTCTAACAGGTTTGTCTTTTGCGATGCTCTTTTACATTGTTTCGTACTACGTCCTTAAGTTGAAGTTTCTTTCAAGAGTTGAAAAGCAGTCTAAGCTGATGACGCAGGGGATCGGGATCTATTTCTTCGCGTGGATTGTTTCTTGGACTTTATTCGTTACCATGCTCATGCCTTCGGTTTCGGTAAGCATATACCTCAACGAGAGTGGAGAACTAGCAGAGGGCGAGACGTTCTGGGTAGCTGCCATGACCGATGGGGGTTCAGTTGTTCAGAATGTCACAACAGACACGGGAACTGTGAGGCTGTCCCTACTGCCTCCTGGTGGCTATACCTTCACAGTGACCAGTGACAATTATTCTGCGGAGAATCGCGTCTTGACAATAGGCTGGGCGTTGTCTTTTGATGTAAGATTTAACGTGACTAGAGTTTCTGAGTAGTTTCGGCGTATTGGATTATACTGGTCTGAGCTTCGAGGTCTTGTCTACGCTGTGTTCCTTCTGCCTTCTTAACGAGCAGGCGCGTGTAGTCATGCCATGCCGAGAAGTAGCCTCTGTCGAAGTCGTCATGGAACCTGCTTTGTATTTGCCTCAGGAACTCCTTTTTGTGCTGCAGCATTGCCGGCCTGTTGTCTTGGTCAATGTTTGATAGAAAGGCGTATTGGTTACCGTTGGCTTTGCGGGCTAGGAGCATTCCGTATAGGGCGCGATAATATCCGTGGTTCCACTCTGTTTTCTGCATCTTTTCCTTTAACCGCTGCAGCTCTCTTCTTGCTTCGGTGAGTTGGCGGTTGTTGATTAATTGGAAGAAGCGAGTGACGAAGGCTTGTGGGAACGTCATGGCTTAGCGCCCTCTCCTCTGCTCGCCTTCTTCCACTTCCTCCACGCCATGTTCAGTTATTTTGAAGATGCCTTCGCCGTTTGGGAGGTATGGGCTAGAAACTAGTCGGGCAATTCTCACTGGTCCTCTTGCTGATTTCCTGAGATAAACCCTTGCGTGACTAGTGTGACCTACTACGTGGCCGCCGATTGGGTGTACGGCGTCGCCGAAAAAGACGTCAGGCTTCGCCATAACCTGATTCGTCACCACCGCAACGGTGTTGAATGCACGGGCAAGGCGAATTAGCTTGTGCATGTGCCTGTTAAGCCTCTGTTGGCGTAGGGCAAGGGTTTCTCGGCCTACGTATTCACTTCTGAAGTGGGCGGTAAGAGAGTCGACAATGACGAGGCGGATATTATTCTCTTTGATTATCTTGTCAGCATTCTCCAAAAGGAAGACTTGGTGATCGCTGGTGTAAGCCTCCGCGACGATAATGTTCCTTGCCACCTGCTCGGGATCCAAGTCAAGATGCTGCGCCATAGAAACTATTCTCTCAGTGTGAAAAGTGTTCTCTGTGTCAATATAGAGAGCGGCAGCATTTAGTCCGCCTTTTTCCTCGGGAAGCTGGACATTCACGCAAAGCTGATGGCAGACTTGGCTCTTGCCGCTCCCGTATTCACCGTAGAATTCAGTGATTGATTGGGTTTCGAGACCTCCACCCAGCAAGTCGTCCAGGATTCTGCTGCTTGTTGTAAGGCGCAAGATGTTCTCGCGTTGTTTCAGAAGCTCATCTGCCCGGATAAAAGACAGACTGATAGCTCCACGCGCAAGACGGATGACTTCCAAGGCTTTTTTTTCGCCAATCCCTGCGGGCTCAAGCTCCCGAGCCGTTGCTGTGGCAAGGGATTCCACAGTATTGAAGCCCATCTCCCGCAATTTCTGGCTTGTGGCAGGTCCGACACCTGGTAGATCCTCAAGATACGTGTACTTCTTCTGTTCAGAGGGAATTGTGGTTTCTTCTACGGCTGTCATTTTGAGCAGCTGCCCTGTCGGGACAAGACACGGACATTTTGATTCTCAACCTATTTAAATTGCACTAGCATTCAGAGGTCTTTTTTCGGGGAGTGACACCTGAAAGTGTTTTCCCAGCCCAGCTGAGGGTCATTTTTCTCCCAGTTCTTGTTGATTGGAGCCCCGAGCGGGATTTGAGCCCGCGACCTACAGCTTACAAGGCTGTTGCTCTAGCCAGCTGAGCTACCGGGGCATGATCTATGCAGCAAATCAGCATATTGTTTGTTTAAATCTTTTGCCAAGCAAAACTGGTTCCCGCACAGAGTGCTGGCCCTCAATCAAGCTAGGGACCTCCGCGATTTTCGAGAGCTTTGCCTATTCAACAAACTTAGAGCGAGGTCTCAGGCGTCTGCANTGCATGCTTTTNCGCTCCCAAGCCGCGAAATCGATCCAAGCTGCTCGCAAAAAGCTTTAACTGCAAACTAAGAAGATTCCATACTGGGAAGAGTTGGCGACCATGACCGAGCCAAAAATTCGTTCACTCACCGAAAACGACTTGGACGCAGTGGTAGAGATCGACAGAAAAATCCTTGGAAAGACTAGGCGTGAGTATTGGAAAAGAAAGATTGCATACGCTGATATCTATCCAAGACCGGCCCTAGTCGCAGAAATTCACGGAAAGGTCGTAGGGTTCATACTTGGCTATGTTAGTGGATGGGAATTTGGAGTGCCAGACACTGTTGGATGGATCGACACAATAGGCGTAGATCCAGACTACCAAAACCAAAGTATTGGCAAAACTCTGTTTGGCGAACTGATTAGAAACTTCAAACGAACTGGAAAAGAGGTTCAGCCAGAAGCCAAGGAAACCGAAATAGCAGGTGTAAGAGTCGTTTACACGATAGTAAGATGGAACGACTGGAACCTGCTCAGGTTCTTTCACAAAATGGGGTTCAAAAAGGGAGATATGATCAGCCTAGAACTAGAATTATGACACCAGAACACGCATGCAACCTATGGAGAGTGAGCAGTCTACGGAATCCAGAACTCAGTACAACATTGTACTTGTAGTGCAAGCTGCCTTTTCGATTGAACAAGGATGACGAGGAGTGTGAAATGTGTATTTGGCTCAGGAGAGTTGCATACACACAACCCATGTTGCATGCGATCGCATGTGGAAGGCACCATGCTTACGCTCACGGGATTGGGGAGCTCTCAAACCATCAACTCTCCGAAGAAGACAAGTCTTCAAAACTTCCAATCTAGCGGTATAGTGCCGGGGGCGGGATTCGAACTCGCGACTTCTGGGCTTGGGCTAAATTGGCCCCTTTTCGCTCTCCAGATTATGAGTCTGGCGCCCAAACCAGGCTAGGCTACCCCGGCTCAATGCGCTTTCCTTTTGACAGGCTGCAATAAAGCCTTTCTGGAACAGAATTATCCGTTTCGATAAAAACTTATCTAATCAGCAACGTTATTTATTCTCACTCCGGACAGATAAACAAAGAGAAGGGAAAGGGACGATGGGGTATGAGCAATGGTGGACGGCTCTAGAAGGTCTCATAGCTGAACTCAGAAAAAAACAACTAGCTATTCCTCCAGAAGTCATGACGTATCTGCGGTCTGCGAAGACCATGATCAGCGTGTACAATGCAGATCCTTCACGTTTGGAGACTGTTTCCACGATAGAGGACTACCTGTTGAACGTCGAGTCCAGAATCATGAACATAGCGCGCGAGAAACTTGGGGAAAGCTTCGAAGAACGCTGGATCAGGACCATGGAAAAGGCAAGGAGAGAGGAGTCGCCCAAAACTGAATCCGCCTCTTCAAAGTTTATTCTAAGGCATCCGAGGGATCAGCATTGGGTAAGAGTAATGCCTTCCGACGACATTCTCAAGAGAGACGTGGAAAGGCTGGCTGACGAGGCGGGGGTAAAATCGCGGACCCAACAGGATGGCTACATATTGGTGTACGGCAGCGAAGACAAGGTGAAGGATTTTGTAAAAAAGATGGCGGAAACATGCAGACGAACACGGAAAAATTAGACCTTTATGTTTAAAAACCGTTAAACGGCAGATGAAGTTATTTATAGAAGGATTCTATAGAAGAAACTATCAGCAGGTAGCCTAGGAAGAAGGAGTTCGGGAGCGGCCTCAAACAGATGCCCTACGTCAAGAAGATGGAATTTAGAGGCTTCAAATCTTTTGGGCCAAAGGCAGTGACAGTCTCAATAGATAAGGGCTTTACAGTCATAACGGGCCCAAATGGCAGTGGTAAGACAAACATTGTTGATGCCGTCCTCTTTGTTCTAGGCGAACTGAGCGCGAGGAGAATGCGTGCTGTAAACCTCAGTAAGCTCATATTCCATGGTTCTCCAGCTGCAGGGATTGAGAAGGCTAAATCAGCCAAGGTTGTGCTACAATTCGACAACAAGGATGGACGAATCCCTGTAGACACAGGAACGGTTACGATATCGAGAGAAGTCTTTCGGAATGGGCAGTGTGTCTATAGACTGAACGGGCGAAGAATTTCGCGGACAAACTTACACAACATGCTTTCGATGGCTGGAATCGCCTCGACTGGTCACAACATAATACTGCAGGGCACAATCACCCGCATGACAGACATCTCTTCAATCGACCGGCGAAAGATTATCGAAGACATGGTCGGAATCGGGCAGTATGATTCTGAGAAAGCTGAAGCTGAAGAGAAGCTTAGAGCAGCAGAGATCTCTATACGGACCGCTATGGGAAGAATCGACGAAGTCCAGAAGCGAGTTGACGACCTGGAAAGAGAAAGGAACGAGCTGCTACGATACAGCTTCATACAAAACGAAGTGAAAAGATTCGAAGCAATGAAGCTTTCTCATGAAATCGCAATCACTAGAGCCAAATTGGCAGGAATCTCTTCGAAGCGCGAAGAAGCTAAGAATAGAGTTGAACAGCTTAGGCAAGTACGCGACGAGATGCGGGGCCACCGCCACTCGATTGAAAACGAGTGGAGAAGGTTAAGCTCTGAAATGGTTGAGGAAGGCGGTTCAAAGGTTCTGGAAGTCCAGATAAAGATAGGAGATCTGAAATCAAGACTCACAGAACTCGCAACAAAGATCGGCGCTGGCACCACTACTCTTGAAGGATTGAAAAAAGTCAGAGAAAACCAGGTTCAACAACTCAACTCGATGCGGAATGAAATAGACGAGAATCGCAAGGACAAGCGACGATTCGAAAGAGAAAGGGAGCGTCTGCTAAAGGAGATCGAAGACAAGCAGGCTGATCATGGCACTCTCGCTGAAGAAGCTACAAAGCTTTGGGAGAATATCGGGGAAAACAGCAAAGACATTCGAGAAACAAGTCAACACCTTGACCGACTCCACCAAGAGCTCTCGGACTTAAAAGCCGACTACGCCGGAAAGCAGGCTTCAAACAAACTCCTACTTCACAGGCTAAACGATCTGAAGACTCGAAAGGAAAGATTCACTGCAACCTTAAATGATCTCGAAAAATCCTATAAAGACCTGACACAACTCCAAAGAGAGCAAAAGACCCAGTTCAACAACCTTGAAAAATCGCTGGAACGAAGGAAAATCCAGAAAGAAATCGTCGAGAAGGAAATCGACGAAGCAGGGAGAATCGCCGGTACAGCCCGCGAAGCAGTCGTCGAGTTCGCCACTCAGCGAGAGATGGCTGAAACTGTTGCTGCAGAAGAAAACGCCTTAGCAAACATTGAGGAACTAAGCGAACTGGGTGTCATCTCAGGTGTTTACGGGCGTCTCAAAAACCTGATTAAGATCGATTCACGATACAGACAGGCCATAGAGGCAGCAGGAGCAGGTTGGTTAGATGCTCTGGTTGTGAGTGATTTGGACGCTGCCTACACATGTACCGAAACATTGAGACGTCTGAAGCTTGGCAGAGCCAAGATCATTCCGATAAAAGGACTGGCCAGAAAGGTTGTCAAGCCTCCTGATACAAGAACCGCCGAGGGATTGGCAACGGCGTTCGTAAAATGCGCAAGAGAACATGAACTCGCAGTCGATTTCGTCTTCGGCGACACTCTAGTTACAAAAGACGACAAAACGGCGCTGAGCGTCTGCCGAAGGGGATATAGAAGTGTAACCGTTGACGGTGACGTCTACGAAGCAGGAGGAGGATTGGAAAGCGGCTTCTTCCGGGCGCGGATCGATTTCTCAACTGTGATTCCAAGTGAAACAGCTATAAAAAGCCTGGATGAAGCAGTTAGAGCCCTTCAGGAACACCTCGCAAGAAGAGGCAAGGACGTTTCTTTTTTCGATGACGAGATCGAGCGTACCAGAAGCGAGGTGACGAGGGTATCCGAAGCCGTTGCAACCCTTGAAACTGAGCTAGTCAGAGTTAAGAAGAGTGTCAAAGTCTCAAAGCGAAACATCAGGCGGATAGATTTCTACACAGGAAGCCTCCGGACAAAAATTGAAAGAGCAAAGGTAGAGGTTGGGCTTAAGAAGGCTCAGCGTCACGCGATTCGAAATCAGATGCAGAAACTGCGGACTAAACTTGCCGACTTGAGGCGGAAAACTGACCCAACCCACATTCAGCAGCTGGAGATTCAAAGGGACAAGCTTGCTGAGAGCATTATTACGCTGAGGCAAAACCTGGGCAACGTCAAAACTGAGCTTTCAACCTTGCAGTCGAAATATGGTAATGTTTTGAAACTGGGCTTTGAGAACCTCAG
>JGI2172J19969_10000801_pt1 | contig 14050 bp, 13 predicted proteins | sample DeeMarSWOR230_32_FD_19969 | JGI IMG/M metagenome (IMG submission 19969)
TAAGAGACGATTCCATCAATTGACTCATCTGCAATATTCAATCTCGCCATATCCATTATCTGAAATCGCATTTCCGGGTTCTCTCTTCGTGCTATTTCAATACATTTTTCAGATATGTCTACTCCAAGAATATCTAGTCCTTTGTCAAAAAGATACTTGGTGATATGACCTGGACCACAACCCACATCACATATTGTCGATCTAGAATCAAAATTGCTCGCAAATCTGTCCAGAAGCATTCGATCATATTCTTTTTGTTCCATTTCATCTTTGAAGAGCTCATAGTATTTCTCAGCGGCCAAGTTGAACGATTTCCTAGTTTTTTCGTTTATCTCCATCAATTCTTCCATCTGTATCGCCACGCGCAATTGTCCAACCGTTAGACATTTCCCATTTCTTTCAGAGGCCTATTCCTTGTTCAGGCATCCATTCAGGCCAGTTCGAGAGCCATTCGGGGATTGTTGCTTCTTTCACTCGGTCACAGACAGGGAAATATGCTTTTAGGTCTACAATTGGTGTGCCGTCATATGCATCTATATCTGAAACTTCAGATGGTTCCATTCTTTTCATCAACTTTCAACATTTTGCAGGTTGTCATGGCTATTGGGTTAGGTCTGTATTCCGCCCTTGTTGCAAAAACTCCAGTTGTTTTTTCCTTTGCATAAGGTGGTTTTGTCTGCATTATGCTACGGCTTTCTTCGTTGTCATGCTTGTCTGCCCACCAGAAAACCATAACATGGCTGAAGTGATTTAGCTGCTTCATTGCGGGTCGAAACGGTTCTAGAATCTCGAGATAGACACGGTTCTTTTGTCTGCGTATATCCCCAATTGGAAACATTCGATAGCTTTCTTTCATGATTTAACACTCGTAGAAAAAAGAAGCCCTGAGGTTTTAAGACTTGCGAAGTTAAAAATGCGTATTTGCAAATACATTTGCGAACAAATGGAGACGTCCTCCGCAAACCACCATTTTTTGTGCGGTTCTCCTGTTTCACCGTACTCTCTAATCTATAGGTTGTCGTTAATTCTTCAACCTTAAAAGCTGCAAAATCACGCTTTTCAACATGTCGGATGAATGTCTCACTAAACCTTGCTCACTGTGTGGCAAGAGGATAACTGGTGCAAACTGGTATTGCCCAGACTGCAAGCTTTGCGTCTGCTTCTATTGCGGAATCAAAATGAGTGAGATGGAATACCCTATTAAGTGTCCAAAATGCAAAAGAAAACTTGAGTAACGTGTCTGCTTCATCTTGCCTGATATTTATATCCTTCTGTAGACCATGACTGCGAGTGGTATTGGCATCGTGAAGAGTAGGATTATGTTTTGGCTGTTTTCAGCTCTTTTCTGGTTTCCGAAGCATCGAACCGACATAGAGCCCGATGAAACCTAACACGAGCGCCATACCTACTATCAAGAACGTAAACATATCTAGATACATATACTCCCAGGTCACCCACTCGGAAGTTGACAAAGTGGTTCCATGGTTAGCCGCTCGGAACTCTTCCTTAGCCGTCGGACCCCAGTCTACTACAGTTGCTGGAACAATAATCGCGAACAGCATCACAAGGGCTGCCCATAAAACCGTTATTTTAGTTATTGCTTCCCTTCTGGCCTCCCATATCTTTCCAGCGAAGGCGTAGCCGCTGATCAATGCACCAAGTAGAAAGGAGACGATCAGACTAACGGTATATCCCCAATTGTTCATATCCGATATACTCAGAGCCGAAAATAATACCATCTCTAAGGGACCAGCGATCAAAGCAAAAATCACAGCTATCGATGCAACAGACATCACTACATCACCAAACTTCAACATACTACCTCCTTTTAAATGAAAAGAACAATTGCTGCGTATCTGCTACCTTATTTTTATGACTTGTGGAAGAAACTTACTAATTCTAACTGCCTATAACAAAACATTAGAAATAGTTGGGAGGAAAGTAACGATAAGGAGGAAAATAATGTCTCTCATACCAGAATTTCAGTTAGGCTTGTGGAACGCTTGGATTCTTGTCATTTCCTCTTATGTAGTAGTCATTGGTCTGTCATCATTGATTATCAGAGCATTCTTAACCAACAACAAGAAGCCAGCAGGTTCCGGTAGACCCCACAAGCCCCAATTGAATGAACAAGAGAAAAAACTCTATAACATCTCAATGGTGATCCTTCTCGCTACACTCATTTATACTGCTTTCCTGCCGCTGAAACTGGGCACAGGCTGGTTTTATGCCGGACTCCTCATTTATCTACTAGGCATAATCGTTGGATTTACAGCAATGATAAACTTTCATACTACTCCGGCTGATAAGCCAATCACTAAAGGGGCCTATCGCATTTCAAGAAACCCCATGTATTTTGGCAACTTCCTAATATTTGCAGGCACGGGCATAGCCTGTGCTTCTTGGGTTTTGCTACTATTGACAATAGTATCGGTAATTTTGTCGGATAGAGGCGTAATTGCCGAAGAACGCTGGTGCCTTGAGAAATATGGGAAAACATATCGAGAATACATGAATAGAACCCCTAGATGGATAGGGATACCAAAATCAGAGAAGAAGTGATTTAGATTAGATGCGTGTGACTTCTGGTTCTCTTATCGATGGTTTAGACTCGTCAAAGTAAAGAATGTTGTCTCTTCTATCAATGTTATTCTTTATGAAGTAACAGCTTTTGCAGGTATTGAATCTCTGAAGTCTCACACAGGAGTCAGAAATTCTATTTCTTCTCTGTCATTTGTGTTAGGACATCTTCGAATCTACACTGGTTACACAGACCGTCTGGATCTGTTGCGGGTCTCTCGCCACATCTACTGCATTTCATCTGTAGCTCCTCGTCCTCCTGCGAGTCCTTTTCTTTTTGGGACTTCAGTAAACGGATAAATCTAGACAATGGTATCCCTAGTTTCTAAGATGGTAACAGTCAATATTTGATTGTTATGAAGGAAAGTTTCATACTTCTAATTCTTATCAGCTCTTTTGGTTCTGCTATGATTTTTCCAAATTTCTGCATATCATTTCTTTAGTCTAGGTATGAAATAGATTACTACTGCTATGATCATCATGGCAATGGATATCAGCAATATCCATCCTGACTTTAGCATCATGTTTAAGATGAGCAATGCTGCGACAAACCAAATTATAATGGCTGCAACTGTTCTAATCTGCAACTCGCCAACCTTCATTCAGAGATGTCAGTTACGATATTTATCTTGTGTCTTCAGTTTCAGTTTTTTATGACTTGTGAATGAGACTGAGGTAACTTTACGGTTGCGTTAATAATTTTAGTCACACATAACTGGAAAAATCAGCTGAAAAATTTCTGAGTTTCTGAGTAGCTGAAGTGGGCTATCCTTAAGTTGTAATTTACTTCTCAATGTTGAATTTAGTTCGAGAAAAACATGAAAAGCTTACGCTTTTTCACTTTTCGCTTTAGGTGTGGGAGAAAGTCGTAAGTAAATAAAGAATCTATCATAAAATGTCAACTGCCGCGCATCCTCCTAGTTGTGAGCATGATGTTCCTTTTGTCTGCATTTTCGTTTGGCTTGTGGGCTTGTCATATGATTCTCATACGAAAATCGGAATATTAGTTATGTGTAGGGAATGACCGATCGCGCGAAGCTTAGTCCCTCTCCAAGAACCCCTTCAGGAAAACTGCGTATTCGCAGGGATGTTCATTCCGAAGCAGAGACTTTATCATTTTGATTTTGCCTTTTTTTTCTCGAGTAACCTTTGAGATTATGTATTCGATTGTCCTTCGTCTAAATTCGCACAACCATGTCTTTTGACCTGATTTAACCAATTTGTAGTAGGGACATGTTTCATATTTCAATGTGAAGCCACCTTCAAAATATTCAATATCAACCTTCATGTCTAGTTCTCGATACATATCCAACAGTCTTCTGCCAACTTCCTTGATTGTCCATGGATAATCTTCTGGAAAAATCTTGTCAAGTTGATCTTTCACTAATGAAAAAGCCTCTTTGACACCACTCGCAGACATTGCCTCAACAAGGTTGTTCATCACAATCTTTCGAGAAACTGGTTCTAGAATCGGTTTCTGAATCTGTTTCAGGTTGAAATTCAAAAGGTTTTGGAAAGCAGTTGCTGAAACCTCATAACCCAAGTCTTTGAAAATCGACTCTATAAGTGTTTGCTGGCTGTCCATTAGCAACGGATCTATTCGCCTAAAGACAATTGTGAAGTGCTCTTTGTCCACAAGTTTTACTTCCGCGTCGCCTTTCATGGCGTTTATGTTTTTCAGGATAAACTTTTCCGCAAGCCTTCGTGCTCTTTCACGATCGTTTAGAGCTAGCATTTTTATTGCATTCGAGATTTGCTCTCCTGCTGTTACATAAACCGCATCAAACTTTTCTTTATCAGTTTCAAAAACCTTTGAAGCAAAAGAGTTCAAGACAGCTCGGGGAACTGGAATTATATCCAAAAATTGTGTGACGATTGTTTGGTATGCATTGAGTTCTGCAAGTTTATCAAGAAGGCTTTTGTCCTCAAGTCCTACGAATTCTACCTTAATTCTGCCGTTTGCGTGTTCGATATTGTAACTAAGAAGTTTCCATCCCCGCGTTGCGAGCATGACAGAGAATGCGTTTACTGCTACTTTTGCAACTGCTGGAGAAACTGCTTGAAACGCGAGGGTTAAGATATTTCTACTTTCTTCGAGTATCTTTACTTGTCTGAACCAGTTTAGCTTTATGCCTGCAGAGACGAGAGTATTCAGGAATTCTCTTGGCTCCTTTGGCAACTCTCCAGCACCAACGGCAATCCGGATGTCCTCGATCATTGCTGCCATATCCGTAACCGGTTCGTCCAAATGCTTCTGAGCCCAATCGAAAAACCCAGGACCTACCAGTGAGAGGTTATTCCTAAATATAGCTGGCTTGATTTTCTCGAATCTTTTCTGAATCTGCTGAGATAGGATTTTGTCGGATTCCCTCTTCTTTAGTGGAAAAGTGTCAATTCTCACCATCTTGACGACGATGTCGTCACCCATTATCCTCAGGTCAAAGGGAGATTTTGTTCCTTCAAGAATTGTAGCGACTTGGATTGCAACGATTTCCGGGATTTTTCTAAAAACTTTGGTTCTCAAAACAACTGTGTTGTCAATTTCATTATGAGAAGCTACGTCAAACAATCGAGTTACATCCTTAATTTCCTCGAGTAAAAGTAAGAATTCCTTAAAAGAGGTAGGTGTTCTCCAACCGATTGAATCTTTGATCACAGTAACTTTGTTGAGAGACTCGATTTGTAGCTCTCTGATGAAATCATCAAAACTTCTGTCGCCCAAGGATACTTCAAGCAATCCATCCAAGGTTTTTCTTTCCATAGAAGCTAAATCCAAGGCTTCTTTAAGATTTGTCTGTTCAGTCATCTTTGCCTTTATTGTGCATTCGTCACATGAGCCAATCTTTTCAACTCTAAGGAATGTCTCCAATGCTTTTTCAAGAACACGACTCTTCGTGCCATGAGTTTTGGCTAGTTCTACCAAGATTTTGTCAGTTTTTCGGGGTATTGTTGTGTGAAGATGAACGGACATTTTCCTCTCAGCCTAAAAATTGTGAGGACTACCCTATAAGTGTGTTCATAAATGACGTTGTGGTGAACACTTCTAGTGTGTTATGTACATATGTCCAGCAAAAGAAAGAAATGGATTCAAAATTGAACTATTCTGAGGTCATTACTTGTACCATTGGCATTCGTTTACGAGTCATCATGGCATCAGCAACTCTTTTCACTGCCAACATATACGCTGATGTACGCATGTTAACTTGATGTTGTTTCATAATCAAAACTACATTGGCAAATGCTTTGTCTATAATGTCCTTTAGCCTCTTTTGTACTTCTTCCTCAGTCCAGTAGTAGTTCATCTGATTCTGAACTTGCTCAAAGTAACTTACGATAACACCACCTGAATTTGCAAGAATGTCCGGAATTACCCAAATGCCTTTCCCCAAAAGTATCTCATCCGCTTCAGGAGTAACAGGACCGTTGGCTCCTTCAACAACGATTTTGGCATTGACCTTTGCTGCGTTGGCTTTTGTAATCTGGTTCTCCAAGGCAGCGGGCACCAGAATGTCACATTCTAGTGCAAGTAGTTCTTCGTTAGAGACTGCATTGCTTTTGCTATAACCGACAACTGATCCTGTTTTCTGCTTGTGTTCTAGAACGAGTTGTGGGTCTAACCCATTAGAGTTGTAGATTCCACCCTTAGAATCTGAGACTGCAACTATTTTGCATCCAATATTATGTAGAAGCTTTGCAGTGTGAAATCCAACATTGCCATATCCCTGCACAGCCACTGTCGCTCCTTTGAGTTCAATGCCTAGATGTTTTGCCGCGTTTATGACTGTGTACATTAGACCAAGAGAAGTAGCCTCATTTCTGACTAATGAGCCTCCAATGTTCACTGGTTTTCCAGTTACCACGCCGAAAGTGTTGTGACCAATAATTTCGCTGTATTCATCCATCATCCAAGCCATTGTTTGAGCGTTTGTGTAGACATCTGGTGCAGGTATATCTGTATAGGGACCTATGAATTTCGCCATTGCCCTAGTATAGCTCCTAGTAAGCCTTTCGAGTTCGCCTTTGGACATTGCTTTTGGATTACATCGTACTCCACCTTTGGCGCCTCCTAAGGGAAGGCCAACTACTGCAGTTTTCCAAGTCATCCATGCAGCTAACGCAGTTACCTCGTCAATTGTTATATCGGGATGGTATCGGATACCTCCTTTAGTCGGGCCTAACGCGTCGTTGTACTGAACTCGTATCCCCGTCATAATGCGTGTACTGCCATCATCCATAAGGACTGGAATATTTGCCACAAATATGCGCATTGGATGCCTGAGCAATTCATGGGTTGCTGGGTCGAGATCTAGCTTCTCTGCAGCAATGTCCAATTGTCTAAGTGCCGCTTCGTATGGATTTGGCGTCTTTACTACGGAGGCCAGAGTTTCCATCTGGATAGAAACGCAATTCTGAAGCTTCGTGACCAGTTCTTCTGCGATTTCTCTGGCGATTGCGTTTCCATTCACCCGGTTGGGAAGTCCAAAAAACCAATGGTAAGCATCTGCAAGATCATTCCTATTGGAAAAGTGCTCGCCTTGTGATATAATCTTGGGGTTTTCAGAAAAATAGTCAATCATAACGCGAAGCATATTCAACTCGCTTTCAGACAACAATTCAATTTTTCGAATGGGATCGGAGACCTGGACCTGTAAATATTGAACCGCGTTGACTTTTTCTTTCAACCGTTCCAAGAGTTTACGAGCAGTTTTCTCTTCTATTCCAAAGCATTCTGAACAAAATGAAAACAGAGCATAGTGTGCTGACGTGTAGCTCTTAAGTCGTGCAATGATCTTTGGCTTGTCAGCAAAGAAGTCAGCCATTAACCTCATTAAATCTAATTCTTCTGTTGACAGTTCCACTAAACTTAACATTTTTATTTCCCAATATTGATTGATTGATGTTCAAATATAGAAACGTTGTGTCCATGATGTACATCGATGTACATTGAACGATAAAAATACTTTTAACGCTCGAAGGGTTAGGGTTTAACATGGAACAGGAAAGGCGATACTCAACGGGAATTCTAAAACTTGATGAGGTTCTTGAAGGAGGTCTATTTCTTGGTGAGAATGTTTTGTGGGAAGCCGAGTCTGGAACGTTTGCACGTGAATTCATGGCTGCCTTTATTAAACAGGGAATCATAGAAGGGAACTCGGTAATTTATCTCGACTTCATTTATCCTCCACAGGCCATAATGTTCCATCTCCAACCTCTAATTAAGCAGCTGCCTAATGGGTGGAAAAAAAGGCTCTTAGTTTTGGATTGCTTCTCAGAAGCGGGAGGCCAAGGTGAGCTGGTATTCAGCGACTTCTATGACCAAGCACCTTCATGGATGAGAAAGGTTCCAAGTTCAAGGGATCCTGACCGATTTCATCATTTTTTCGGAAGAATTGAAAGAGAGTTCATAACCCCTCGCACGCGATTGGTTTTCTATAGTTTATCAATGATGGAGCAAATATGGGGGCAAGAGGCAACGAAGACTTTTTTCAGCCATGTTTGCCCAGCTTTATACGCCTATGGAACATTGGCATATTGGCTCTTGATAAGAGGAGCCCATCCATTGGATTTCATTGCGAAAATTGAACATACTACTCAAATTGTCATTGATCTATCGAAAGAACGAGATCGAACATACCTTTCAGTAAGAAAAGGCGGACGTAGATATTCACCATATACTTATGAGAGAAGAGAATATGCAGTAAAGGGGCTAGAAATAACTCTTAAGCGTTGATAAAACATGCACCATCTTTTATACGCGCATTTCTAACTGTTTCTTATGTCTAATTCTTCTTCGCGCGAAAATCATATCTATCCATCCTTTTCTCAGCGATTTCACCTTAGTATATGCTTCTGACTCTTCTGCAGATTGAACAGAAACCGCTTCCTTTCACTGCCCGATTATGTTTCTCAATATGTAACAGGAGAATACATTGATGGCGGCAAGATCCTTCGGAAGCGAAAGTAACCAAAAAGTCACTACCTACAGTTGAAAATACGTATCTATAAATATACGCACACACTTCCTAGTCTCCAAACTCAATTCATTGGCGATTTTACAAGGAGAAAAGGTTATGGCGAAACCGAAAGCTGGAACCCATTTTTGGCAAGGAAACGAAGCATGCGCTGAAGGAGCAGTCGCCGCTGGATGCCGCTTCTTCGCAGGCTATCCCATTACACCTGCAAGCGAAATCTTTGAGCACGTTGCACTGAGACTGCCCCAGAAAGGCGGAATCGTTGTTCAAATGGAAGATGAAATGGCCGCTTTAGGAGCAGTTATCGGTGCCAGCTGGACAGGAGCAAAAGCAATGACTGCCACCTCTGGTCCAGGGTTCAGTCTAATGCAAGAATTAGTGGGCTACGCGTTTATGACTGAAACTCCATGCGTAGTTGTGGATATTCAGCGAGCTGGTCCAAGCACCGGGCAAGCAACTAAGTGTGGTCAAGGCGACGTCATGCAGGCCCGTTGGGGCACCCATGGTGACTATTCTGCTGTTGTTTTGGCTCCCAATTCTGTGCAGGAAATGTTTGACTTAACAATTCAAGCGTTTAATTTGGCTGAAACCTATCGAACACCAGTTGTTCTTCTCGCTGACGAAACTGTGGCGCATATGAGAGAAAGAATAGTTTTTCCGCCTCCTGAGCAGATGGTAATAGCCAAGAGAAAGAAACCGAATTCAACAGAAAGGCAATTTTTCGGTCTAAAGGAAGTAGCGCCTATGCCTTCGGTTGGTGAAGGCTTTAATGTGGCGGTCACAGGCTCAACTCACGATGAGTATGGACATCGCTTCACCGCTGACCCGCTGGTTCACAAACGAATAGTCGGAAGTCTTGTCGAAAAAATTCGAAGCAACACAGAGAAGATCGTTGACTTTGAGAGCTACAGCATTAACGATTGCGAGGTTGGAATAGTTTCCTTCGGATGCACTTCGAGAGCAGTATATGAAGCTGTTGAATTGGCTGAAGAAAAGAAAATCAAAGCCGGATTTGTAAGGTTGAAGACGGTCTGGCCGTTTCCAGAAAAAATTGTGCATTTGATGGCTCAAAAAACTCACACCATCATCGTGCCCGAAATGAACCTTGGAGAAATACTCTACGAAGTGCAACGAACAGTTCAGGGCGCAGCTAAGGTTGTTCCGCTCAACAAGATCGGTGGAGGAGAAATGATAACGCCTGAGGAATTGTTGGCTGAAATTGTTAGGAGTGTGAAGCGAGTTGACTGAAGCCTTTAATATTCGAAGATATTTGAGGGATTTGACCCTTCCATTCTGCGCTGGCTGCGGCTGCTTCACAGTAATAAACTGCTTTCTAAGAGCCATCCACGAATTAGGCCACAAAGACCTACGCAAATTCATCTTTTGCAGCGGAATAGGCTGCGCTGCTTGGATTCCTTCCCCTTACTTTGAAGCAGACTCTATTCACACAGCTCATGGTAGAAGCATACCCGTGGCAACAGGCGTCAAGCTTATGCGTCCCGACCTCAACGTTGTCGTTTTCGGCGGAGATGGCGACCTCGCTGCCATCGGGCTTAGCCACCTGATTCATGCAGCTCGAAGAAACATGGACATCATGGTTGTTATGGTGAACAACATGATTTACGGCATGACCGGTGGACAAGTAGCGCCGACAACACCGCTTGGAGTTAAAACCACGACCACACCATATGGAAGTTTCGAACCGCCACTGGATACAACTCGCTTAGTTGCTACTGCAGGAGCAAGCTATGCAGCGCGTTGGACAACTGTGTATTTCAAACAACTTAAAGAAGCTATGAAAACAGCGGTGACAACAAGTGGATTCACCTTCATTGAAGCCGTAAGCCCATGTCCAACAACATTCGGAAGAAGAATCGGGCTAAAAGGCGCCTCTGAAATGCTTCAATGGTTCAAACAAAACTCTTTACCTCTAATGCAAACCGAAAAAATGACAGAAAAAGAACTCGCAGACAAAATTGTAGTCGGAGAGTTTGCATATCGCAGGAAACCTACTTTTACTGATCACCTTCACGAAGCTTTGAAGGAGGCCGAAATAACTGTCAAAGAAAACTGAGATAAGAATCGCCGGACTCGGGGGACAAGGAGTAGTCTTAGCTGGACAAATCCTTGGAAAAGCCGCAGTCTACGACGGAAAATACGTGGTTCAAACTCAAAGTTACGGGGCAGAAGCCAGAGGAAGCGCGGCAAAAAGCGAAGTCATCATTTCAGATGAACCGATAAAGTTTCCAAAGGTCAGAAAATGCGACATCTTAGTAGCAATGAGCCAAACAGCCCTAGACAAAAATTCAAAAGAACTAAAGGAAGACGGTGTACTCTTGGTGGATAAAGACATGGTTACAGAAGTTCCAGAACTGAAAGCCAAAATTTTCTGGGTCTCGGCTACAAAAACAGCAGAAGCCAAGCTTAAACGAAGAATCTACGCTAACACTGTCATGTTGGGAGCATTGACTAAAGCAACAAGAATAGTTGGCCGAAAAGCCATGGAAACGGCGATTAGAGACAGCATTCCAAAAGAAATGCTACAAGAAAACCTTCATGGATTCCAGCTGGGTCTACAAATCGTAGAAGGTTAGGTAACGGTTTCTCGCAGTTTTTGAATGAAATCTTCTCGCACCGGATAGAAGATGTCTAGCATGACAAATGGTTCGTCTCCAATGCATTCGTCACTGTGTGGCACGTTGGCTGGAATGCAGTAGAAGTCACCCTTCTTTACAGTGCGTTCTTCATCGCCGATTTTCAAAATTGCCTTGCCGCTGTAGACCATCCCAATTTGTTCATGTGGATGAGAATGCAGAGGCACCTTGTGACTAGGCAAAGTGGCGTTTAGAACCATCATCATTTTCTCTCCGTGTAAGCCGGTCAGAATTGTTGTTTCTAAGCCTTCCATCTGCCTTATTTTAGGAGCCTTTCTCAATTCAATAAAGTATGAATCTTTCATTGATATCAAACTCTGGTCGATTGTCTGTATTTCGCAGGATTGCCTATTAATATACATTGTTGAAACGCAGAAATTAATCTTCCATTAAGACAGAAAGTCAAGCTTCATCGATGAATCTGCTTGGTTTAGGTATCTCCCGAGGCAATCCCCGTCTCTTGCGTATCTCCTCTATAACCGTTTGCGCAATGTTTACAGGAGCTTTTTCCCAATGATCAAACTGAGTTTGCCAGAAGGCGTGACCTGAGGATGCCGACCGAAGCTCTGCGGCTAAACCGAAGGTTTCCGCAACAGGAACGTAACCGTTTATCATGGTTAAGGGTCCTTTCTGCTCCGAAGAGGTTATTCTTCCTCTTTTTCGTGTAATAATGCTGCTTACGTCGCCAACCCACCGGGCTGAAACTGTAACGCCGATTTTATAAATCGGCTCCAGAACAACTGGTTCGGCTGTTAGAAACGAACCGTAGAAAGCGCGACGAGTGGCAGGCATGATTTGAGCAGGCCCACGATGCACAGGATCTTCGTGCAGTTGAGCGTCTAAAAGTCTGACCTTAACCCCCCGCATTGGCTCTCCTGCTAAAGGACCGCTTTCTGCGCCCCATCTGAATCCAGAGACAATCGTGTCTCTTACTTCACGCAGATACTGAATACCTTTAGTGGCGTCAATGATCATGTTTTTGTGATCTTCTAATGCCAACACCTTTCTTGCCTCGTCAGCCGGCCATCCAGCTTCCTTATGTAGTATGGCACCCATTTGTTTGCGGTTCATTATCTCAGAGATGTCGCCTTTTTCAATCATTTCTATAACTTTCTCTTCAAGCGGCTCTACCTGTATCCAGAATTTGTTGTGTTTGTTGGGACTTTTGGCCATAGCTAATACTCCTTGTCCAGCAACGCTTTCGCGGTAGACAACGATGGGTTTTGACGTGATGATTTCAAGTGTTCCGCCTGTGAAGTCTTTGAGGAACTTGCAGGCGATTTCTAGATGAAGCTCACCCATGCCGCTGAGTAGGTATTCGCCTGTTTCCTTGTTGATCGTGGTTACGAGGTTCGGGTCTTCAATCGCTAAACGATGCATGGCATCTACTAAACGAGGCAATTCTCTAGGATGTTTGGGTTCAATTGCAATTGTCACAACTGGTTCGGAAACATATTTTATGCGTTCGAAAGGCATCATGGCATCTCTGTGAGTTACATCAACCAAGGTTTCTCCAGCTCTGGCGAGGTCAAGTCCCAGCAGCGCAGATATGTTTCCCGCTCCGATGCGGCTAACAACCTCTCTGAAGGCTCCCATGTACATAGAGACCTGCTGGATTCGATAGTCTTTTCTGGCGCCTATGAGGTATATTTGGTCGCCTTCTTTAACCTCTCCAGAAAACAGCCGGCCTGTGGCAACAAGTCCAGCGTGAGGGTCTAGCTGTGCCAGTGTTATGCACATGACTGTTGGTCCGTCGTCGCGGCAGTGGAGCATGGCTTGTCCTATCTCAGAGTCTATGTCGCTCTTCCAGATCTTGGGAATCCTGTATTTCTGGGCTTCAATCGGGTTTGGATGGTGCTTAACAACCATGTCTAGGATGGCAGTGTGAATTGGAAGGTTTTTCGGAAGCCCCTGCCACTGCTCTTTCTTGTAGGTTTCTACGATGTCACTGAATTTAATTCCTTTCCGTTCAGCCATTTCGAGGGTGAAGCCCCATTTGTGGAGAGCAGAGCCAAAAGCAACTGTTCCTTTTGCCGCGTCTACTTTCCATTCGTTTTTTAATTCGGGTTCACCGTATATTTCGATGAGGTTGTTGAAGTCGCGAATGATACGGAGAAGCTTCTTTTGAACCTCGTCGGAGCTGAGTTTAAGTTCTCTTATGAGGCGGTCAATCTTGTTAATGAAAAGCACAGGCTTCACTCTTTCTGCCAGTGCCTGTTTTGTCACGGTTTCTGTTTGAACCATAACCTCTTCTACGGCGTCGACCACAACAACAGCGCCGTCGATGGCTCTCAAAGCTCGGGTTACTTTGCCTGTGAAATCTACATGCCCGGGTGTGTCGATTAAGTTGATAACATAGGATTTGTCTCCCATTTCATGGAGCAAGGATATGTTCGCCGTTTTTATTGTGATGCCTCTCTTCTGCTCTTCTTCTAAATAGTCTAGGGCTCTAGCTTCGCCAGCTATTTTGGGCGATAGCAATCCTGCTTCGGCTAGGAGAGAGTCGGTCATTGTGGTTTTGCCGTGGTCAATGTGCGCAATAATGCCGATATCGCGAATATCCTCTTTTCTACTCATAAGTTTAAGAATGTCGCTTGTCTGTCGAAACCTGGGCATGTTTTCTTGCTCCATATAGTCTGGGCTAGCATGGTAGTTTAATGTCTTACCTATTAACTTTACGTTCAGTTTCTTAACCCATAATAAAGCTTATGAATTCTTATTAAAGTTGCAAGAATCCGCCAGCTAGGAGAATTATTGTTTCTAGCATGTCAAGTGAAAAGCAGCTACAACCTTTCTGGACCTACATAGGCGGTTGTATGTTTGACAAGCCTGTCTCGTATTCTC
>JGI2172J19969_10000803_pt1 | contig 14025 bp, 10 predicted proteins | sample DeeMarSWOR230_32_FD_19969 | JGI IMG/M metagenome (IMG submission 19969)
AAGCTGTATAATACTCTCACAAAAAAGAAGGAAGTATTCAAACCACTAAAGAAGGGAATTGTAACGGTGTACAACTGTGGTTTAACTGTTTATGATTATGCGCACATAGGAAATTTACGTGCATTCACGTTTGCAGATATCTTGAGGAGATATCTTGAATTCAAGGGCTTCACGGTCAAACAAGTTATGAATTTCACAGACGTTGGACACATGTTTGAAGACGTTGACATAGGCGAAGACAAAATGGAAACCGCAGCCATAAGAGAAAAGAAAGACCCTTGGTCAATTGCTGAGTTTTACATTGAAGCTTTCTTGGAAGACTCTAGAAACATGAGTTTCAGAGAACCAATGGTAAGACCTAGAGCCACAGAACATATCAATGAAATGATAGAGTTGACACAGAAACTGGTGAAGAGTGGTTATGCTTACGTTGTGAATGGATCCGTCTATTTTGATGTTGCAAAATTCAAGGATTATGGAAAATTGTCTGGTAACACGATCGAAAAATTAGAGACAGGAGCAGGGGGAAGAGTGAAGTTCAATCCAGACAAAAGAAACCAGTTTGATTTCGCCCTTTGGATAAATGATGCTAGGCATATAATGAATTGGAAATCGCCGTGGTGCGAAAAAGGGTATCCAGGATGGCATATTGAATGTTCAGCTATGGCTATGAAATATTTGAGAGAAACAATAGACATTCACACTGGCGGAGTAGATAATCTATTTCCTCATCATGAAAACGAAATTGCCCAAAGCGAAGCTGGAACAGGTAAGAAATTTGCGAATTACTGGCTTCACAATGAGCATTTACTTGTCGAAGGAGGAAGAATGGGTAAGAGTCTTGGCAATTTCTATACGTTAAGAGACTTAACATCTAAGGGTTATGATCCCAAGGCAATACGTTATCTGCTTCTATCAACTCATTACAGACAGCAATTGAATTTCACCTTCGAAAGGTTAGAAGCATCCAAAAATGCTGTGGACCACCTGACAACATTCATGTATAGACTGACTAATGCTGAAGGAAGAGAATGTGGAAAAAAAATACGAGAACTGATGAGTGACGTGCAGATGCGATTCGAAAAAGCTATGGATAACGATCTGAACATAAGTGTTGCGTTAGCTGCATTATTTGACTTCATAAAAGAAGTGAATAAACTCATGGATGACAATATACTCGATAAGAAAGAGGCGGAAGAAGTTTACAGGCTGATGATGAAGTTTGACGAAGTCCTCGGCGTCATAGGTGAAATCAAACAGGAAGAAGAATTGCCCAAGAAAATAGAGGAATTAATCCGTAAAAGAGAGCAAGCCAGAAAAATTGAAGATTGGGAAACAGCGGACAAAATCAGAGAACAAATCAGAAATATGGGCATAATAATCGAAGATACACCACAAGGCGTGAAATGGAGAACTGAGAAGCCTTAGGCAATTCACACCATTAGTTTTCAAGTCTAGAATTCCTAATTAGTTCTGCCAAGAAAATTCCAATTGTCAGTAGCATATTTTTCCGAGCAGAGTTTTTCTGCAAGCTCCTTCTCGTAGCATGTTAATTTGCTTTCTACGAGTTTTATGTTTAGTGCGCTCTGAAAACCTGCAACTAAGGCGTCGTATACTTCAGATATCGAGACATCCCTTCCCAGCTCTTTCTTTATTGAAGTGATTTTACTCTTTGCAACATTAACAACTTCCATGCATGTTTTTGCCCATGGAACTCGCAGAAGATTAAACATTTTTTCCAAGTCAACGTCCACGAGAAGTGTGCCATGCTGCAAGACAACATCTTTTTTGTGAGATTGTGCACTTCCTGAAATCTTCATACCATTAACCGTTAAGCTGGGGCATGTTTTCACGTTGCCCTTGTTGAAGTCGGCTCTTAACCCTAAACCTTTGATGGCTTCATCCAATCCAGCATATATTTTTGAATAGACAGTTGATATGTCCGAAGCTCCTAAATCTTTCTTGTCAGCGACCACACTATATGTAATTTCGCTTCTAACATCATGATAAACTGTGCCTCCACCACTTATCCTTCTAACAACATCTATACAACGCTTCCTGCAGTTGGCTAAATAGACCTCATTATCAATGCTTTGAAATCTTCCAATGGATACTGCAGACGGTTTCCAACAATAAAACCTCACAGTGTTTGGACCAAGATTCTCGATTCTAGCTCTTAACATCGCCTCATCAATAGCCATATTCATAAACGCATTATGTGTTTCAAATGTCAGCAGCCTCCAAGCAGACATGAATATCCCACATCACACCCTTTCTTTCGCACAAGCAATTAAGTATTCGGACAATTTTTGAAATCATATGAGAACTGAGATAACCGTTTCGATATTACACGCGCTGAATGAAAAGGTTCTTGAAATGCTGGATATTATTCCTGTTTTCGACAATCATAGTAACAGCATTGCGACAATCGAAATATTTAATACCGCAGGTCTCTAGCCTTGCGGAAGAAAAAACTTCAATCCTTCATGTTACAGTTTAAATATTAGAAGTTGAATTAACCGTAGCGAAGAGGAAGCAGAACTATGGGTTCAAAATCTCCAATGGGAGAATTTGCTGGTAGAAAATTACGGAAAAAACGGAAGAGATTCCGATGGAGTAATATATACTATAAACGGCGGATGCTGCGTTTGGATGTGAAGGCCGATCCTCTTGAAGGAGCACCGATGGCTCGTGGCATAGTGCTTGAAAAAGTAGGCGTAGAAAGTAAGCAGCCAAACAGCGCTATAAGAAAATGTGTGAGAACTCAATTGATAAAGAATGGCAGGCTTATTACAGCTTTTCTGCCCGGTGATGGAGCCTTAAACGTTGTTGACGAGCATGACGAAGTGGTGGTTGAAGGCATAGGTGGTTCACGTGGAGGAGCTATGGGAGATCTTCCAGGCGTGAGATGGAAAGTTTCAATGATTAACGGTGTATCCTTGAAGGAACTTGTGCTTGGAAAGAAAGAGAAACCTATACGGTGAGAATTTTGAATCCGAAACAAAATGAAAAAGAAGAAAAAGAGATAAAACTTTTCGAAAAATGGAGTTTCAAAGACATCGAGATGAATGATTTAGGTTTGAAGAGATACGTCTCCTTGAATCCAGTTACAGTTCCACACAGTATGGGACGTCATGAACACAAACGTTTCCGCAAAGCAAATATCAACATAGTTGAAAGACTCTTAAACAATCTTATGCGTCCGGGAAAAAACGCTGGGAAAAAAACTAAAGCTCTAAACATTATGAAACATACTTTCGAAATAATACACTTACGCACTGACAAAAACCCCGTAGATGTCCTTGTTAGGGCTGTTGAAAACTCTGCACCCTGCGAAGACACGACGAGATTAAGCTACGGAGGCATAGTATATCACTTATCTGTAGACGTTTCTCCCCAAAGAAGAGTTGACCTTGCTTTAAGATACATTTGTGAAGGGGCAAGACGTGCAGCCATACATAATCCACGTTCAATAGCGGAATGCTTAGCAGAAGAACTAGTTCTAGCTGCAAACCATGACATGAGAAGCCATGCTGTTTCAAAACGCCATGAACAAGAGAGAATAGCCCAAGCATCAAGATAGCAATATTCAGTGGATTACTTCACATGTATTTCGATGATGTCTCCATCTTCAAGTGTAAATGTGGAACCAACTTTTTGTGGACTGAAGACAAGACGGTTAGCCCAAATCTTTGCAAAAGAAAACTTCTCGTTGAAATCACTGTGAACTCTACTTGCCAAGTCTGATATTGTTGCACTTCTCTTCAGGATGAAAGGTCTTTTAGAAAAACCTTTTTCGTTTGGTTCCTTCGTGTAGACGCGTATTATATCTAATGCTTTAAACAGGACTTTGCCAAGTCTATCTAATCCTTGCCGTGTTTTACATGAAACAGCAAGTATAGGCATTTCATTGCCAACGTGAGTCTTCAAAAGTTCAAGATTCGCTTCAGATTTTTCTAAGTCAATTTTGTTTGCAACAATAACTGCTGGCTTGTACACTGTGCTTTCGAAAATTGATTCTTCAATTTCATCAAGTGTAGCTTCCCCATGAATCTTTACAACAGCATCCATGATGCGGTAACTTCTGAGAAGTTTTTCAACATCTCTAGTGGTACAATCTATAAGTCGTCCAAGCAAAACTATTCTTAGTCCAGCGCCCATAAATTTCTTCTCAACTTCAATACGAGCCCTAGGTCTAGTAACAAACACTCGCCCTTTCTCCATCTCATCTAAAACTAACGATAACTGCCCTACAGGATCATGGGACAAATCAACCATCAAAACTAAGCCATCAGCGTTTCGAGCTGAAGCAAGAGTTTGGAGACCCCATGCTTTGCCGTCAGCAGAACCCTCCATTAATGCAGGAGCCTCCACCATCTGAAACTGAATATCTTCATAAGCAAACATACCGGGGACCAACTTTCTAGTGGTGTAAGGATTCTGTGAAACAGAAACCTTCGCATTCGTAGTGGCTTTGAGTAAGCTGCTTCTTCCAACATTCGTTAAACTGATGATAGTCACTTGAGCTGAGCCTTCCTTCTCTACGAAAAACTGTGCTTTACTCTTCCCGATGCTTTTATGTTTCTTTTCGCTAATCTCTCTTCGTAACGCTGCCATCCGTTTCTTGACTTGAACACAAAGTTTTGCCGTCCCCTTATGTTTCGGAACAAGACTCAAAAACTCCTCTAAAAGTCGAAGTTTATCTTGAGGTCGTTTTGCCGCAGAAACCTCAGCCCATTTATGCTTAGCTTCAGCAGGCAAATTAGCAGGCATGACTAATACGCATCCTAAGAATACTCTAAAAATTAGCTTCAATAAATTCTTTCAGGAAAACCCGAGGTTAATTTAAGGTTCTGGAGGTTAAGCTTATCATAAACTTAAAATAATTGAATGAACAGTTGTGTAAACGAATTCACTAAAATTGAGATAATCTGAGAAAGAATAAGGTGGAAAAAATGAGTAAGACTGAAAAACCACATTTGAACTTAGTAATCATGGGGCATGTGGACCATGGAAAATCAACAACAACAGGTCACATGCTATATTTAGCAGGAGCCATCGATGAGAGAACAATAAAATCATTTGCTGAAGAAGCAAAAAAACTGGGGAAGGAAACTTTCAAGTTTGCATGGGTTCTCGACAACTTGAAGGAGGAGCGAGAGAGAGGGTTAACAATTGACCTCCGCTTCCTAAAATTTGATACAAAGAACTACTACTTCACAATTATAGACGCTCCTGGACATAGAGACTTCGTTAAAAACATGATTACAGGAGCAAGCCAAGCAGACGGAGCCATACTCTTCGTTTCAGCTAAAAGAGGAGAATTCGAGGCAGGAATAGGCGCAGGAGGCCAGACAAGAGAGCATGCATTCTTAGCCTTCACCTTAGGTGTGCATCAACTTGTTGTAGCTATCAACAAAATGGATGACCAATCAGTCAACTGGGGTGAAGAGAGATACAATGAGATCAAGAATGAAGTTGGTAGAACACTTAGAATGGTAGGTTACAAAGCTGAGAAGATACATTTTGTACCTACTTCAGGCTGGACTGGCGATAATCTGGTGAAAAAATCGGACAAAATGCCATGGTATACAGGTCCAGCATTGATCGACGCTTTGGACGAATTTGAAGTGCCTCCAAAACCCACAAAAAAGCCTCTACGCGTCCCAGTTCAAGACGTTTACAGTATCACAGGTGTAGGCACAGTTCCAGTGGGTAGAGTTGAAACAGGAATACTCAAAACAGGAGAGGAAGTCATATTCATGCCATCCAATAAGACGGGGGAAGTGAAATCAATGGAGATGCACCACACAACCATCACAAAAGCTGAACCAGGCGACAACATAGGATTCAACATTAGGGGAATAGCAAGAGCAGACATACGTCGTGGAGATGTTTGCGGACACGTTTCAAACCCAGCAACAGTAGCAAAAGAATTCATAGGGCAAATAATAGTCATTTATCACCCAACAGCTGTAGCAGCAGGATACACACCAGTACTTCACTACCATACAGGACAGGTTGGATGCAGATTCACCGAGCTTTTGAAGAAAATCAACCCACGTTCAGGCGAGGCTGTAGAAGAAAAACCAAGTTTCCTAAAAACTGGAGACAGTGCCATAGTAAAGATGGAGCCTTTACAACCAATAGCGATTGAAACCTATGGAGACTTCCCTGAGCTCGGCAGATTTGCAGTCAGAGACATGGGGACAACTGTAGCTGCAGGCGTTGTCAAAGAAATAACAAAGAAAGGACCATAATTCTCCCCTCGCATTTTTATTACTTATTATCATGTTTTTCTACCTCTCTTCTTTGAAGGATGGTAGTTGTTCGCCTAAGTTTTTATCAGTAGAAAGCAGATAATGCTACATGGCTACATTAACCAATTGAAAGGTGAGGAAATGTCGGGTAAAGAGACGTTAATGCCATATTTGAAGGAAGAAACTGGGAGTGAACAGGGTCTAATGATTATTGTTGATAGTCGTGAAGCAAATACTGCGGCAAAAATCGTTAAGGGACTAAGAGAACGACATATTGACCTTAGAATCGAAGCATTACAGAAAGGAGATTACATATTATCTGATGAGTGTGCAGTGGAGAGGAAAACCGTCCAAGACTTCGTCTACACGCTTACGCGCCGCCACCTTTTTAAACAACTCTTTAAGCTGAGAGAGGTTTATCCTAAAGCTATAATTCTCTTGGAAGGTTATCTCCCAATAATATATAAGTACAGCAAGATAAAGCCAGCATCTGTCTGGGGAGCGATGTTCCATCTAGCCAAGAATGGCATAGCTATGATAAACACAACTTCATATAAAGAAACCATTGATTTCCTTCACGTGGCAGCACGTCAAGAACAAATGACAAACGAAAGAACTCCAATAATCCATCCAATTAAAAAATGCGAAACCACCTCTGACGCTCAAATATTCTTTGTAGCCAGTTTACCAAACATAGGAAAAGAGAGGGCGGTAGCAATCCTTAAGAAATATCAGACACCATTGAACGCCATGACAAACGTTGATGAGTGGCCTACAAATGTGCATGGACTTGGACCCAAAATCAGAAGCAAAGTCAAAAAAGTGTTGACGAGTGCTTTCAAGGAGTGAAAAGCGTGAAGGTGAAAATTGCTCCAACTAGAAAAATCAGTATTTTAGGCTTGGACAAACGTTCCGTTAACGATATTGCGTGGTGTGCCGCCACTTACGGATTGAATAGGCTTTATTGGATAGATGGTTACATATTATGTCTAGAAGTTTATGAAAAGTCATTTGATCATGAACTGAAGAATAAGGAGTTTCCAATAAGCCAGATATGCTATGCTGAGTTCCCGAAATACAGAAAGATTTACGAAATTGACAAGAGTCTTCAAATTCCATTGGTCAACGTTTCTGACATGAAACTGTTCAAGAACCTGTTAATGGCAATTCTAAAAAGAGAGAAGGAAGAATCAGTTCAACATTAACTCAACTGCCGAACATGGCACACATTTTCTTCCGCGTGCGCTGCGAAGGTTGAACATTTTTCTTCTTTGTTTATTCTTTTACTTGATCATTTCTGAAAACGTACACACGCTGTCTTAGGTTTGCGCTATTCAATCGACCCTCGGCGTCGGAGACGCTCATGCTTCAAAATCTATAGTCCACAGGGAACCGACGATTTCATCATTCAGATTTCAATTGAACCTTACCACGATATTCAGATGTCCCGTAGCACGTAACTGTAGCTGATTCATCGGTTGACGTGTATGAGTTGATTACAGGGTTTCTTGCGAAAGAGTTATTTTGACAGGTAGAGCATGCAGATTGGAGTTTGGCATGTGGGATAATGAAAGAGACGCAGCTCATGGAGGTGTTGGCTGGTCCCCTCGAATCATTTCCCTACATCAAGAGATTGGCAAGATTTGGGGAATGTGTGGTGTGGCAACGGAATGGACTCCTCTTAGAGCAGTTTTGATGCATCGACCAGGTCCTGAGATAGAAACGGTTAAGGACGCCAACGAAGCATTGATGCTTGATATACCAAAAGCTGATTTAATGAGACGTCAACATAATAATTTGGTTGAAGCTTTTCGTGATGCAGACGTGGGCGTGTTCTTTGTTGAACCATGTGTTATGCCTCCGCCCAACCAGATGTTTGTTGCCGACCTCTTTTTCATGACACCTGAAGGAGCAATCTTAGCGCGACCAGCATCTACAGTTCGCGCGGGCGAGGAACGATTCGTAGCACAGAAACTTGCTGAGTTAGGCATTCCAATCCTACGCTGTGTACGAGGAACAGGTGTCTTTGAAGGAGCAGATGCTTGTTGGATTGATCCTGATACTGTCATTTTAGCGACAGGACTACGTACCAACCCTGAAGGAGCAGATCAAGTAACAAGCCTTCTTCACGAGATGAATATCGAAGTCATTAGGGTTGATCTACCTTACGGAACAATGCATTTAATGGGAACCTTGCGTTTTGTCGACCGAGACCTTGCCATTTGTTGGGAAACCAGAATTCCCTATGCAGCAGTTAAGGCTCTTCAAGAATACGGATACAATGTATTCTTTGTACCTGATGAAAAGGAAGCAGTTGAAGGGATGGCTCTTAACTTCGTCACGTTAGGTCCGAAGCAAATTCTGATGCCATCTGGCAATCCCGTAACCCAATCTTTCTATGAAGATATGAACATCAAGTGTGAGACAGTTGAGGTAAGTGAGCTTCATAAAGCAGCTGGAGGGATTGGTTGCCTCACAGGCATTCTCAGACGGGAGTCAAGGGAAAAACGCGGGCGTTACTAGGTAACTTCTATTCTACATGGAAAAGCTACAAAAAAAATGGGAGTTATGCAGGTGATGTCTTCATATGTTCTTGGAGAAAGGAGACTCATGATAGGTCAGCGAATCCAAACCGGATAAGAGGGAACTTGGTTTTGCTGCAGAATGGATGGTAAAGAGCTACAAGACGTATATTCGTGAGAGGGAATCAAAACAAACCCTCTCAGTGTTGGGCAATGGCGTATCTTTGCTTATAGCTCCATACCCAAGATGTCAAGTATTGACTGATCATTTGCAGCCGAATATATGAACATCATGGTAGGAGAGGTTTCTCCTGTAGAGACTAAAGCGCACACTTGATATATTTCTGACTATAACTATTTTCACATTGACAGCGCGCGTTCTATAACGAGCATCTATTTACTGAAAAAGGATGTTTTCACGCAACAATGGTCTTATTTCGTGCTCCTTATTTTCAGAGCTGATTCTACGTTCATAAGTTCTTTATCGAGTCATACAATAATCAGAGTCAAAGTTCGACACTAAAGCTCGTATATACGACAAATGTGGNAGTGCNCTAAGATGTCTAAATCTAATGTTCAGCATGCCGCAGAATTTCTCATAGATCTAAATAAGAAGACACCTGCAAGCATCCTGTGTGTTGATGATGAATCTAGTCTGTTGGCAGTTGTAAAACAGTGTTTAGAGATAGAAGGCGAATTCCAAGTGGACACTGCGGTATCTGTTGAAGAAGCTAAGAAAATAATGAAAAAGAAGATTTATGACATCGTCGTTTCCGACTACATGATGCCTGGCAAGAACGGTCTAGATTTTCTCAGAGAACTAAGAGCTGACGGAAATACTATTCCATTTATTGTATTTACAGGAAAAGGAAGAGAAGAAGTAGCCGTTGACGCTTTGAACTTAGGAGCAGACCAATACATAAGCAAAGTTGGTGAACCTGAAACAGTATACTTAGAACTCGCATATGGTATACGCAAGGCAATAGAAAGAAAGAGAGCAAGTAAGAGAATCAGAGAATCAGAAGAGAAATTCAGGAACATATTCGAAAGTGCTAGCGACGCCATGATATATCTAGACACGATAGGAACAATTCTTGACGTTAATCAAAAGGCTATAGCAATATACGGAGATTCAAAGGAAGAGCTTGTAGGAAAGCATTTCACAAAGCTGAACATACTCTCTCCCGAAGACGTGCGAAAGCTTAGGAAAGGTTTTGTAAAGGGTCTCGCAGGAGAACATGCTGTTATTAACATAACCATGAGGAACAGGAGAGGTCAAACATTATCTCTCGAATGTCAAGGTTCTTTGATGAAAAATCTCGGGGAAACTGCCCTTTTGGTAATTGCCAGGGATATCACAAAACGCAAACAAGCAGAGGAAGGATTGAAGAAATCTGAGGAAAAATATAAGGCGTTGTTGGAAGAAACCCCCATCGGAATATGTAACTTAGACATCAAAGGCAGGATCACATACGCCAACAAAACATTTGAACAGATCACAGGATATTCTAACGATGAAATCCTAGGCAAAAGTGCCTTGAACTTAGCGAGTCAGGCATTTCAGTTGTCTGAAGACAAGCTGAAGCTCATAACTGACCGAATTAAGAATAGGTTGACGGGGAGAAAAAAATCTCAACCTATGACNATAGGATTGAGACGCAAAGATGGATGCTTGAGATGGGTGGAAGCTGAGTCCAAACTTATCAAGAGATTTGGAATTCCCGTTGGTCTTCAAGCGATTTTGAGGGATATAACCGAACGCAAACAGATGGAGAAAAAGCTTAGAGAAAATGAGGAGCGTTTCCGTTCCATTGTAGAAAACTCCCACGGCGGTATTGGAATTGTGGATAGCGATTTCAGGATCATATATGTCAATGAACAAGTCACTCACATTCTCGGCTATTCTGGAGAGGAGATGATCGGGCAAGATTTCAGAAATTTTCTCTATGGAGACGCGAAGTCTTTAATTCAGGACAGATATATACGTAGGCAAAACGGCGAAGAGATATCTTCTCAATACGAGTTTGAAGTGATCAGAAAGGATGGCGAGCGAAGAACGGTTGAAATGAAGGTTGCACTCATAAGAGATGGTCAAGGCGGAGTGCAAACGATGGCTGAAGTGCTTGACATCACGGAACGCAAGAAAGCGCTTGAAGCCTTGAGAGAGAGTGAAGAGAAATTTAGAAATCTTGCAGAGCAGTTGCCAAGTATGGTTTTCATTAACAAGAACGGCAGAGTAACCTATGTCAATAAGAAATGCATAGAAATCATGGGGTATACTGAAGAGGAGTTCTACTCCTCTGACTTCAACTTCTTCAGTTTAGTTGCAACAGAGAGTATTGGCCTGGTGACTTCAGCCTACAAGAGGCATATGAAAGGCGAAGAGGTTGCTCCATATGAATACGCACTTGTCACTAAAGAAGGTAGAAAGATAGAGGCCATAATCTCAACGAAGCTGATAAAATATCGCGGTGAAGACGCTATACTAGGAATTGTGACTGACATCACGGAACGCAAGAAAATGGAGAGAAACCTGAGAAGTTCAGAGGAGCGTTTGAGTCTCTTATTTCAATACGCTCCAGATGCTTATTATCTGAGCGACCTCAAAGGGAATTTTGTTGATGGTAACAAAGCTGCAGAGGAACTAACGGGTTACAAAAAGGATGAACTGGTTGGGAAGAGTTTCTTAAAGCTGAAACTGTTATCTCGAAAACAGATGCCGAAAGCAGCCAAACTATTGGCCAGAAATGCTCTTGGCAAACCTACAGGACCAGATGAATTTACCTTGAATAGAAAGGATGGCACACAAGTTACAGTGGAATTAAGAACATTCCCAATGAATATCAAAGGGAAAACTTTGGTTTTAGGAATTGCCCGAGACATCACAGAACGCGAAAAGAAGGAAAGGGAGGTTCGAGAAAACAAGGAGAAGTTTGAAAGATTGTTCATGGATAATCCTGAAGCCGCCGTCTATGTGGACTCAGACTTCCATGTTTTGGATGCGAACCCACGTTTCCAAAAGCTATTTGGATATTCGTTAGATAAGATCAGAGGTAGACACATCAACGACATAGTGGTTCCAGAAGACAAGTTGGCAGAAGCCGAAGTGTTAGACAAGAAAGCAAACAACGGATACGTTTATCACGAAACAATCAGGAAGAGAAAAGACAGGTCTTTAGTTCCAGTCTCCATATCGGCAGCTCCTATAACTATTGAAGACAAGATTGTAGGTTTTGTCGGAGTATACAAAGACATCGGCCAACTGAGGAGAGCAGAAGGAGAGTTGAAAGACACCTTGGAAAAGCTTAGTGTTGTTGGCAAGCTAGTCAGACATGACGTTCAAAACAAGCTTTCGACAGTTACGGGAAACGCTTTTCTGACTAGAAAAAAGCTGACTGGTCATCACGAAGCTTTAGAAAATTTAAGAGAGATTGAATTAGCTGTTCAGCAGGTATTGGAGATTTTCGATTTCGCAAATTCCTATGAGAAGCTTGGCATTGAGGAATTAGATTACGTAAATGTGAAGAAAAGTTTTGAGGAAACCGTACTGCTGTTTCCAGACTTGAATGTACAGGTCGTGAACGATTGTCGGGGACTAGTGGTGTTGGCCGACTCACTACTACAGCAGATCTTCTACAACTTGATTCATAACTCCTTAAAGCATGGTGAAAAAGTGACCCAGATCAGACTGCACTACAAAGAAAATGGGAAAAATGGGTTGAAGTTGATTTACCAAGACAATGGTGTGGGCATACCCAAGGCTGAAAAAGAGAAGATCTTCAAGGAAGGTTACGGAAAAGGCACGGGCTACGGGCTGTATTTGATAAGGAAGATATGCGAAGTGTATGGTTGGGCAATACAGGAAAGAGGTAAGCAAGGCGAAGGAGTACAGTTTACAATGGCTATACCCAAAGCGAGTGATCATAGCAGAATAAGCTATCGGTTTGATAGCAACCATAAACACTAATTCTCTAGCGCGCGCTTCTAATATCCTGACAGGATTGTTAGATTTCTATTCGGATAGCGAGGCTCCTTGAAAAAGCGTACATGATAATTGAGGAGAATTCAGGAAGAGCTCGCTTAGCGCGTGCACTTTTCAAGTTTGGAATAATTAGCTTTAGAGGGCGCTTTACTTTTTTCCTCTACATATGTTTGGTTTTCCTTTCAGAAACAGTTATCTATAAAATTTTCAATTCTAACTTTAGTGAAAAACAACATTGGATTTCTACTACCTCCTTGATGTAAAAACCGAAGGCAGAATTATTGTCCTCAAATTCTATAATACAAGAGCAGACGAAACATTTGAAATAAGAGACTCAGACCATAAACCTTACTTCTTTCTTGCATATCCCCTCTCCAAGAGTGATGAAGAAGGAATTCGAAGCCTCTATGGCGGAGTAGAGGTGATGAAGAGACGTGATCTATTCACGGATGAATTGAAAGAATTGGCTAAGGTCACGGTTTACAGTCTAGACGGTTTCCGAAAGGCCAGTAAGGCATTTGAAACAGTGTGGGAAACCGAAATAGGATACACTCAAAGCTACGTTTACGATCATGACCTAGTCTTTGGTTCACCCTACAAAATAGTAGAAAACCAGCCAGTTCTTGTCACCAACGTATCTCAACAAATCCAGAAAAAATTTGAAAACACTTTTGCATATATGAAAACTGCCGACCCAAGAAAATACGCACAAATTAAATATTGGTTCAATCTTCTTCATCAACCCGTGCCCCAAGTTAAGCCTGAACAGTTGGGTCTCAAAAAAACCAGTTCTGAAAGGCTTTATCATGCATTCATGTTGGCGAGAATAGTAAATATTCCGGTTTCTGAAACCTATCAAAGCCGAAGAGTAAGCGACTGGTTAAAATCCATAATTTACACTTACCTTAGAAAAAACAATGTTTTAATTCCCACATCAACAGAATTACGTAGAGGATTAAAAACACACAGGGTTCCAGGCGCGCTGACTGTTCAGCCAAAAGCTGGAGTGTACTTTAACACAATTGTCTGCGATTTTGAAAGCTTATATCCCAGCATCATTGACACTTACAATCTCTCCTACGAGACAGTGAACTGTCCACACAAAGAATGTACGGTGAACAGAAATGACGAATGCGCACAACATTGGATTTGCACAAAGAGAAGAGGCTTCTACTCCATGCTCATCGGCGCCTTGAAAGACCTTCGCATACACTGGTATAAGCCTCTTTCTAAAAACACTGATGTCTCGGAACAAGAAAGA
>JGI2172J19969_10000808_pt1 | contig 13993 bp, 9 predicted proteins | sample DeeMarSWOR230_32_FD_19969 | JGI IMG/M metagenome (IMG submission 19969)
ATACAAGTCTACTATAAAAACATTACTGAATAACCCGAACATACCAGCAAAAAAATATATCCTAACCTATAGCTAAAATTCCTTCCAGAACCCTCTTTTCCGGAACGTCCAACTTCTTTGAGAGCCATGTCTTCAAAAGAAAAGTGTGCTTAGGAAGCTCACCACTATAAGTAATAACCTGATTATTCTTCAATGCGTCCACTTGAAACGTCTTCTCCGCCTCCTTATACAGAAAAGATAACGTTTGAGCCTGACAAGCCAAAGTCTCGAAATCCTCCCACTGCTTACAACGAAGAATCACAGGTGGACCACGCATTTCACTAACTGGTCGCGCTTCAACCTCTTCTTTCTGTACTGTTTGAGGCACTACCACAGTTTCACGGGAAGTCGACATATAGGTAATCAGATTCGTTATTTCATCCTGCAACGTAGCAAGTCCTTCCTCCACCTTCTCTATCTTTCCACTTAACTCGCCAGTATCCCCCAACCTATCAGTTATTGTGCCCAAATCGCTTATCAACCGATCTAAATCCTTCTCATGCTCCTTCAAAACATTTATTATGAAATCTAATGCTTCCAACGCTTCGTCCTTCGATGGAGGTTTCTCAGGCATGACTTCTCTACCATTCCTTCAATCTAATCCAATAACATTCTCCATAAATAAAGGTAGCGAATCCTCAAAATGTATCCAAACAAACACATAAGCGTATTTATTCATAATTAAAACGTATATGGGAGAATCAAAATGCCTCATCGTAAAAATATGACAAAAGACTTATAGATTTATTTCATCTTGCATTCTTGTCTAAATGCAAATGGGCGGGTAGATCAGCTTGGAATGATCGCCACGTTGGCATCGTGGAGGCCGCGGGTTCAAATCCCGCCCCGTCCACCAAACCTTCTTTCGTGAAAGAATCTTTACCAAGAAAGCTCCCTTGAACATCTGTTTTATCCAGATAAGCGCGCGCTTTAGGTTGTTTTCTCTTTTTTCCTTAATGCTTCAGGGATTATTGGCGTGTATGATTGTTCAGAGTGGATTTTTGTGAACGCTTATTTTCTGATACGTTTGATTTCGAATACAACTGGATTCTCGGCGTCTGGGCAAGCGTTAAATATTATGTCTTTGTCTTCAGCCCATGGAAATTCCACTCCATAACGCATCGCATGAATCTTTGGAAGCAGAACCATGAGTGCACTGTAGCAGATGTCGCCTTTCACCGATCTACCGTCAAAAACTATTTTATTCCCTACTCTATGTTCAAATGCACATTTTCCTTTTTGACTCTTCACTGTTACCTCAATCGTATAAGGCATGTAAACCACATCTCATGGAATGCATTTCTACGCTTATAAACTGGTTAGTTTTATGGTGAGAACGTGTGTGCTATTGAGGAGAATTGTGGAGAGAACAATCTCCCCACTTCCTTTCTCCCTCTCTTCCTTTCTCCCCATGAATTCTAAAGGGTTTTTTGTCCACTTATGATTTATGGAACAATCTTCTAGTAGATAATTATCAGTAAACAGAAGGAAAAGAGTGTCAGTTGATAACGTCTAGGTGAAACTTATCACAATTCTTACTCGGCAGAATCAAGCTTAACCTTAGCAATTCGCGGATATCGAACTCAATAGTGCGGCGGGCCGGATTTGAACCAGCGAACCCCTACGGGAAAGGATCTTGAGTCCTTCGCCTGAAGCCGTCTTTCAATAACTTTGACCTGGCTTGGCTACCGCCGCACATAATGACAAAACCTTTGAATCTTTCTTATTTAATTATTTTCCGAAATTCTGGCGCACGAGCTACGATATGCGTATTATATCTTAATAAATAACACTTTATTCCCCACACCGATATAACTAAACTTCAGAATCCAACCAAGAGAGAAAAAAACATAGCAGAGATCATTTTTCAAAGCTTTCTCAAATGCTGAATAGCAATATAAAATGCCCAAAAATTTTGGCTGTTTAAAACATGTTATTCTATCCTTTCGATTTCCTCCAATAAATTACACTACCCATTACAGCTATTATGCCTACTCCCACGCCTATGTAGAGACCATACTTCACCAATAAAGGTGGCTCCTCAACTTTTATTGTCACTTCTGAGCTTACATTTCCATATCGAAGGTTGCCTTCACTAAATTTTGCCCGAGCCTTCCAGGTCTCAAGGGTTTCGGATCTAAAGCTGGCTGTAAATGTTCCGTTCTCAAGTGTATAACAAACTATCTGTTTGCTTTCGTTCGCAGAAGTGAAATAGACGGTTACAGGAAGGTTTATGTCCGGTGGAGTCAACTGACCTCGAACAGTTATGTTCTCNCCNAGATNAACGGTTTCACTNGTNGATGATAGATTTAGTGCCGAAGNATACTTCACAGAATAGTTTCCGTAGGCAACAAGAACGTTTTCCAGGACATCGATGGCTTCAATCCTGTAATTTACAAATGTACCAGCAGCTTGTCCCGGAATAACTGCGGTACAAGTTCTGTTGTTCACAATTTCCATTTCTAAAGCAGTTGCATTTCTCCATTCATTGATTGAATATTGTAGAACTCCATTCTTCAAGTCTGTAGAATTTGAATTGTAAGCAATAACCGTGTCATTATGCGGATAAACCTTCTGAGGGATAATTTGGGGTTTTATGCAAGCATTATCGGATTCTGTCTTAACAACAAACTCCACTGTTCCAGAACCAGTTTCACCTATGAAAACCAAGTGGTAAAGACTTTTCCCAACATGTGGCGAAGTGAAATTCAAGAACATATCTTGACCATGGAACTCACAACTTCCATAGGCTATGCCTCTGTATTCTTCGCTTTCCAAGTTATAACCTCCAAATATGCCTTGTATTACGCCATGAAGCCCAGCTTCCAAAGCCAACGGAACATCATTTAAGACACTTCCTACCCCAGCTTCAGGATCAGCCATCAAGTAAAGCCTAACCTCATACATATCCAAGGTTTCCGGAACTCTAACCAGAACTTCAACGTGCCGACTTTCAGTTACAAACTCATAAGCCCAACTTGTCTCCAAAACAGATAACTCACCCTCCTTCCCTCTAACAAAATGCTCATACCAAACATTACATTCAATATTCTCAATTATCATGAATGTTGCTTGCTGAGCACCAATACTTTCCCTAGGATCATTTCTTACAACGAAGGTGTAGTTACTCGAGTATTTTGGAACAAAAAAAGTTTCATTAGCAGTTGTGCCCAGATGTTCAGGAAAACCAGCAGACTCCGTATGATAGCTTTCGAGTTCACCTAACGGATTGTAAACGTAGATATCGTAATCTGTTAAAGGATTAGGACCATAATCTATCCATTCACCATAACAGTAAATGTGGTAGGTGTGATTTGCAGTTAAAGGACAAATAACCGTCCAATTGGAGCCAACAGGAATCTGAGTATTGTTGAAGTATACTGGGAAAACAGGCTTTTCAATGAATGTCCAGTTTCCATAAGGTGGTACATCAACAAAACTATGAAGGTATCTTTCGGGTTCTGAGATGCCTTTGGCTGCTTCCATGAGAAACGAAGACTCGAACAGTAAGAAAATTAATAGTGCTAGAGCTGGAATAACCGCTAGTTTTCTGCATAATTGTGAAATATGAAGCATTTTCATAGTGAACTGTCCGCTAAGAGAGTCAGCTTGTTTGATAATAATTGTTATGAACATCAACTCCTGATTCTGAATTCAAATCAGACAAAGAAATATGAAATGAGTGGGCATAAACATTCCAATGTTTCTTGAGAGACTATACCCCTTTTCTTCTTTGGGCAATTTTCAATAATCAGGAGTATTCGTGTATATACGTCAAAAAGTATGTAGGTAACGACACTTGTAAGTTTTCAGGTGAATGATGGTTTTCCAATAGGTTTTTAAATTTTGTTGTCTTTTTCGTTCATTATGACTGAAAGAATAAGGAAATACATACGTAANCTGAAGAAAGCTTTGTACGGTTTCTTTTTGAAAGAAAATCCTCGATCTAATATGGTTTTGAAACCTTTATCCAAATCTGTGGTGACTCTTGAAGAACGTAGAGGCAAAGCATTAACCTATTTGGTGGAGAACTACTTTGANACAAAGAAACGAGAAGAAGAATACCTGAGGAAACTGGAAAGTTACGGTAGATTTAGAAGATGGTGCTATGAGAAAGGCAACAGTCTAAAATATATAGGTATGGTTGTTAAGGAGCTTATAGTCAAGCCATCCATCATAACTATGATGTTGTGTTCAACCTATCTTTCAATTTGGCTGGGAATAACAATTGGACCACGAATTACCAGATTTACTGAAATGTATATCGCGTATCCTTTCAGCTATGTGTTTGATGTTCTGATTCTTTTCCCTATCGGTTTCTTTCCCGGTATATTGAGTATTATTTTGAAATATTATTTAGACAAGAAAAAACTAAGGAGAATACTCGAGAATTACGGAGTAAGAATATGATTCGCATAGTCAAAGCAGCATTCTGATTAATGAAAACCATGTCTTATGACATCTTTCTCTGAAACATTTATCGAACAATAATTGTGCCTTTTTCAATGTCTTTTCTAGTTAGAAGTTTCAATTTTCACAAGTATTGTTTCATCAACGTCAGATGTGCACGTGAAATATACAGGCACTGCAACTGACATTCATGTAAAGAAGAGCCTTTCAAATGTGCTGAACCAGCTAATTCCCTATTAAAGTCGCTGAAACCTCTAGGAAGATTAGAGAGCTATTATAAGCAGGTTTTGAATCCATTCTTGAAAATGATGACTTAGTACACTTCAGAAAACCGAAATAATCCTGATTTTGAACCGTAACAACAAATTTTTGATGGTAAGGTTTATTAGAGAGCTGTTCAGTTTACTTGTAGCTCTTTCAAAGTTTAAATACCAATTTTTAATGTTGGAGGAAACCAAAGGTTTGAAGAAACCCGCATCACGTATCCTTATCCGTGAATGTTCAAATACGAAATTGAAGGGGATAGTCCAGATTGACTGAAATATCAAAGGATGACATACATCTCCTGTTAGAATCCTTCTTTAAGGACAAAGGCTTAGTCCGTCAGCATTTAGACTCCTACAATGAGTTTGTAGATCATGGCCTACAAGAAGTGATAGACGGAGTAGGCGATATTTCAATAGATGTTCCCGAATGCCCCTACAAAGTGAAGTTAGGACAAGTCTGGATGATAGACCCACACACAAGAATTACTAGTCCATATGTGACAGAAGTTGACGGTACAAAGCATGAGATCTTGCCTATGGAAGCAAGGCTTCGCAGTCTGACTTACGCTGCTCCAATAGCTATTGAGATGACACCCGTAATAGAAGACAGAGAACAAGATACAGAACTTGTTTTCATAGGAAACATTCCAGTAATGCTGAAATCAAAATTATGTTTCTTATCACAGCTCTCAAGAGAGGAGTTAGTAGCCTGTCGAGAAGACCCTGACGATCCAGGCGGCTATTTTATAGTGAACGGTTCAGAACGCGCATTGGTAGCAATGGAAGACTTAGCTCCCAACCGTATATTAGTAGATATCGACGACAAAGGAGCAAGGCCAGTGTACCAAGCAAAGATATTCTCTACTACAGTTGGCTTCAGAGCAAGAATAGAGCTTAAACTGAAGGGAGACAGTTCTATATATGTCTCCCTGCCTGGCGTACCTACACGAATCCCATTCGTGATATTAATGCGTGCTTTAGGTTTAGAATCAGATAAACAGATAGCTGAAACAGTATCCCTAGAAAAAGAGATACAGAGGGAGTTGGAACCATCCTTTGAGAAGGCAGTAGGCGTAGATACTGTGGAAGAGGCGACCCTCTTCATTGGAAACCGTGTTGCCCATGGTCAAGTTGAAGAATACCGTATGCAAAAAGCTGAGACAGCAATAGACAGAAACTTTCTCCCACACATCGGTAGAACAAACGAAAGTAGAAAAGACAAAGCCGTATTCCTAGGCGAAATGGCGTACAGAGCAATTGAACTGAAACTTGGAAGGAGACAACAAGATGATAAAGATCACTTCAAAAATAAACGTTTAAGACTTGCAGGTCCGTTACTTTCCGATCTATTTAGAATAGCCTTCAGAAATCTCTGCAGAGATATAAAATACCAACTTGAACGAATAGGAGTAAAGGGACCAATAATAACCGTTTCAGCGGCAGTCCGTCCAGGAATAATAANTGATAGACTCAAGCATGCCCTTGCAACTGGGAACTGGGGAAGAAGAAGAGTAGGTATAACTCAGCTTCTGAACAGAACAAACCGTATTTCAACTCTAAGCCATCTACGTAGATTACAATCACCACTAAGCAGGAGTCAACCAAACTTCGAAGCAAGAGATCTACACCCAACCCATTGGGGTCGCCTGTGCCCAAGTGAAACACCTGAAGGCTCAAACTGTGGTTTGGTCAAAAACCTTGCTGTATCAGCATGCATCTCAGTAGGCATAAACCCTGCAAAAATAAAGCAGATAATATACAGTATGGGCATAGTGCCCGCATATGAAGCAAACGAGACACTGAAACTTTCAGGAGCAAAGGTCTTCGTTGACGGAAACATAGTCGGATACTGTTCTTCTTCGGAAGAGTTAACCCAAGAATTCAGAGAAAGACGAAGAAATGGTGAAATCTCAACAGAAGTCAACATAGCGTACTTGCCAAAGATTCATGATGAAAGAGAAGAGATATGTATTAATTGTGATGAAGGCAGAGTGAGACGCCCCCTCGTAGTAGTTGCCGACGGCATACCAAAACTTCAGCCAGAACATGTTGAAAAGGTAGCATATGGGGAATGGTCGTGGGATGACCTTGTCAAAAACGGCATAATCGAGTATCTAGACGCGGAAGAAGAAGAAAACGCCTATATTGCCATAAGCCTTGAAGAAGTTGCAGTTGAACATACACATGTGGAAACCGCCACGTACACGATTCTTGGCATATGTGCCTCAACAATCCCATATGCGGAGCATAATCAGTCGCCACGAAATTCATATCAAGCTGCAATGTCAAAGCAAGCATTAGGTATTTATGCAACAAACTTTCAACAGCGTGTAGACTCAAGATCTCACATTCTGCATTATCCACAAACACCCTTAGTGGAAACTGCATTAATGAACATAATGGGTTACAAACTCCGTCCATCTGGGCAAAACTGTGTAGTAGCAGTACTCTCTTTTGAAGGATACAACATGGAAGATGCTCTAGTCTTCAACAAAGCTTCGATAGAAAGAGGCTTATCTCGCTCAACATTCTACAGAATATACGATGCTGAATGCCGCCAATACCTGGGAGGATTGAGAGACAGATTTCTTATACCTGAACCAGGAATGCGTGGATACAGAGGAGAACAATACTATCGATTGCTTGAGCCAGACGGAGTAATAGGTTTGGAAGGAAAGGTTTCAGGCGGAGACGTCCTCCTCGGCAGAACAAGCCCACCCAGATTCCTTGAAGAATACAAAGAGTTTGAAGTTAGAGGCCCCTCAATGCGCGACACCTCAGTAGATATGCGGCCATCAGAAGAAGGAATTGTTGATGATGTCTTCATAACTGAGTCTGGCGAAGGCAGCAAACTTGTTAAGGTTAAAGTCCGTAACCAACGCATTCCAGAGCTGGGAGATAAATTTGCCTCCCGCCACGGACAAAAGGGAGTCATAGGATTAATCGTTCCACAGGAGGATATGCCCTTTACAGAAGATGGCTTGGTTCCAGACATAATAATAAATCCTCACGCTATCCCCTCAAGAATGACTATAGGCCACTTTATCGAGTCAATAGCTGGAAAAACTGCTGCCTTAAGAGGAACACCCGTTGATGGAACACCCTTCTCAAATGAAAAACCTGTAGAGGCTAGAAAGACCTTGATCAAATCAGGATTCAGTCACACAGGAAGAGAAGTCTTCTATAATGGTATAACGGGTGAGAAATTCAGTGCTGACATATTCGTAGGAGTGGTATACTACCAGAAATTACATCACATGGTTACGGATAAGATGCACGCGAGAGCTAGAGGACAAGTGCAAATGTTGACGAGACAGCCTACAGAAGGTCGAGCCAGAGGAGGAGGCCTAAGATTTGGCGAAATGGAACGTGACTGCTTGATAGGGCATGGAGCGGCAATGTTGCTCCGAGACAGATTATTGGAAGAGTCGGACAAATACACATTATACATATGTGAAAACTGTGGTTACATAGCCTATTATGATATGAGGCAGAGAAAATACGTATGCAAAATATGTGGAGAGAAAGCCAGAATCTCCCCAGTAGTAGTCTCTTACGCATTTAAGCTTCTATTACAGGAATTGATGAGTCTTTGTACAGCTCCTAAACTAAAGTTGAAGGAGAAGGCTTAGCATGGCTATAGAGGAACCAATCCATAAAGTCATCGATGAAATCAGTTTCGGTTTGCTTTCACCACAAAATCTACGCAAACTGTCAGTTGTTGAGATACAAACACCCGACACCTATGACGAAGATGGCGCTCCAATAACCGCCGGGTTAATGGACGGTAGACTAGGCACCCTTGAACCAAGACAAAGATGCAAAACATGCGGCAATACAGCCATCCGCTGTCCAGGCCATTTCGGTCACATCGAACTGGCAGTACCAATAATACATATTGAATTCACAAAAATCATATACAATCTTTTGAGAACAACATGCAGAAACTGTGGACGTGTGTTACTTCCAGACGATAAGATAGAGAAAGTTCGAGCTAGAATTGACAGTGCACACAAACTCTTAGGCGGAGTCCCAGAGGAGGTCCAAAAGAAAATAGTACGAGCAGTAAGAGCAGCAACAGCTAAACAATGTCCACATTGCGGAACAATTCACCATAAAATATCTTTTCAGAAACCCACAAAGTTCAGTGAAACCATTCCAGATAGCGGTTCCCATCCACTAACTCCAAGCATGGTTAGGGAAAGAATGGAACGCATTTCAGACGAAGACCTCGAAATCCTAGGTTTTAATCCTAAGGTTGCACGCCCTGAATGGTTGATTCTACAGGTCTTGCCAGTTCCACCAGTTTATGTGCGTCCATCAATTACGTTGGAATCAGGTATCCGATCAGAAGATGACGTAACTCACAAACTAGTAGATATAATCCGTATCAACCAAAGACTAAAGGAAAACATGGATGCTGGAGCACCCACGCTCATAATTCAGGACCTATCTGAACTTCTTCAATATCATGTGACAACGTATTTCAATAATCAAACGTCGGGAATACCTCCTGCAAGACATCGCTCAGGGAGAGCATTAAAGACACTCTCTCAAAGATTGAAGGGAAAAGAGGGGAGATTCAGAAGCCATCTTTCGGGAAAGAGAGTTGACTTTTCAGCACGAACAGTTATTTCCCCTGATCCGAGCTTAGATATAAATGAGGTTGGAGTACCACTTGCAATTGCTATGCGGTTGTCCAAACCTGAAAAAATCACGGAATGGAACATTGAAGAATTGCGGGAACTCGTGGCAAATGGACCTGAAAAATATCCTGGGGCACTCTACATTGTTCGACCTGATGGTAAACGTATAAGACTTGAATTTGTTATTGACAGGAAAAAAGTTGCAGAAGGTTTAGAGCCTGGGTTCACTGTTGAAAGGCATCTTAAGAAAGGTGACATAGCCATATTTAATCGTCAACCTTCGCTTCACCGGATGTCAATTATGGCTCATTATGTACGTGTTTTGCCATATAGAACGTTCCGTTTACATCTATGTGTTTGTCCACCTTATAACGCTGATTTCGACGGAGATGAGATGAACCTTCACATACCACAAAGTCAAGAGGCACAAACAGAGGCACGTTTACTGATGCAAGTTCAAGATCAGATATTGTCTCCAAGGTTTGGAGGTCCAATAATAGGTGCAATTAGAGATCATATTACAGCTGCATACCTATTCACAAAAAAATCAAATTATCTAACAAAAAAAGAAGTAGGCAGACTGCTGACAGCAACGGGATATGATGGATCATTACCAAAGCCGAAAATCAAACAACCTCAACTACTATGGAGTGGTAAACAGATTTTCAGTCTTTTTCTGCCGAAAGACCTAAACTATGTCTTGAAGGCAAATATTTGCAGAGGATGCGCAAAATGCCTGAAGGAAAACTGCCCTTACGAGGCATATGTAACCATCAAAAGCGGAGAACTCGTAAGCGGCGTCATAGATAGACGCTCAATAGGCGCTGAACAATCGGAAAGTGTTCTACACAGAATAATTAAGGATTATGGAACACAAGTTGCACGAGAATTCCTGAATAGGATAACCCGCATGCTGAAGCTTTTCATAACTATGCGAGGTTTCACATATTCATATGACGAGCTAGTTCTATCACAAAACGCTGAAAACAAAATAGGAAGAACCATGAGAAAAATCGAGAAGAGGATAGAAGAACTGATAAACAAATATCGTAAAGGAACCCTACAACGGCTTCCGGGACAAACCCTCGAAGATTCATTTGAAATATACGTTATGAACGAATTAGCTAAGGCAAGAGATAAATCTGGAAAAATAGCTGACGAGGACTTTGCTCTTGAAAATTCAGGTATAATAATGACGCGAACTGGTGCCAGGGGTTCAAACCTAAACATTGGACAAATGAGCGCTTGCATAGGGCAACAATCAGTACGTGGAAAAAGGATAATGCGAGGATACAGAGATCACGCTTTACCTCACTTCAAACCTGGCGATCCAAGCCCAAAGGCGAGAGGCTTTGTTTACTCCTCATATCAAAAAGGACTGGACTCTGTTGAATTCTTCTTCCATTCCATGGGTGGCAGGGAAGGCTTGGTAGACACTGCCGTCAGGACGCAGCAAAGCGGATACATGCAGAGAAGACTGATCAACGCACTAGAGCATCTGCGTTTGGAATATGATGGAACGGTTAGAAGTTCATCGGGGAACATAATACAATTCAAATATGGTGAAGACGGCGTTGACCCAGCTAAAAGCGACCATGGAAAAGCCGTGAATGTAAACCGACTGGTTGAACAGCTAAAAATCACAATGAAAAAGGGGAAACCAGCGTCCTCTGAATATGTTAGGAAACGGTTGGTAGAGGTTGAAAACCAACTCACACCCTTACTCATCGATGAACTTAGAAAGAATCTCGCGAAGGCAAAACTGACTAGAACAAGTGTGGACGAATCAATACAATTAACGGTTAAACACTATAGAAGTGCTTTAGTGGAACCAGGAGAAGCTGTAGGCATAGTTGCAGCTCAATCGATAGGTGAACCAGGCACACAGATGACGCTCCGAACATTTCATTATGCAGGAGTTCGAGAGCAAAACGTAACTCTAGGATTGCCTAGACTCATAGAGATTGTTGATGCAAGAAGAAAACCATCCACTCCCATAATGACAGTGTATTTAACCAAGAAATGCAGAAAAAGCAAGAAAACCGCAACAGAGGTCGCCCGCAACATAATTCAGACAACAATGGAAGACTTGGCACAAGCAATCTATAAAGATCCTATAGAAGAAAGGATTATGGTAGAACTCAGCAAAACCATGATGAAAGACAGAGGAGTCACGCTTAAAGAACTGAAGAACCTGTTGAAGATACGGAAGTGCACAATAAGAATAGAAGATAAAAACGTATACGTAAAACCGGAAAAAACTGAAGACCTAACTAAGATGCTTGGCAAGGTTTCCTCCTACCGCGTTAAAGGTGTGCCTAGAACAAAGCGTGTATTGGTTACAGAAGAAAATAGAGAATGGGTCGTAAGAACCGACGGATCAAACCTCCCTGGAGTCTTAGAAATTCCTGAAGTAGACACATCACGAACGACAACAAACCACGTTCACGAAATAGCTGAAACTCTTGGAATAGAAGCTGCGAGAAACGTTTTGATACATGAAGCTAAAAGCGTGTTAGAAGAACAAGGATTAGATGTTGACAGTCGCCATGTAATGCTTGTTGCAGATATAATGACAACCACAGGCGACGTTCAGCAGATAGGTAGACACGGAATAAGCGGTAGGAAATCAAGCGTTCTGGCTAGAGCCGCCTTTGAAATAACAGTTCCAAACATCGTTAATGCATCCGTAAGAGGTGAAAGCGACCCATTGGACGGTGTGACCGAAAACGTAATAGTTGGACAATCTATACCAATTGGCACAGGACTTGTTGATTTATACATGTCGACATCTGATTTGAAGAGGAAGAACAAATGATAGACATAGACAAGGCGATTACAACTAGTGTGAAAACAGGCAAAGTATTCTTAGGTGCAAAATCCGCCATACAGAGCGCAAAAACAGGAAAAGCAGAACTGATAATTCTGGCTACCAACTGTCCGAAAGACACATGTGAAGACATAGAATGCTATTGCAAGCTTTCAAATGTTCCAATAATCAAATACAAAGGTTCATCTACAGACTTGGCTAATGTATGCGACAAACCCTTTATCGTTTCAGCGCTAAGTATAAAAGATCCTGGTGACTCCGAAATCCTTAAGTTAATAGAAGAGACAGAACCAGAGGAGCCCTACGGAGGAACTCAATGACAAGCGGGATAAAATTCACAAGCAAAGAAATGAGATACATATCATTGTTTGAGAGCATAACAGGTGCAAACGCTAAAGACTGCATAGTCAATGAAGAACAAAACCGCGTAATCTTTGTTGTCAAAGAAGGTGAGATAGGGATGGCCATAGGAAGGGGCGGGAGAAACATTCATGCTTTGGAAAAGATGACAGGAAAAAAACATGAAATAATTGAGTATTCAGAAGAACCTGTACAATTCATTAAAAATGCTTTGAAACCAGCAACAGTTAGAGAGGTTCGCATAACAGAAAGGCTTAACGGAAAAACGATAGCAGTTGTAGCCGTTCATCCAAGAGATAAAGGCGTTGCCATAGGAAAAAACGGTAGAAACGCTGAACGCCTCCGTTTCTTAGCCAAAAGATACTTCCAAATACAGAATGTGAGCATAACTTGAACCTTTAAGAGACTTCAAAAATGAAAATTGAGTTATTTCCGCAAATCCTATTTCTTCTGCTTACATTAATCCATTCAATTCATATAGAGGAGCAATCTTTCATAGACAACTTCCTAGGAAGTCCATTACTGATTCTTGCTGCAATAATTGTTATTGACACTATAGCATTCATTTATCATATAATAAGAAAGTAATGGCTTTGTTTATCTAAACGCACACTCGTCGAGAACTAAAAGATGAGAAGCATTACTGCACTGCCAAAACTGCGATAAACAGGTATATGCTACAGATTGCTGGTTAGTCTGAACTGATAAAATGCTTTTAAGTATTATGATCCAAATTAGGTCAGAAAGGAGAAAGAAGGCGGAATGTCACTAGACCTTGGAAAAAAAGGATTAGATGAAGCAGTCAAAGCAGGTGCTTCATATGCTGATGTCAGAATCGGGGAAATTCTTGATGAAAATTTGACTGTGAAGAATGGTGTTCCAGAAGAAGTCAACCTCTTACAGACGAAGGGTTTTGGAATCCGTGTGATGATCAAGGGATCTTGGGGATTTGCAGCATCTGTGGATTTAACAAGAAAAGAAGTTGTCGAAATCTCTCAAAAAGCTGTCGCAATTGCAAGAGCCAGCAATAAAACAAAGAAAAAACCTGTTATGTTTAGAAAAGCCACAGGTAAGAAAGACAGTTATTTCACACCAATGAAAAAAGACCCATTCAAAATCTCACTAGAAGAAAAAATGGAAACACTGGTGAATGCTGAACGCACAGTTTCGAAACAGTCTCCCCATATCAAGGTGTCGCAGGCTTTCTTCAGAGCAATGCAAGAGAAAAAATTGTTCATGAACACAGAAGGTGCTCAAATCCATCAACAAATAAATTGGAATGGTGGCGGCATATTGGCTATTGCCATAAAAAATGGGGAAGTGCAACGTCGCTCCTATCCAAGCTCCTTCCGCGGTAACTTCGCAACAAGCGGTTATGAATCTTTTGAATCTCTACAACTTATTGAGCACGCAGAACAGGTTGGGAAAGAAGCTGGACAACT
>JGI2172J19969_10000810_pt1 | contig 13974 bp, 18 predicted proteins | sample DeeMarSWOR230_32_FD_19969 | JGI IMG/M metagenome (IMG submission 19969)
AAAGAAATAAAAGAAGAAGTTGGTTTGGAAAATGAAGATGTTAAGTTTTTAAAAAAGTTTGATCCTATTTCTTTTACAGATATTTATGAAAAAAAACGATACGATTGGAAAATATTTTCTTTTTTGTTTAAAATAAAAGAAAAAAGAAAAATAAAAATAGACTGGGAGCATTCCAAGTACCTCTGGATCGCCCCATCTGAAATTAAAAAATTTGACACGGTTCCACATTTTAAGGATATAGTGTCAAAATTATGATNATAATTTGGATGGGGAAGTTGTGGAGGAGGTGAGGAGAGATAGGGAGAAAATGAAATACTCCCCCATCCAGAAATTACATATAATTATTTTATAATATATATTTTGTTATATAAATTATAACAAATTTAACAAATTTTGTTATTTTTTAAAAAAATTAATTATAATTTAATGATTTTTATCCAATTTAATAAGGATTTTTTCAATTTGCATAAAAGTATCTTCAATAGTACCTGATGCATCTATTATATTCCAGTTTTTAACTAAAAAAAGCGCTTTTGCTCTAACTTTTTCAAGTTCATCTAAGGTTTCAAACATCTCTTTTTCTTTACGCTCTTCAATACGTTTTGACATAACTTCAGGTGATGCATCAAGAAAAAACATATAATTAGATACAGGAACGAAATTTTCAAAAAAACTATATGCAATCTTTGCTAATCTAAAAGGAAGATAAGCAGTTCCTACAAGATAACGCACCATTATTAGTGTATCAATATCTTTTTTCCTGTAGTATTTTCTTATAGAACGTAAAACATCCATCATGTAAAAAATCGAGGCTTCTGTTTTTTTTATCTTACCTTTACCAAGTAAAGCTTCTTTTGCTTTTTTACCAAAATAGTTATCAGTAGACGGATGAGTTCTTAAAACAACCCGCTCGCCTTTTTTTTCATATCTAGTTTTTATTAATTGAGCATGGGTATCCTTTCCAACACCATCCAGACCATCTACTATTATTAAGCGCATAACTCATCATATAAGAAAAATAAACCAGTAGATAAATGCTGCAACAAAAGGAACTGTTAAATTATCAATTCCTTTTGGTGTAACACCTTCAATTAATGCTGAAATAAAAGCAATAAACAAAAGAACAACTAAAACCAAAGATGTAAATGTAATATTATAATAAAAAACAGCAATTAAAGTAGTAATAAAAGTAAAGAAAAACATTGCAAAAGAACCAACATAGCTTTTTTCATCACCAAAGACCTTGTATTTTCTTTTACCAAATTTAACACCAAGTAATGAAGCAAAGCCATCACCATAAGACATGGCAAGAATACCAATTGCAATAACAACCATGTTCTCAAAAAATAAATAAGCCAAAATAGTCCAAGTAATAGAATAATAAACAAGTCCCATGCTATGACCTGCAGCAGATGTTCGTCCTTTAATAGATTTAATTGGAGTATAAGGACTCATTAAAAAAGTAAAAATAATAAAAGGACCAGCGGCAATAAAAGCCATTACTTCTTTTGTTTCAAAAATTGGTAAAATAAAAGCAACATTACCAACCATAATATGAAGAACTTTTCTACTTGCACTGGGATATTTACTAAGCAGTTTTTCAGTAATTATAAGAAGAACAGCTACATAAATATATACAAGAGCAACACCTGTTAAATCACTTTTAATCATAATTATCTAACCTCCACTAATAATCAAAATAATCACAGGAATTAAGAATGCCAAAAGACCAATAAAAATTGCATATAAAGTAAATTTTCTATAAATTTTTAGACGTGGTACTTTTTTAAAAATTAAATGCAAGGACGCACTTAAAAGCATTGTATCAGTAATAAAAACAATAGCCAAATAATAATAATTTAAGTAATAAAGCCCGAATTTTTCACTAAAAAAGGGAATAAGACTTAATCCTACAGCTGCAATGTAAAACAATGCAGCCAGAATGTTTGATTTACGAATACCAATGTATTTTGGAAAAGATTTAACACCCTTTACTTGGTCTCCTTCAAAATCCATAACATCCTTCATTATTTCTCTACCAGAGCCAGCAATAAATGCAATTAATGCAATAATGTAAATTGCTGGATCGATTTCAAAAAATAATATTTCATTAGTAATTACTGCAGCTCCACCAAAAATAAAAGGTATTGCCATTACATATGCTATGTAAAAATTCCCAAGTAGTTTTATTTTTTTCATTTTAGCATCATAAAGTACAGCAAGCATAGCAGTTATTAACGCAATAACAAAACATGTTAAGTTAACAAAAAATGAACAAATTAAACCAAGTGGAAAAAATATAAAAAAAAGCATTAAAGCAGATTTTGGGGACAAATCACCTCTAACTAAAGGTCTGTCGATCCTATTATTTTTTCTATCAATTTCTAAATCATAGTAATCATTTAATGCAAACGTACTTGCTTCAAGAAATAAAGCTGTGAAAAAAGTAAGAATAAATTTATCAAAAGAAGGAAAACCATTTCCTTTCAATGCCACTAATGAACCAACAAGTATACCTAAGGCAATCATAACTCCATGTTCAAGGCGCATGAGTTCCCAGATTGCTTTGATTTTTTTCATTGTGAAACTGAAATAATATTAATAGTTATAAACTTTAATAGAATGAGGCTTAAGGTCTACACTCAGCAACTTCTTGATAAAAAAAGATTAAATACCACTTAAGATATAGTATTAGTTATGAATCAAATATTTAGCGTTGTTGTTCATAAAGAAAAAAAATATTATGTAGCAGAATGTCCTGAAGTTGGCACTGTTTCTCAAGGAAAAACTATTGAGGAAGCAATTAAAAATCTCAAAGAAGCAACAGAACTATATCTAGAAGAATTTCCCCTAAAAAAAACATCAAAACCATTCATATCATTTTTTGAGGTTACTTCATATGACAAAGCTTCCAAGGTTATCCGTGCATGAATTAATTAAGATTTTATCAAAGTCTGGTTTTCAGAAAACTCGTTAAAAAGGAAGTCATGTCATGTTAATTAAAGAGACAAAATTAGGCAAAATTGGATGCGTTGTTCCTCTGCATGATGAAATTGAGAAAGGAACTTTGCTTGGAATATTAAAACAAGCTAAGATAAGTAAAGAAGATTTTCTAAAAGAAATTGATAAATAGATATTTTTCTGTAAGGTTGAATTTTTATAAAAAATAAGAAGAAAGAGATTTTATAAAGATCCTTACAGCCTACACCCAGCACATTTACTATATACAGTAAAATATGTAAGGGCACAATAATAAATAAAAATAATCATATTTGTGTTATTCTGTGCCCTTATATATGTATATAATATTAATTGTATGGGCACTTTTATTAACAAAAATAGATAACTTTATATGTTATTGTGCCCATACAATATGTATGGTTTATTTAGAGAAAATTGAACGAAAACATAAAACATATTATTATATTACAAAGAATTTTAGAGTAGGCAGTAAGAAATGGAAGAAAATAAGAAAGTATGTTGGTAGCAAGCTGCCATCGAAAAAACAAACAACACAAGCAATTGCTGAGATTGAAGCAGATGCAGTAAAAAAAGGGATTATAAAACCTGTTTCCCGACATAAGTACTTGAATGACATAGAAGCAGAGAAGCTACAAGATTTGAAAGAGGTTTATAACAAATGGTATGGCAAGTTAAGCACTGATGAGATTAAAAAATATGAAGAAGAATTCATTGTACGATTCACATACAACACAAATGCTATTGAAGGTAATCGTTTAAGCCTCAGAGAAACAAGTATGATTTTAACTGAAAACATCATACCTGCTGGTGCCACTCCTAACGATTACAATGAAGCAATAAACTCCAAAGATTGTTATGAATTTATAAAAAATTATGCGGGCGAATTTAACCAAAAGTTCTTACTAAAAATTCATGGAATACTCACCAAGAACACAAACTGCAAAATCGTCGGCGAATATAGAGATCACTACGTGAGAATTTCTGGTTCCGATTGGATTCCTCCAACTCATAAAAAAATTAGAGAAGAGATGAGGAAAATATTTCAGTGGTATTATATTGAAAGAAAAAAGTTACACCCTGTTGAATTAGGTGCGATATTACACAATAAATTAGTACGACTTCATCCATTTTCTGACGGAAATGGAAGAACATCACGAGTTGTTATGAATTGGATATTGATGAAAAATAAATTCCCCATGTTTTATGTGGAACTAAGAGATAAAATTCGTTATTACGAAGCGATTGAAGAAGGCGATAAGGGTAAAGACGAGGCGATAGTACACTACATTGCCTCGATACTAATGCAACAACATACGTTTAAATCACAAAAATAAAGTAGCAGGTGCATAGTAACTGAAGAAATGATCGACAATGGTAGATTTATACTCGTGGGTGTCAATTCTTGCAGTAGCATCTAAAATCAAAAAATAAAGAGAAAGCATAGCTTTCTCTCTCGTTCTTATCATCAGGGATATTTTTATGCGTTCTTTTCTAAAAGATGAGCTTTCTGGTGATTTATTGGAGTAATTCTACGGCCTACACCCAGCATATTATTTTACACTGTAGATCTCCATTTGTAAGCATCATCATGGTACACAAAATAATAAATTGTGACAATTTCTTCTGTATGATTTATATCAAAGATTAGTACAAAATGTGAATTGATATGAACTCTTGAAAAGTTTTGAAGTGGTGGGCGAAGATGTTTATATTCATGAGTTGGTTTTGATTGTATATCTTGAATTTTTTTATGTATCGTTATTAATTGTTTTTTGTTCTTTTTAGCAAGTTTTTTAAAAATTTTATCTACAGTAGGCTTAATTTCAAGATTATACATCCAAGCCGTACCTCTTGGCAAAATCATCCACACGAATACTTTTTTCTTTTTTTATTTTCTTTATCTTTTCAATGAATTCTGGTTTGAGTTCAGGCTCATTTTCGTATTCAATATATTTCTTTATGATAAATTCAATTGTTTCACTTTTATCTTTTAAATCATATTTGGCTTTAACGATATTTAAAACACGATTGATATTCTCATTTAATTTAATTAACGCCTGGGTCATTAGTCCACCTAAGTATACATTAGTTTAACTAATTTATATTATTTCTATAAAATTTAAATTTTTAAATGTTCAGTTTTTTAAAAGATGCAATTTTGTTGGTTGATACTCTATGGTTTACTGAGGGATTTATACTTGAGAAACGTGCCCTTGTCAAACTCTTCGAAGGCCGTTCATCTCCTGTTGAAAAGAGTCTTATTGCTTACACCCAGCACCTTAAATTTTTTCGTATATATTTTTTCTATGACCAATCATTAAAATAAGAATAAGAAGTTTTTCTTTTTTAATTTCTAAAATAACTCTATAGTTACCAACCCTCAATTTATATCCGGGGTCACCAACTAGCTTTGTGATATGTGCTTCAGGTCGTATTCTAATTCGTTCTAAGGATTTGATTATTTTTTCTTGTTCAACTTTTTCAAGTTTTTCTAATTGTTTTTTTGCTTTATCAGTAAAAAAGATTTGATAAGTCATAGCCCCAGCTCTTTCTTTACTTTAGCAAGGGAATGCACTTTACCGGCTTTTACTTCAGCACGAGCTTCAGCAAGTTCTTTTTTCGTTTGAGCATTTAATTCTTCATTATCTTCGATCATATCCCAAATAACCTCTTCGTAAGTTTCTTTCTCGAAAAACTTCCTTTTTAGGAGTTCTTTCTGTAGCCTTTTACTAATTTGAATTGAAGTATCCATAGTATATTATAGTATGTTATAGCATATAAATTTTACTATGTTTAAATGTTTCTTCTGTCCAAAATTTTCATAAAAAATCACATTTTCCTTCTGTTGCAAAGAGGTTTACGACTTACATCCATCACCTTACTTTCCCACTTTTTATTTTTTACATTCTAAACATCATATCTATGTTCTAAACTCTCTACAGATAAATTTTACTTTTTTCTAAGTTCACGTCGGAGTATCTTACCAGATATCGTCTTGGGAAGTTCTTCCACATATTCAATAATACGCGGGTATTTGTAAGGAGCTGTAACGTTCTTTACATATTCCTGCAACTCTTTTGTAAGCGCCTCTGAGGGTTTAAACCCTTTTGCAAGTACTATAAATGCCTTTACCACTATTCCTCTTACACCTTCAGGATCTGTAGAACCAACGACTGCGCATTCAGCCACTGCGTCATGTTCCATTAAAGCAGATTCCACTTCAAATGGTCCAATACGATATCCTGATGATTTTATAACATCATCATCTCTTCCAACAAACCAAAAATACCCATCTTCATCCTTATAACCTCTATCACCAGTAAAGTAATAGTCACCGCGAAATGATTTTTTCATAATTTCTTGGTCTTTCCAATATTCTCTAAAAAGACCAGGGGGACGTTCATCACCTAGATAAAGTGCGATGTTTCCTTCCATATTTGGTCCTAATTTTTTTCCGTTATCATCAACAATTCTTACATCATGACCGGGTGTTGGTTTACCAACTGAACCATATTTAATTGGCATAAAAGGATAATTAGACAATAAACACACTGTTTCAGTTTGACCATAGAAATCATAAATCTCCAAACCAAATGCTTTTTTCCAAACACGGATTACCTCGGGATTTAAAGGTTCACCAGCACTCAATGATCGTCTTAGTTTAATGTTATATTTGGATAAGTCCATCTGAATTAATAATCTATATACTGTTGGCGGGGCACAAAATGAGGTAACACCATATCTTTCCATAGCCCAAAGAAGACCATTTGCATCAAAACGACCAGGAGTTTCCCACTGAATAACAGCAGCACCTACTATCATCTGACCAAAGAGTTTCCCCCATGCTGCTTTTGCCCAACCAGTTTCAGAAACGGTCCAATGCAAATCTTTTTCTGTTAATGCCTGAGCAAATCTCGCTGTTACTTCATGACCAAGTGGGTAACTATGGGTATGTAAAACCATCTTAGGGTGACCTGTTGTTCCAGATGTAAAATAAATAAGCATTGGATCTGTTGATTTGGTTTTTCCAATTTCTTTTTGGGATAGGTCATATGAGGATTTATCCATTTCCTCTTGATAATTTAGCCATTCTTTTCGTTTTCCATCAATAAGCATTAAGTGTTTAAGAGATGGGCAATTGTGTTTTATTCCTTCGACAATATCTGAATGACCCATATCAGTAACTACCATGCACGCCTCTGCCCTATTAATTCTATATTCTACATCATTTGCAGTTAGAAGAACAGTACCTGGCATTGGTATAACACCAAGTTTAAACATACCAATTAAAGCAATGTACCATTCAGGAATACTTTGAAGAATCACAAGAACCCTATCACCTTTTTTAATACCAATTCTTCTGAGAGCATTAGCATATCTATTTGACTCAACAGATAAATCACGAAAAGTATGATATCTATCTCTCTTACCAGTTATATCAATAGAAATTAAAGCAAGTTTTGTTCTATCATCAGCCCATTTATCAATTACATCAAAACCAAAATTATAAAATTTTGGAATCTTCCATTTAAAATTCTTATACAATACATCATATCTATCTTCTTTCTGCAATATTGGTTTCAAAGGTGTTGTCTGTTTCATGTTTATTCCTTCATTATTCCAATCATAGCTTTATATCATTTTTAGCTTTATAACAATTTTACATTCAAGTTATTTATTAAGTAATCCCTTTTTCAAATTAAAAAGAGAAAAAAGGGGATTTACTGATTAGGTTCAATGATTATTTTTATAGATTTTTGAGCTTGTGCAGCTAGTTTAAATCCTTTAGGAGTTTCTGCTAAAGGAAGTCTATGTGTTATCATATCTTTTACTTTCACTTTTTTTGATTTGATTAACTCTATTGCATCTTGAATATCTTTAGGGGCACCAGCATATGTAGAAACCATTTTTACTTGTTTATTCCATAAATCAAATAGCGGAAAAGGAATTTCAACACCGGGCTTGGTTGGTGCAAAAAAAAGAATAGTTCCACCCGCTGCCACAGAATCCAGTGCTTGCCCTGCTGCAGAAGGTGCACCAGTACATAAAATAACTAAATCTGCTAGTTTACCGCCATTATTTTTCTTAACTTGCTCAATTATATTTTCCTTTGCATTTATTACAATATCCGCGCCCATTTTTTTTGCTGTTTTTAAACGATATTCATCTATATCTGTTGCAAAAATTTTACTTGCGCCCATTGCTCTTGCATATTTTATGTTTAATAGACCAGCTATACCACTTCCAATTACTAAAACACTTATCTCGGATTTCATTTTGGCAATTTTCATACCCCTAACAACACAGGCAAGTGGTTCAATAAAAGCACCTTCTTCATATGAAATTTCTTTTGGCAGAATAAATACACCCGATTCAATATTTATCTTAGGAACTTTTAGATACTGTGCAAAACCCCCTGGATAAAAATTAGTGGAATGAAGAGTATGACAAAGAGTTTGTTGATCATTTTGACAAAAACTACAGGTTTTACAAGGTACATGATGTGAGACAAATATTCTGTCTCCAACTTTGAATTTTTTAATCTTTTTTCCAACTTTTACAATATCCCCTGCCATTTCATGACCAAGCACACGAGGTGCCTTTTTTATCCTGTACCATTCCATTACATCGCTACCACAGATACCACATGCTTGGACTTTTACAAGTAATTCTTCATCATTGATTTCAGGAATCTGCATTTCTTCAATTCTTACGTCATTGTTATTGTAATACATTGCAACTTTCATTTTTTCTTTATTCATACATTGCCAGTCTATGATTAATTATTTAATAGATTTTATGATTCTGCTTTTTAGAGGTTAAACTATGAAAATAGGCATTGTTTATTATTCAAGAACAGGAAATACAAGAAAAGTAGCACAAATTTTAGAAGAAAAATTTAAAAAAGAAAAGGTTGAAGTTGATTTAATCGAAATCGAACATATTAAAAGACCTGGTTTTTTAAAAGCAAGTAGAGCATCAATGAAACAACAAGAATTACCAATAAAAAACACTGATTTTGACATGAAAAAATATGATTTTATATTAACTGGTTCTCCAACATGGGCTGGCAGACCTTCACCTTTTATTACAACCTTTGTAAATAAAGTAGAAAATATTAAAGGAAAAAATGTAGCTATTTTTGGTACTGGTATGAGCCCTATTAATGAAAGAGAAAAATTCAAAGAAATTATTAAAAATAATTTAGAAAGTAAAGGTGCTAAAATAGATAATAATTTTTTAGCTTTAATGATGAAAAAAGGGCAAATTACAGATGGTGAGCAAAATATAGATGATTTTGTTAAAAACATAATAAAAAATATTTAGAGGTATTAAAATGGGATTATTTGGGCCTGATAAAATAACATTAACGCTAGAAAAATACGATTATAAACCTGGGGAAAAAATAAAAGGTATAGTTAAACTAAATTTGAAAAAACCAACAAAAGCTAGAAAAATTGAAGTAGGATTGTTTGGAGAAAGAAAAGAAAGCTATAGGGGACATGATGGAAAAACGCAAATTAAAAAAGTTATTATTTATGATTTTAAAATATCGCTTGGTTCCGAAGGGGAATATTTAACAGGGGATTATCCTTTTGAAATACCTATTCCAGATAACATTTTATCTTTAGACCCTCGTAAAAATATTTCTGGTAATTTAGGAACTGTTGTTAATGTTTTAAGTACTATGAGTGGTCAGAGAATTTATCCAGTTGAATGGTTTGTAAAATCTCAACTAGATGTCCCAATGATGTTTGATGTTAAAAAAGAGCAGAAAATCGTAATAACTAATTAAGGAAATTCAAAAAAATTACATTGAGCGCAGGCGTTTTATTCTTTCATCAAGTGGTGGATGTGTTGACCATATTGAATTGCGTAATGCTCTTTTAAATGGATTTGCAATATATAATGGGGCAACTGTTTTTGATCCTTTAGGATCATCAGGTAAATCTGCTTTGATTTTTTCCAAGGCTCTTGCAAGTCCTTCAGGGTTTCTTGTTAAATATGCTCCATCTGCATCAGCTAGATATTCCCGTCTTCGGGATATTGCAAAATAAGTAAGTCTTGAAAAAATTGGTGCAAGAATAATAAATATTATTGCTAAAATTAGAATTATTGCATTGCCGCCGCCTTTTCTATTGCTTCTTCCACCACCGCTAATACCACCCCAGAAAAGCATACGAATAACAATTTCAGCAATTAGAGCAATAGCACCAACTACTCCAACTGTTACTGTCATAACAAGTATATCTCGGTTTTTTATATGACTCATTTCATGGCCTATTACACCTTCAAGTTCTTCTTTATTTAATTGTTGTATTGCTCCCGTTGTTGCACAGATGACTGCTTCTTCTGGTTTTTTTCCTGTTGCAAATGCATTAATATCTCTTGAGTCCTGTACATAAACAGTAGGAGTTGGTAAACCTGCGGCAAGAGCCATTTCTTCCACTTTGTATATTAGAATTTTTTCATCCCGGTTTTGTGGATTTGCAGGTCTTGCACCAGCTGCAGAAAGTACACTTTGAACAGAAAAAGAATATGTAATTAAGATGTAAGCTATTGCAATAGGTAAGCCAATAGCTGTTGAAAAGATTGGTGGGGCTCCAAGAACGTATCCTATAGCAAAGATAATTCCAAATAAAAGTAAAAGCATAAAAATACAGATAATAAGTGTATCTCTTTTGTTTTTTCGTATATGGTCTTCAACAAGCATTTGCTTTTCCATAGTATCAAGCTATTAAGGTCTTTTTAAAATGATACTTTTGGTACTTCTCTGGATGCTTCAGGTATTTGTAACATCAGTCTTTCTTTCTTACCCATCCATCTTGCAAAAATATTACCAGGGAATGTCTCTATTGTGTTATTAAATGCTAAAACCGAATCATTAAAGTGTTGTCTTGAGTAAGCTATTTTGTCCTCAGTGTGTGTTAATTCATCCTGAAGGTTTAAAAAATTCTGATTAGCCTTAAGGTCAGGATAACTTTCTGCAACTGCAAAAAGTGTTTTTAAAGCACCTGTTAACATATTATCAGCATTTATGCTATCTTGTGGTGTTTTAGCACTCATGATGGCAGAGCGTGCTTTGGTCACATTCTCAAGAGTCTCTCGCTCATGTTTCATATAACCTTTAACAGTTTCCATAAGATTTGGTATTAAATCGGCTCTTCGTTTCAATTGCACATCAATTTGTGCCCAAGAATTATCAATACGGTTTTCATATCTAATTATTCTATTGTAGAAACCCCAATAAATAAGTAGGAAGAATACTACAATTATTACCACTATAAATATCAATATCAACCATATCGGATCCATAATTTTCCTCCTTCTATTAATTTTGAAGTGGTTAATGTCATTTCTTATTTAAAGTTATCGTGAAAAAAATATTTTTTTTATTTAACCAGATAGTGTTGCTAGATGTTTTATTCTTTTTTTCATATTAGGATGAGAGCTAAACACTTCCAATAATCTATCTGCACCTGTGAGTTTTATTTTTTTGGTAGTAAGAATTCTTAGTTCATCTGCATCAATTGTTCCACTCATATCAAGATCTATATCCTTTAACTCTCTTACTTCATTCATTGCATTTGAAGGATCATTTAGTAAAAAAGCTTTGATTCCTTCTGCTTGTTTAAGCATTTTTTTTGGTGTTTTAGCACTTACAAGGGTCAATTTGTAAAGAGCTGTAGCTAGATCATGTGATTTACAACCCAGTTCTACACTACCTGCATCAGCATAATATTCTCTAATACGTGAACCATACAATACAAGCAGGTTTGTTATAAAATAAATAGCTAAAGCTAGTAATCCAATTGCCATTGCACCACCACTATTTCTGTCTCGCCTACCACCCCAGAAAAGTGTAATAAATAGCATATAACAAATCATTGGAATAACACTAAGCATGGTAATTATCATAACATCTCTATGTTTTATATGTGATATTTCATGACCAAGAACTGCCTTTAATTCATCCTCATTTAATAAATCAAGTATTCCTCTAGTTACACAAACCCGTGCATCTTTTTTTGTACGTCCAAATGCAAAAGCATTAGGGATTTTTATTTCAGAAATACCCACCTTTGGCTTTTTTGGTAAGCCTGCGTTCTGAGACAGTTCTTCAACCATTTTATGAATATTTGGATACTCATTTTCATTAACGTAACGTACCTTCATTGACCACTCAACAATTTTTGGTCCTATTAAAAACTGGATAAAAATCAAGGCAAAAGCCAGACCAAATACCATAATGTAAAAAGTAAAACCGGAGTAGCCAAGTAAGTAAGCTATACCAACAAATAATCCATATAAAATGGCAAAGAGCAAAGCCACCAACAGATATAATCTTATTTGAAGCCACATATTCTTAGCACCGGGTGCAGTAGTAATAAAACTAGTATTTAAATTTTTATGATATGTAATGCCAACAGATATGAGTGGCATTTTTACAATTAAAATATAATGCACAAAAACAAAAGTTTAATCTTAAATAATTTAAACCTGTTATGGCGATACTTTTAATACCAAAACAGATTCATCATTTACTATTTTTGGATCTAAAAAAGCTGTTGACTCTATTTTCATTTTGACCGTAATACTATTAAAAATAGTTCTAAAGAATCCATCGATTGAATCAGAAAATTCATCCCAACTTTCAACATATCTGTACCAACCTGTACCTGCTGGTGGCCATCCTAAATCATCTTCTGGTGGAGGAGTACCATTGTAAGACGGTTGTGGCCAAACAATTTTTTCATTTAAAAACTGTTCATCTATTGGGGTACTACTTGGACCGGGGTCTACTGCAATAATATCAATTTCGTCTTTATCTTCAGTCATTTTTAGTCCATCAAGTAAATAGTCTCTAGCAATAGCAGCTGAATTTTTTCCTAGGGTTTCATTTGAAGCAGTTCCACAATAGCTACCAGGATTTGAAATAACATTTGCATTCCCGTGTGTAACTAAAAGTATTACCTGTTTATAATCAGGGTTAAATCCACCAAAATTTTCTGATTTAGCCACTGTATCATCACCTAGATAAAAGGCTGAAGCCATTGGTATAAGACCTAAACCTTGTCTACTTTTTAAGACATTTATTTTATTATTAATGCTTTGATCATTAGTTTCATTAACTACTATAGGTCCAATTTCTACACGTGCACAAACATCATTTACACCAAATTGAATAATCGTTAGTTCAACAGAGTCATCATGAGGAAACACTTCTTCATTACTAATAGCATGTGCTAATCCATTACACATCAGTTGCCATGATGATGCAATAGGATAAGTTTTAGACCCATCTAATAATACAACAAATTGTGTTGTATCATTATAGCCTAATTCTTCCACTTTTGCTATTATATTTAAAGTAGCATAACATCCAACATTAATAGTTCCAACATTCCATAAACCATTACTACTATTGTATGATCCCTGACTTATAGAACTATTAACATAACTTAATGCTTTAGGTAATAAAAATTCAATTATTGCCCCAGAAGCATTAATATTTCCATAATTAGTTGCTGTTAAAGTAAATAAAACATAATCATATCTTTTTGGATATAGTTGGTCAACTGTCAGTTTAACTCCAACATCACATGTTGGATAGATTTTAGTAATACCTGTCATTACTATGGAATTACTAAAATCATCAATAATATTGACTTTTAAATCAGGATATACTGAATAATCGAAATCATATTCAATAGGATAAATTATTTTCTCACCTATAGACCAGACTCCATCCTCTTTTGACGTAGAATCTAAAAAATCTTCAACCTTAAAAGATAATGATTTTCCACCAATATTTAGAACAAAATCCGTATCTAAATCTAAAGGTTCTCCTCCTCGATGCATAAGAATAAGTTGGTTTTCTTCAATTGTGCCTGAGATCTCTACTATAGGGGCAGGATTAGGTGATGGATTACTTAAAACATTGAAATATATTATACTTAAACAAGAGGTAGCAATTCCTAGTAATAAAAC
>JGI2172J19969_10000813_pt1 | contig 13940 bp, 5 predicted proteins | sample DeeMarSWOR230_32_FD_19969 | JGI IMG/M metagenome (IMG submission 19969)
AGAGTACGATCCTATTGCCCACACTTATAGATGGTCCTACCCCTCTCTTCCACCTGGGTCCCCAGGTGATTGTTTAACGTTAATGGTGCAAGTGAATCAGGATACAGCCACAGATAAGACCATCACTAATTATGTTACTATCAACAGCGATGAAACAGGGCCTGAAATCGCAAGTGTCGATGTTGTTACAAAAGATATCAGCTACAACCCCCTTAATCTGAGCAAGGAAATCATAGGGGGTAATGTTGAGTATAGTGCTGATAGTGATGTTGGGTATGTGGGTGTAGGCGACACTATTATCTACAGTATTTGTTTCAACAATATTAACAATGACTACACTATAAACAATATATCCATTGTTGACACCCTCCCAGAAGAAGTAAGTTTTATAACGGCCGATGGTGATGGTACATTCGGAGAGTACGACCCTATTGCCCACACCTACAAATGGTCCTACTCCTCTCTGCCTCCTTGGTCCCCAGGTGATTGTTTAACGTTAATGGTGCAAGTGAATGAAGGTACAGCCCCAGATAAAACCATCACTAATTTCGTGACTATCAACAGTTATGAAACTGAGCCGGCAAACGCAAGTGTTGATGTCGTTACGTGCAAAAAACCGCTGGAAGCTGCTCTGAGCATACGTCCCAACATGCTCAGACGCGACGGCTGTTATGAGAGCATACTGGCAATCGTAGAGCTGCCACAAGGCATCGGAAAACAGGACATCAAAGACGGCCCTCTTATCCTCAATCCGGGCAACATTGAAGCAAGCAGTCAAATTGTTTTAGGTACGGCTGACAGAGCAGAGGTTCGCGCTTGGTTCGATACTGCTCAATTGATGGATGCCGTGCCTGGCTACGGCGAAGTCAAAGTGACAGTTGTTGGAAAATTCAAATCAGGCCAATCTTTCTCAGGCGAGGAAATCATCTACATAACCAGATTCACTGGTAATTGATGTGAAACGGACGTACGAAAATTTGACTACGTAGAATCACCTCAAAGGACCGCTGTTGGAGAGCCTGAAGGAAGAAGGATTTGAAGAGTGAATATAGGGGTGAAGGGATACGACAGGGTGGCGGAGGGACAAGCTGCATGCCCAGGACGCCGGTTGGCCTGGNTAATCATCCGGCAACAAATTTTAAGCGACAACTATCAGTTGCGCATGGCCGCCTAATCTGGCGGCCCGTCCTGCCTGACTTTGCCTGTGGGTCTGGTAAGGGCGTCACACAGCAGGCTGGCTGAGTCGGTTGTTCGGGACGGCAAGGCGAGAACTATCCGAAATAGCCAAGTTAAGAGCCTGTCGTTTTGGCGATTAGCAAGGCGAAAAAACAATAAAGCGACTAAGCATGTAGACGCTTGTCTTGAAACATCTCGGGACAGGGGTTCGAATCCCCCCGCCTCCATTTTCGTAACCTATTGTATATAAAGGAGTTACGTTTTACGTGGCGGGAGGTTTTTTTGTGCAACTCCAGAGCCACTTAAGGTATTCCAATATGAAGAAACGCTTATAAATAGTAAATCGGTCGGTCAGAAAGCCACTTCCTTCTCGCTTCAAATATATCTGAAAACAGTCGATAAAGCCAAAGTTCAATAGGATCTGAATTCCTCCCAATCGTAGGAATTCGCCAGTCATCGTTTTTAGCTCAAAAACGAAGGTCTTTGTTGCATCGGATTAAGTAGATGGTGAGAATGAAATGTATTAATCGTTAGCTCTTTTGTGGATAAAAAGAGCTGGTAAGTTTTTCAAACTACCAGCCCTTCAAAATTCTTGTCCGTTCTTTTTTACATCAGCGTCTCGATTTTTTTACGGAATTACTACCCGATTATAAATGCGGACATCGTCAATCAAACCTGACCAGAATGTTCCGGCTTCCATATTCTTTCCACAGCCAATATACAGGCCGTTATCTGAATCCTTCAGACTGTTCTGTGTGTCTTCAGCTACCAGGATATCATCAACATAAAGCGCTCTATTCAAACCATCCCAGACAAGACCTATTCTGTGCCAGTTACCATCGGTGATGATTGTATGTGAGATAAGATCTGCAGCTCCCCGGCCAAGACCTTTAAGCACCGTTATCAAGCTACCATCTGATGGATCTGTAGAAAGCCAATCTGTGCCATCAGTTTGTGAGATGATTGTCTGCCCTGGTGCACCCCCGTTGATCCAGGCAAAGACGCTGAAGGGGCCATTTGCTGGATTCAGGATAAAATCAGTGGTAATATAGTCATCGACCCCGTCAAATTCCAGTGCCCCAGCTACTTGGCCGTTATTAGGCTGCCAAGTAGGATTGCCCCTTAGGGCACCGTGATTGTCATCGATGCTGTCATAAGCGAAATCACCTTCTGTTTCGTCCAATGGCCAGTGGGACATAAGTCCAGAGAAGATTGCTAATGCCTCTCTCACACGTTGGCCGACCCCAGGATTTATGTTTTCTGCGAGCACGTCTGCTGAATGCTCAACAACAATGTTTGAGGTAGTCCCCCCAGTTCCGCGAGAAGTAGGTTCACGAGGTAGGTCGAGCACTTGCCCAGTTGGGCTCCCCGTTCCTAGAGGCAGGCCACCCGACTCAAAGACAAGGTTCCTTTCACTAGATACACCTAGAATCACGCATGGTTGATCACTGGAAGTTAGTCCTGGAATGTTGCTACATGTATAGTCATTTCTGATGATGTCGTTATTAATTCCTCGACACACAATTCCTCCAAATGCTTCTGGGGCAAGCGGCCCAATAATATTTTCTGTAAATATATTGTTATGGCATCCTAGTTGGATGATTATTTGGGATGCACCATATAGACCATATTGTATTGCGGTCAGGCTCTCAAGGTTGTTTCTTCTGATAATATTATCACTGGCTCCATTATCTAGTACAATTCCATAATCCGCTTTCCCTGTTATCGTATTATCCTGAACCAGTAATCCATGAGCTCCATCGAATTCCTCGAAATCAGCAAGACTTATAACAGGAACAAAGTTTAGCTGTACATCTTCGCTTGGATTCATCTGGATAGAGTTTCCACTTATCTCGCCGCCACTATAGCCATTCCGATGGGACACATGCAAGCCAAGGACATTATTTAGACCCTGGTCGACATAATATCCTGACTGGATCATTTTGTTATTCTTGACGACAATTTCGCCTTGCGTAGAAGGACAATAGACGAGGGCTGGGCCTTCGCACTGGTTGCTTTCCATTCTAAAGCCTTTACTCCCATATGCAGCTATACAAGTTCGCCCGGTAGCGAAGAGAGTGTTTGAATATATTTCCCACTTGGAGTCTCCCATGAAGCCCTGCCACAAGGCCCACTCACCAATGCAGAAAGGTCCGGTGAAGTAATTGCCTTCGATGTAACAGGTGCCCGTGAGGCCTCCCCAGGTCTCAATACAAATACCAAGTTCACGTGTTGCGACTATCTTGCAGTTCCTAACTTTAAGGTCTTTACAAGCATCTCGTGGACTTGGTGGACGCACATCTCCAACTACTATTACACGCTCCGAACCAGATTCAATACTCAGGTTGGCAAATTCCACTATACCACCAGGATTGTCAATTGTTATGGTTATGCCTTTATTAGCATTATTAACGACGATTTTTGTAGACCAGTCTCTTTCGTCCACCCAGTTATCAGGATCAGGAGTAAAACTACCAGTTGGTTCTGCACCCCGGATTATCACATCGCTAGTAATCCTTAGAGGTCCCTTAGTCACTGTTATATTTGTGAAGTCGAATGTCCCTTGCAGATTCACGATGTAATAATTGTCAATTGCATTCTGTACCGCATCAAAGTCAACTTCAGGATCATTCTGTCCTTTAATGGTGGTTTCTGTACCTCGGGCTGGCGCTGCGTTTATTCCCATTGTAATGGCTGTGATTATAATTCCCAGGGCAGCTACAAGAACATCTTTGCGTAATTGTGGCTTTGATTCATCAACTGAATTTAACGTGCTTAATTTTCTTTGAGTCATGATCGTTTCTCCTTTCTTGTTTGATACAACCATAAGTTAAATCTTCTTTTACCGATGGTTTCAAGAACCAGTTACATAACCTACTCTATAAATGAATACCGTAAAAAATCCGAGTATTTGCGCACAGCACAGATTTTTCTCAAAAATTTGCTTTTTCGTACTAAATGGGACATATTTCGTTTATAAGAGAGTGGAATGTGGTTGAAATCCATTCTGGAAAAAATAGATCTGGTACATAAGGTAATATCCGATGAGAGGAATGAAACTTGAAAAAGCTGGGAAACAGGCTTATCATTAAAGAGAGCGATTATGTCCGGGCGATTGTGAAATGAACTGCTATGGTCGGAACATGTACCTGCAGGATATCTGTTATTTTAAGCCAATCGTTGGAGCATGCTTGTCAAATGAGACACGATAAACCTACAGATATGGGTGGTGTCGGGGAGGCTTTTTTAACGACTCATTGGTCCCTTCTTGAAGAGATAGGTGCAGCGAATGAGGAAAAAGAAAGGGCTTTGATTAACCTACTATTAAGCTGGTATTGGAAGCCCGTATACTGCTTCCTTCTACGAAAAGGTTACAACAATGATCAAGCCAAAGACCTTACTCAAGACTTTTTCCACGAAGTCGTTCTGGGCCGCAGTCTGATTCAAAGGGCCGACCGATCTAAAGGACGTTTTAGGTCATTTCTATTGACCGCTCTAAAGCGATACCTCATCAACGTGACGCATGCCCAAGAGGCTAAGAAGCGCATACCTAAAGACAAACTTGTATCGTTAGATGATATCGATCCAGCAGATTTGCCACAGATTACACCAGAGTTGACGGCTGAAGCATCGTTTGACTATGGCTGGACATCTGCACTGCTTGAACGAGTTTTGAATGAGGTTGAATCGCAATGTCACGCGGATGGGAGGGCTGTTTTCTGGCATGCCTTCTACGACAGAGTTTTACAGCCTATTAAGGAACGAACTGATCCTCCTTCCGTCCAGATAACCTGCAACAAGTACGGTATTGCGGATGGTATTAAACTCGCCAACATGATTGTCACAGTAAGGAGACGGATTCAATCAGTCTTGAGAAAGTTCGTATGTAATTCTGTAACGTCAGAAACATTGGTTGATGAAGAACTTGAAGCAATAATACGTTTTTATCCAGAACTGGCGCAAAATCCAGAATAATTCTGGTATATACTATTGTGGTGATAGTGGATTCTGGGCGTTGTAAAAATTGACCAATATATTGGTGACGTTTGTAAAACGTAAGGTTTGTATAGAAGGGATATTTTCGTGGTGGTTTCACATCATGAGCAGCAGTCGAAAACCTAACTTAGATCCTGATCAATTGAATCGCTTCCTTGGCATTGTCACAAACAGAACAGTCAGTGTTTCTGGGGCCATTAATGATCAAGCCGAGGCTGACTCGGTCCTCAAAGTACTCAATAATCCCCTGGGCAATCACTCAGCTTTTCCTGATGCTTTACAGGACAAATTGCGTCATTTTACGAAGGCATATTCTGATAGGTCGATACGAGATCTGGTTCTGGATCCTAAGACCGACCCCGTCCTTTTGAAGGCCATTTGTTACTGTGCTCAAGAGTACTCTTCTCTTGTGCGTACGCATGTGGAGAATGCCATTGCAATTACTATATATTACGTGGCTACTGCCAACTTGCTCGTTCACCATCACAGAGAGATTGCCGAGCATTCTAATGAGAACCTTATCGAGTCTTTCACTGATTTGATGGCAAAAAGATGGTTGACTCCTGAGATTAAGCAGTACCTTGACCAAGCCTGTAAGATTTGTCAGGAAAAGCAAGACGGCAGTGAGAAAGACAAGGAACAACTTTCGGATAAGATATCCTCAAAGGTTGTTAATCTATCCTCACAAAGTAATTCCGCTTCCAAGAATACAACAGCCTCATTGGACATATTTGTGAATGAGATTGGCGCCCGGGTCGGCCGATTCAAATTGCTAAGCGTCTTGGGTGAAGGTGGCATGGGAATTGTGTATCTGGCTGAGCAGGAGCAACCGATTAAACGTCGTGTGGCCCTAAAGGTCATCAAACCCGGTATGGATTCTAAGCGTGTCATTGCCCGTTTTGAGGCCGAACGCCAAGCTTTGGCTTTGCTGGACCATCCGAACATCGCCCATGTCTATGATGCCAGTACGACGGAGAACAGCCGACCATATTTTGTCATGGAGTACGTGAAGGGCTTGCCCATTACCGAATTTTGTGATCGTCGTAAGCTTTCGATCGAGGAGCGGCTTGGTATATTCCTGCAGATTTGCCACGCTGTTCATCATGCTCATCAAAAAGGTATCATTCACCGTGACATTAAACCATCGAATATTTTAGTCACTAATCAGGATGATCAAGTAATCCCTAAAATCATTGACTTCGGTGTTGCCAAAGCCATCAGCCAGCCCTTGACCGATCACACTCTTCTCACTGAACAGGGCCAGTTGTTCGGTACGCCGGAGTATATGAGTCCCGAGCAGGCGGATTTAGCTGGCGAAGACATCGATATCCGCTCGGACATCTACTCATTGGGTGTTCTATTATATGAGCTTCTAACTGGCACCTTGCCGTTTGACTCCAAGACTCTTCGCAAGGGAGGGATTGACCACATCCGGGAGGTTATCCACGAAATCGCGCCGAAGACACCGAGTACCCAGCTGTCAAGTCTAGGAGAAGAGGCCAAGAAGATCGCACAGAGCCGCCGTACTGAGGTGGGAACATTAGTCAAACGACTCCATCTAGAGCTTGAATGGATTCCACTCAAAGCGATGCGCAAAGAGCGTACAGAACGCTATCGATCGGCTTCTGAATTTGCCGATGACATCGAGAACTACTTAAAGGGGACTCCACTACTGGCTGGGCCACCAAGCACTGTGTACCGGCTCAGAAAGTTTGTACGCAGGAACCGCGTCCTGGTGGCTGCTGTCGGAGTGGTGCTTTTGGTTCTTGCTATAGGCATTTTGGCCTCAACAGTCTTCGCCATTGGTCAAGCTCGTGCCCGGATTGAGGCGGAGGCTGTGTCCGATGTGCTACGATACAGTGTTCTCGAGTCGCTCAATCCCTACAGAGTAGGGGGCAAAAAAATAACCATTCAATCAGTTCTCGATGCCGCATCGAAGGGTCTTGAGGGGAAATTGCCTCGCGCGCCGCTTGCTGAGGCGGAGATCCGACACACACTTGGATTTGCATACTTTGGCCTCGGTTTATATGAACAGTCCGAAATGCACCAAAGGAAAGCGCTTGAGATCCGTCGGGCCTACCTTGGCGACGATGATCCTACTACGCTCGTGTCTCTGAAGACTCTTGGCTGGGTATATCTTTCCCAGAGCCGTTACCGCGAAGCAGAGCAGTTGTACACTGAAGCCTTGCAAGGGACGCACCAGGTACTGGGCGAGGAGCACTGGAGCACACTGGAGTCGATGTGGTCGCTGAGCTGTGTGTACCGTATGCAGGGGCGTTTCGACGAGGCAGAGCAACTGAACGACAAGGGTTTAAGAATCAGCCGCCGTGTATTCGGGGAGGAGAATGTGCAATCGCTGTATCACTTACTTGGGTTGGCATGGTGTTATCACATACGGGGTCGCTACATGGACGCAGAGCGGCTGTTAACTAAAGGTCTGGAGATCAGTCGCCGTGTACTCGGAGAACCGCACATGGAAACACTGACGTACATGCGACATCTTGGTGACCTCTATCACGATCAAGGCTACTATGACAAAGCCGAGAAACTTCTACTTGTGGCACTCCATAATTGGCTCGACGGCTGGCCTCAGGAGCATCAAGGGACGCTTTTGACAAAGCTTTCTCTTGCTTGGCTGTATCAAAGCCAAGGTCGGAACGAGGAAGCTGAATCGTTGTTTGACGATGTACTAAGGACCGCCCGTGGATCCCTGGGTGAGGCACATTTTGTTACCGGGCACTGTGTACATGGGCTAGGCACATTGTATTTGAGTCAAGGGCAGTATGATAAAGCAGAATCATTGCTGGCCGAGGCAGTAGAGATCGGGAGCCGTATTTTGGGCAGAGAGAATTGGGCTACACTATCTGCCATGAACAATCTGGCCAAGCTTTATTCTGCGCAGAGTCGTTATGATGATGCAGAAGAATTATTCCTTGAGACAATGGAGGGAAGACAGCACAAGTTGGGCGAGGACCACCCGCACCTACTGGAAACTAAGAATGACTTAGCTGTGTTATACGAAAAGCAAGGCCGTTATGATGAAGCAGAGAAGTTATTGTTCGAAGCCCTCAAAGGCCGCCGCCTCAAACTCGGCGACACTCACCCACACACATTATGGTCAATAAACAATCTAATCAACCTCTACGAAGCCTGGAGAAAACCTGAAAAAGCCAACGAGTGGCGAGCAAAATTATCGCAAACAGAAGCTGTCGAGGAGTGACATAACAAATGCAAAGTCACCTCTTTCAGAAGCTAAAAACACCGCCAAGACAAGGGGACATTGTGTCACCAAAATGACACTACAAATGTCATTTTTACCTATATCAGGTCCGAAATAATGCTAATTTTTTGCAAAAATATGAATATTTCTCAGAAATTTTTTACTTCTATCGGATTGGACTAAACCGCTTCGCGGTAGTGTTGCGTGAGGTTTATCAGTAATTCGTAATCTTTGATTTTATCTGTTGCCCCGGACATTTTCTATCCTATGCTCCTTCCCAGGTACCCCAATGGTGGGTACTACGAATGATAGTTTCTAACGAAGGAGCATGAAAATGAAAAATATCAGACAGCGAATGATTGAGGACATGAAGCTAAGGGGACTGACACCGAGCACTCAGGCAACATATCTGGAGGCCGTCAAAGTCCTGGCCAGGCATTACAACCGCCGACTCGATGAAATCACGCAAGAGCAGGTCAGAGATTTTTTGCTCTACCTGATTGATTCNAAGGGATACGCCAAGAGCACGTACAAGGTCTATCTATATGCTATCAAGTTTCTATATGAAAAAACGCTTGACCGACAGTGGCGTTTCCTACCGATGGCACGTGCAGTCACCGAGAGGAAGCTTCCGATCATACTGAGTCNGGATGAAGTATGGAGCTTACTGGATCTGGTCCGCCGAGATAAACCACGCATGAGTCTGACGTTGATGTACACGTGCGGCCTGAGGGTTTCCGAAGCTGTGCATCTTCGCCTTCAAGACATTGACAGCCAACGTATGGTCGTCTGGGTACGAAAGGGCAAGGGCGGCAAGGATCGCTCCGTTCCGCTGCCGAGCTATACTTTGGCCCAACTGCGAGCCTATTGGTTAAAGTACCGGCCAAAGAAATGGCTTTTCCCCTCCGAGCATAGCACCTCAGCCATTACCAAAAGCTGCGTGCAACGCTGCCTGACGGCAACCCTCCGGCGGTCTCATATACGCAAGAACGTAAACTGCCACACGTTACGGCATTCGTACGCCACTCATCTTCTGGAGGCCGGTGTTCATCTGCGGGTAATTCAATCGCTGCTGGGTCACAAGAGTATTAGCTCTACATTTATCTATATACATCTGTCCCAGAGTACCAAGGTGCAAGTCCGGACAAAGATCAACAAGCTCATGAGACGAGATTGATCACCGTGGTCGAAGTGGCAGACGTCTTCAGACGCTACGGCACCGCGTACTTGCAGAAGTTCGGCAAAAGAATGCTGTCCAGTCATCGACGAGCATTCAAAGACATACTCCGATGCCGTACGCCCCCATGGGAGGCCATGTATTTGAATGTAATCACTGCGGTCGGCTGCAGTATTCCTATCACTCCTGTCGTAACCGCAGTTGCCCGAAATGCCACAAGAGCGACATCCAGGCATGGCTCCAGGGGCGGCAAAAGGAACTCTTGCCGGTACCGTATTATCATGTGATCTTTACGTTGCCGCATGAGCTCAGGGGATTTACGCGCCTGCATCAGCAAGACCTCTACGGCCTGCTCATCAAATCCGCCGCTGATTCTATCCTCAAGCTGGCTGCGGATCCCCGTTACGTAGGTGGTCGAGTGGGCGTGATGGCGGTTCTGCATACCTGGGGTTCAAATCTTTCGTACCATCCTCACGTGCACTGTCTGGTTACCGGCGGAGGCCTGTCCCCGGATGGACAGATGTGGATGCCCGCCAGAGACAACTATCTGGTACCCGTCAAAGCGTTATCGAGGCTGTTTCGCGGCATCTTCCTCGACCGTATTCGCAGACAATTCGAAGATATTCATTTGCCGGAATCCATATGGCGAAAGGAATGGGTCGTCCACTGTAAACCGGCCGTCCAGGGCACCCACACAGTCCTCAATTATCTCGCACGCTACATTTACCGTGTGGCCATCACCAACAGCCGAATCCTTTCTGCCGAAAACGGTAAGGTGACCTTTCGGTATAGGGGCGCCGGCACAACAGGAACGAAGACCATGACAGTCCGTGCCGAGGAGTTCATCCGGCGTTTTCTACAACATGTGCTGCCGGCGGGTGTTCACAAAGTTCGCTACTATGGCCTGTGGAGTTCCTCGAAGCGCAAGCACCTGCGTAAGATGCAACAGATCTCGACTCAACCTGGAAATGATCAGCAAGGACGTTTGGAAGAAGATATGGATGTGGAGGTGCCCCCGCCGTCAGAAGCCAGACAATGCCCCTACTGCCAAAGGGGCACGCTGATCTGGATAGGGCGTCTACCTCGCCAAGGGAGAGCACCACCATGAGACAGCTTACATTAATCTCATCGACAATCAAGTCTAATCCGAAACATGACCCTTTTGTGTACATGACAATACCGGTCCATCTATCCAGTGAAAGAAGGCCCCAAATTGGCCACCGGTCAGACCTGATAAGCCACCGGTCGCACCAAACAGACCAACCAATACCCCCTCGAGTAAGATCTAATCTCCCCAATCCGCCCGCTGATCACCGATGAGACGCAAGCCGGCTTCTTATTGAAATTCCAAAGGACCCGTCCCCGGTTCAGTCCAATAGAGCATTTGTGACGGCTACGCATCACAAAAACTCGCAATTAATTAAGTATACGGTGACAAAGAAATGTATGAAAATATAGTCCTTTTGGGGATATCAATCAAGAGTATGATCTACGGTGCTGGACTATCCTTATCTCGGTTAATGCTTCTTACTGCCTCTACGGCTTTCGCTTTCAAGTACTCTGCTTCACCGACGGAAAGTGAACTGTTGAAATTCAATTGCATAGGATCTGCCTTGAACAGCGTCGCATAGAATACACATGCTGCAAGATAAGCCCCTTTTTCCGATGGATGGCTTCCATCGTCTCGGTAGAGCTGACTCCCAAGCTGTAACCGCTCTCGACGTACGGCTCTCCATGCCTCTCCAACGGGAGCGATGAGTGCGTTGGCCTTCCTAGCTGCGTCCGTATAGGCCTTGGTAAGTCGCATTTGCATTGTCTCATAGTCCGGATTGATCTGTGGATTCTCCTCGTCCTTGTCCCGCCTTCCCCATGTCATGTACAGGACAGGTCTCGATCCATACTGCCTAATGATTGTAGACAACTTGACCACTGCATTATAGAAATCATCGCACTTCTCCGGTAGAGTTGGAGCTTTACTCTGCTCCTGCAGCACAACATAATCCCACTTGTTCGCCTTTATTCTTGATATTGTGCTAACATCATTCAGGTGTTGTTGAAGAGTCCAACCTCCTTTGACAGCATACTCAAGAGTGGACTCAGAGTACGGCGATACCCCAATTAGAGTGTCAAGAGTACCACGGATGCCTCCGGTATAGCTGTTGCCGATGAAGAGCACCTTTAATGCTTTAGAATCGGTTTTCACAGCTTCGGATTCGCTGTGCTTTCGCAGCAGGTCGACGATTTCGGTGTGACCTCGATCAACTGCAATGTCCAGAGGTGTCCGATTCCATTTGTTACTTGCCTTCACATCGGCGCCCTTGGTGATAAGCAGTCCCACCATATCTTTTCGGCCTTGACTGGCTGACAAATGCAGAGGTGTCTGACCGTTCGCGTTCCTTCTATTTATATCAGCGCCTTTGGCAATTAGAAGTGCTGCCGTATCCTTTCGGCCCATAGTGGTCGCCATGTGCAAGGCAGTTCGTTCTGACTTGTCCTTAGCATCAATATCAGCGCCCTTAGCAACAAGAATTTCCACTATATCTTTGTGACCTCGTAACGCAGCATTGTACAGGGGCGTTCGACCATTTCTGCCTTTTACATCAACAATTGCGCCTTTGGAGATAAGTAGCTCTACCACTTCTCTTTGGCCAGCCGAGGCTGCGCTATGCAATGGCGTATTTCCGTGTTTATCCTTGGCATTCACATCAGCGCCCTTGGCGATAAGTAGCTGAACAAAATTCAGCCCATCGGTAGCGGCTGCTTGGAACAATGTCGTGCTGCTATCGTTTATCTTTGCATTAACGTCAGCGCCATTGGCAATAAGGAATTCAGCTACGTTCTCCTGACCGGTTGAGGCAGCCCAGTATAAAGGCGTCCAGCCAAGTTCATCCTTTGTATCAACATCGGCTCCTTGTTCCACGAAAAGTTTCACACGGGGCAAATCCCCCATGCAGGCTGCCATATGGAAACTCGAAACATCAGCGCCTTTTGTAATAAAAAACTCGACTATGTCTCGATTTCCTTGTGCTGCTGCGTAGCGGAAGGCCGTCCAGCCGTCCTGGTCTTTCACGTCGAACTTTGCCCCATTGGCCACGAGAAGTTCTACTGTATCTATGTCTTCATTCCAGACTGCATAGTGAAGGGGCGGATAGTCCTTTTCTGGCTTGAGATTGACATCGGCACCTTTGGTGACGAGGAGCTTTATGATGTCTTTGTTTTCATACCAAAGGGCAGAGAACAACGGTGAGTAGCCATACTTATCTTTACTATTAACATCAGCGCCTTTGGCAATTAAGAATTCGACAAGTTCTTTATGACCTCCGTGTACCGCATAGTGCAGGGCTGTATCACCTTTGTCATCCTGAGCATTAACATCTGTTCCCTGTTCGAGCAATGCTTTTACTCCGCCCAAATCTCCCATCTGGGCAGCTACGTGGATGGATGAGATGATACCTCCTTTAGATCGTAACAGTTCTTCAATATCCTTTCGGTTTTGGCTCAATGCAATATCGAGTGGGGTCTGACCATCGTTGTTTTTAACATTGATCTCTGCACCCGCGGTAATAAGCAGTTCAACAATGTCTTTACTAGTTGACTTGGCTGCAGAGTGTAATGGAGCTTCACCCGATGCATTCTTAACATCGACATCAGCACCTTTGGCGAGAAGCAACTTAATTATGTCCTCACGGTTCCGAACCACGGCAATATTTAGAGGTGTTTCATCTGTCTTGTCTTTAGCGTTTACATTTGCTTGTTTAGTGATGAGGAACTCTGCCACATTTATGTGGCCAGCTTTAGCCGCATAGTGCAGGGCTGTACGACCGTTTGAATCCGCTGAGTTGATATCAATACCTTTTCGGACTAGGGTTTTTACGCTCCCCAGATCCCCAACAGATGCAGCAATATGGATTGTGGCACTCCCCATCAACTGGACGATTTTAGACTCTACTGCCTCAGCCCAGATTTTGTATCCGTTCTTGTTGGGGTGGACACCATCTGGCATAACCTCCCTGGTCAATTCTTGCTTTTCTGTCAGAAAATGATGATGGATATCAAGATAATGAATCATTCTTCTGTCAGCGATCCTGGAAGCCAAAAGACTGGCTGTGGCATTCTTCTGATTCCTGGATTCAGACTTTGTTGGAAATATTGCAAGCAGAAGAATCTTCGTCTTGGGAAGCATGGTGCGCAGACGCTGACAGATGGCGATGGTTCCGTCGGCGATCTCTTCGGCGGTGTTGTCTCCGGAATTGTTTACGCCAATCAAGAGCACGGCAAGCTTCGGAGAGACATTTTCAAAATTTGAATGATCCAGTCTCCACAATACGTGCTGGGTCCGGTCTCCGCTAATACCCATATTGACCGCATTGC
>JGI2172J19969_10000816_pt1 | contig 13908 bp, 11 predicted proteins | sample DeeMarSWOR230_32_FD_19969 | JGI IMG/M metagenome (IMG submission 19969)
CTTGATTCAAGAACTTAAACAAAATTATGACCTCGTACTGTTTGACAGTGCACCAACGCTTCCTGTGACCGATTCAGCCATTCTGGGAGCCAAGGCGGACGGGGCTATCCTAGTCTATCAAGCCGGAAAAACCTCAAGAAATGCGCTCATCCGCTCGAAGATCCAACTGGAAAACGTCAACGTCAAAATATTAGGGATTGTCATAAACAACCTGAAAGCCCGATTGGTCGAAGACGTCACACCGTCTCAAAGATACCGGTATTACCGATATTACGGAGAGAAAAGGGAGAAAAAATAGAAAAATATTTCTCTCATCTGGACTGGACAATATTCCTACCCCCCCTTTTTGACCCTGATTTCCCCGAAGCCATCACACATGCGTTTCAATATAAAATCAGAAAAGTTTTCTATTCTACACAAATAAGGTCTTAACTATGGGAATCACTTCAATCTCTCGATCCAATTCATTGGCTCTTTCGGAAGAGAGAAATTTCATCAAACCGTGGTGCATCTATCCTCTACTCCTCCACCCAAAAATGATTCCATTTTTATTCATATCTAACAGGTCAGCATGAGAATCGACTGGCAACAGCAAAAACTGGGCTCTGTGATACTGGTTCTTGCTGTTCTTGCCATCGGAATCCTGCTGGGTCAAATCATCGCCGGATTTTCTTTTAAGATTGCTCTGGCACTCATCTTTTTTTCGATCATATTCATCGCCACTCTCGTCAACACCGAGGCCGGACTGGCCATTCTGATTTTCTCCATGCTTTTCTCTCCTGAGATCATTTTTGGCCAGATTCCAGGACGAGATATCGTGGTTCGCCTGGACGACATACTGCTCGCAGTCATCACTTTTGCCTGGTTTGCCAAAACGGCCATAAACAAAGGACTGGGCCTGTTCATAAAAACACGCCTGAATAGAGCCATCGTTATCTACATCCTGGTCTGTATAATCGCCACCCTGAAAGGAGCCGCTTCAGGAAATGTCTCTTTCCTTAAAGGGACTTTTTTCCTTCTCAGATATTTTGAGTACTTCTTGCTCTACATACTTGTGGCCAACTATATCCACAACAGAAAACAGATAAAATTCTTTCTCAATGCTTTTTTTGTCACATGCGCTCTTGTTTCCATTTACGGCATAATGCAAATCCCCAGGGGAGTGAGGGTCAGCGCTCCCTTCGAAGGAAAAATCGGTGAGCCCAACACGCTGGGTGGATACCTCCTCTTCCTCTTCTGCATCGCAATCGGGATCTTCTTGCAGAACGTTTCCAAACGGGCAAAACAAGCTCTGGCCGGGTTGGCTGTTCTGATATTCATACCCTTCCTCTTCACTCTGTCCCGGGCTTCTTACCTGGCAATCATATTCTCCTATGTCGTATTAATCACCCTGAGCAAAAGAAAAGTCATATTAATCGGTGTCCTGGCGACAATCATCATATCCGTTCTTGTGTTCCGGCCCGAGGCAGTGTTTTCCAGGGTGAAGTACACTTTCTCGGGAGGACAATCCCGTTTAGTCAAAATCGGCAACACCCGCCTGGATTCCTCATCTTCAGCCAGGATCCGCAGCTGGCAGGAAAGCCTCCAGGATTGGAAAAAGAACCCTATTTTGGGCAGAGGAGTTTCAGGATACGGATTCATAGACGGGCAGTACATCGTCAACCTTGTCGAGACCGGGATTGTCGGCCTTTTTGCCTTCCTCTGGCTTCTTTGGTCCATCACCAAACACTCACTCAACATCCACAGGGAAGTGCAAGATAAATTATACAAAGGCCTCACTCTCGGGTTCGTCGCCGGTTTTGTCGGGTTAATCATCCATGCCCTCACAGCGAATACTTTTATTATCATCCGGATAATGGAACCTTTCTGGTTCATGGCGGCCATTGTCATGATGCTGCCGCAGATAGAGGAAGAGGAGGAAGGAGAAGAAAAAAAGGAAAAAGAAGAAATGGCCGCACAAATGGAATCAAAAGCAGAAGTGTCAGAAAAAACTGGGCAGGGAAGGCAGACTGGACAAGATATAAAGTGAATAAGATTCTTTTCGCGAAACCTGTGGAGCGCACAGAACTAAAGAGCGCCATTTCTCTCAAACAAAAAGCCTCCTCTTGATTTAAAAATGGCAATAGGAAAATCTCGTACAGTTATCAAGAACACGGTCTTCAACAATATTGGGTATATCTGGCAGCTTCTCGTCAGCCTGCTCCTCATTCCCTTCATCATTCACAGGATTGGAATGGAGCAGTTTGGAATCTGGGTTCTTTTAGAAGTGATCGTCCTCTATCTCAGCTTTCTGGATATCACGGGCATTGGAGGGGCATTCGTCAAATACATTGCTGAGTTTCACGCCAGAAAGGATTTTGAACAATGCAACCAGGTGATCAATTTAGGCTGGGCGTATTACACAGTCTTTTGGATAATCATGGCGGCTCTGATTTTTCTTTTCAGAGAGCCTCTCTTAAGACTCTTCCATATTCCATCCGATATTTTCAACACGGTTTCTCTGGTATTCATCGGAATACTGTTGATCTCCTTTATCAGAGGTTCTTTCGCGGTGTTTCGTTCTGTCCTCCTCGGACTTCAGCGGATGGATTTAACGAACATCATTGCCATCCTGGCTTCCTTGGTCAACGCCACAGGCGTGATCCTGTTTTTAAGCCTGGGCTTTGGCCTCAAAGGACTTGTGATGAGCGGATTGATCGTGGCGGCTTTCACAGTCATCCTCCAGACAGTATTTGCCTATAAAATTTTCCCGCACATGCGGTTCAGGCCGTTTTCTTTTAACAAAGACATCTTTAAAAAAACTTTTATCTATGGAGTCAACATTCGCATTGCGAGCATATCCGAGTTGATTAACACGCATGTGGACAAAATATTATTGGGCTACTTCTTGAACACTGGGTTTGTCGGCGCTTATGAGCTGGGCGCCAAAATCGCCAGGATCGCCCGCTCTTTTCCTGAGCAGCTCCTCCCAGCCATCCTGCCGGCTTCATCCGAGCTCCATGCTGTAGAGGACAAAGAGAATCTAAACAAACTGTATACCCGGGGCTCAAAATACCTCAGTCTTCTCACTTTTCCGCTGGCTTTTTTCATCATCGCCAACGCTTCGCTCATTATAATCCTATGGATGGGAAATCGAGGTTTCCCGGGCTTCAAGGAATCTGTTCTGGCTCTTCAGGTGCTGAGTATCGGCTATGTCTTCATGCTTCTTGTGAGCATGGGAAGACTCATCGCCCGGGGAATAGGGATACCCCAGTATGAAATGCGTTCCTCTGTACTCATAGTTGTCCTGAATATTGCGCTCAGCATCATTCTCATCATCAAAATGGGTTTTACAGGCGCTCTTATAGGCACCACATCCTCTGGCATCATCGGCTCATCCACTTTTTTCTACTCCTTTAACCGGCGCATCGGAAAATCTCTCTTCTCTATCATTAAAAAGGTCTTTGCCAGTCCATTCCTCTTCTGTCTGGTTTCACTCGGAGCTTCCCTGTTTGCAGGCTATTTCTTACGCCAGCTTTATCCCGGTCCTCCCGCGAATAGATTCGATGCGTTCATCCTTCTCATAGTCAACGGCCTGGTCTTTCTGGGGGTCTATCTTCTTTTTGTTTTCAAAAGCAAGTATATAGATAAATATGATAGAGAAATATTCTCTGGATTCATGGAGATGATCAAGCCCGGTTTAAGGCGAAAAAAATGAGAGTTCTCTTTTCCAGCTACCACAATCCCTCTTTCTGGACTATCACTGACTACATAGAGAGAACAATAATGAGACTCGGGCATGAGTTGATTCCTTTCGACGACCGGGCGTTTATCATCCCAGGAAGGCTGAGAAAGAGTGTGCGTTTCCTCCAGGATATTGACCTGAACAGGCTCAACAACCGGCTCATCTCTCTTGCGTCTTCCACGAATCCCGACCTCTGTCTCGTGGCTGGCGGGAACCGAATCCTTCCGGAAACAGTCCAAAAAATCAAAAGCCAGGGAATCAAAGCCGTTCTCTGGACCATAGACGCTCCCCGCCATTTCCAGCCCATACTGGCTGCTGTTCCTGACTACGATTTTATTTTCTGTGGGGGTACAGAAGCCCAGGAATTACTGGCCCGAGCGAGAATCAAAAAAACATACTGGCTCCCTTTTGCCTGTGACCCGGATATTCATAAGCCGGCCGATGTCAACCCTGAAGAAAAGAAAAAATGGGGAAGTGATGTGAGTTTCATCGGCTCCTACTATCCCAACCGCGCTCAGGCGCTGGAGAAGCTTGCTGATTTTGACCTTAAAGTCTGGGGGCCCGGCTGGAATAAACTGGCTCATAAATCGCCGCTCAAAAAGTTCACCAGGGATACCCAGCTAAAACCGAAAGAATGGATAAAGATTTTTAGCAGCAGCCCGATTAACATCGTCATCCATTTCCAGGATGGAGAGACGCTCTGCTATCAAGCTGCCCCCAGAGTGTATGAGGTTCTGGCCTGTCAGGGTTTCCTCCTGGTGGATGACCAGAGGGATGTTCAATCCCTCTTCCAAGATGGGAAACACCTGGTTATTTTTAAAAATACTGAAGACTTGAGGAAAAAAATCACTTATTATTTAAAACAGCCTGAGGAGAGGAAAAAAATTGCCAGTCAAGGATATGAAGAGACCGTACACAAACACACCTATCTCCACAGACTGAAAGAGATGTTTTCTGTGATCGAGGCCGGAGGATGACAGAAAAAAGAAAAAAGCTTTTTGACGAGTATTTTTCCTCGATTTTCAGCCACTCCAATGTTTTCTCGACACAGGAATACGAAAACTCCCTTTCTCAATTCAGACTGAATTACGAACCATTCATCCCCTCAGCGACAGGAGCGAAAATCCTGGATATTGGCTGTGGGACCGGCCATTTTCTGTATTACCTGAAAAAAAAGGGCTACACAGATTTTCTGGGTATTGACATTTCTCCTCAGCAGGTCGATTTCTGCAGGAAAAACGTATCCAAAAGTGTGGAGCAAGCGGATGCGTTCGAATTTCTCAAAGAAAAGAAAAAAACGTACGACATGATCGTGGCCAATGACCTCCTGGAGCACATACCCAAAGAAGAAATCGTCAAATTTTTAAAGCTGGTGAATGCGGCCTTAAAGGATAAAGGAGTGTTTCTCATACGGACGCCCAACATGGGAAATCCCTTTGCTGTCTACTCGAGGTACAAAGACTTCACGCACGAAGTGGGATTCACGGACAGAAGCCTGTATCAGGTCTTCTGGACAGGGGGGTTCAAGAACATTCAGATACTGCCTTATAAAAACTATTCCACACGCACGTTCAAACGTTCTTTGGAATCCAGGCTGGCCCGGATAACACACTTTTTTCTGGCCAAACTCTTCCAGATACAGGGTTTTGTCGCCCCTCAGGTCATAACGCCTCTTTTGATGGGAGTCGGCCGAAAAGAGAAGACATGACTCAATTTAAAGTGATCCATATAGTCGAAGACCTGAAAATCGGTGGGGCCGAGCGTGTCATCGCAGACACTGCCTTGGGCCTGGACAGAAAAAAATATGATGCGAATGTCTGGTGTGTGACCAGAGGAGGCGAAACAGCCACTGAGCTCAGTGAAAAAGGAATAGAGGTCAAGATCCTGGGTATATCCAGCTACTACAATCCCTTGAACACATTCAAATTGACTCGTCTNCTCAGAGACGCGGNACCGGATATCGTTCACACACACGGTTATTTCGCCTCGGTCATCGGCAGGCTCGCCGCCAGGAGAGCCGGAACTCCTGTCATCCTTGCGCATGTGCACAGCACATACTGGGAGTACAGGAAAAGACACATCATGATTGAAAGGAAACTGAGCCATTTCACTCATAAGATCATCTGCTGCTCCAAAGCGGTCGAGAATTTTGTGAAAAACACTGAGAAAATCACAGATAATAAGACAATTGTCATCTATAACGGCGTGGATGAAAAACGGTTTTCTCCGTTAAAAAGTACAGCATTCAATCGAGCTGAGTTCGGGATCGATGAGAAAGCACCTGTGGCCGGAACAGTCTCCTCTCTAACCCCTCATAAAGGGCACGAATACCTGATTCAAGCCGCTTCTCTAGTGCTGGGCACACTTCCTTCTGCCAAATTTCTAATAGTAGGAGACGGGCCTCTTCGAAAAAGATTGGAAGATCAAGCGAAAAATCTAAACATCCATCCTGCTGTGATTTTCACAGGGACAAGGAAGGATATCCCGGAGATGTTATCCCTGATGGATGTATTCGTGCTCCCCTCACACNCCAGGGAGGGGCTGGGCATAGCGATCATCGAAGCCATGGCTGCAGAAAGGCCTGTGGTCGCGACTGACATCGGGGGCATACCCGAAGTCGTCAATGACGGCGAAACAGGCCTCCTTGTGCCCCCAGGAGTCCCGGAAGCACTCTCCAAAGCCATCATCGAACTCCTCCAAAACCCAGCAAGGGCAAAAATAATGGGAGAAAAGAGTCGAACCAGGGTCAAGGAGAAGTTCACAACGAAAAAAATGCTGTCAGAGATAGATCATGTGTACCAGTCTTTAATCAACCATAGAGAAGTCAAGACAGATGAAACAACATAATATCTTGTTTACCTCTCTCTCCGGGAAGATGCTCGGAGGCGGGCAGAGAAGCCTCCTTCTGCTCTTAGAAAGATTGGACAGAAAAAGATTCAAGCTTTTTCTGGTTTGTCCATCCGGGGGAGGCCTGGTCGAAAAAGCGGAAAAACAAGATATCGAGACAGAGATAATCAAAATGGGACGCATAAAGAGTCCGAATGTCATTTCGACAGCCGCAACTGTATCCAAATTCAAAAAGCTCATTAAATTAAAAAATATTGATTTGATCCATACCGATTCTCCCCGTCAAGCCTTTTATGCCGGAAGAGCGGCAAGACTCACTGGAACGCCCTTGATCTGGCATGTTCGTGTCAGTACTCCGGAGAAAAAATCTTTTGAAAAATTCCTGTTTAATCATGCCCACAAGGTAATCGCTGTGTCCAAAGCAGCCGGTCAAAGATTCCATGGATTTGAGTCTGCTGAAGAAAAGGTTGTAATCATCTATAACGGAGTGGATTTGACCGAATTCGCCTCCCGGCAGCCAGACAGTCAATCGAGAGAGGAGTTTGAGATCGATAAGGATTGGATTCTCGTCGGGACATTGGGCCAGTTGATCCCGGGAAAAGGACAGGATGTATTTTTAAAGGCCGCGGCTCAAGTAGTTAAGCAAACTCCCAAAGTCAAGTTCATGATTGTCGGGGATGGGAATCAATTGTACAGACAGAAATTAGAGGATTTGAGCAAGGGTCTGGGCCTATCCGGAAAAGTCGTGTTCACCGGCTTCCGGGAGGACATTCCTCGAATGATGAACATGCTGGATATCGCTATCCTCCCGTCATCGACTCACTTGGAAGGGCTTTCCCGTGTCATAATAGAAGCCATGGCTTCTTCAAAGCCAGTGATAGCCACAAACTCTGGCGGAAATCCTGAAGCAGTCGAGGATGGAACCACCGGAATCCTGGTCCCCCCTGAGGATTCCCGTTCCCTGGCCGAATCCATCGTAGATTTAATTAAAGATGAAACGAAACGGAATCGAATGGGAGAAGCAGGAAGGAAACGGGCAGAAAAGCTGTTCAGCATTGAGAAAAATATTTCCCAGATCGAGAAAGTGTATGAGGAACTTTTATGCCAAAAGCGGTAAATTGTAATCTTTGCGGTGGGGATGATACAGAATTGGTCCAGAAGGCTGAAGACCCCTTTCAAGCTGTGAGATGCAGGACATGCGGCCTTGTCTTCACTAATCCCCAGCCAGACAAGGGATTGATCGAGGAGCATTACCAGGAAGATTACTACAAAGAATGGCTGGAAAAACAGATGAAGAGAAGGATCCCGATGTGGAGAAAGAGGTTGAAAGAGCTTCTGAAATACAGACAGAGCGGACATCTGCTGGATGTGGGTTTTGGGTCAGGAACTTTCCTGAGGCTTGCGAAAGAATCCGGGTTCGAAGTAAGCGGAACAGAAATTTCAGAATATGCCTGCCGGTATGTGAAGGAGACCTATGGAATCGAAGTTTTCAGAGGAGACCTGGAGGAGGCACGCTTTCCTTCTACCCGGTTTGATGTGGTGACTCTCTGGCATGCTCTGGAACATCTTCCTGATCCCATGGGGACACTCAAAGAAATTCACAGAATATTAAAAAAGGACGGCTTGCTGGTCGTGGCTGTTCCGAATCTGAATAACATCATCACCCGGTCCTGTATTTCCTGGCCAAAGGGAAAAAATTAAAGCTATTTTCAATACACGCCAAGGAGTTGCACTTGTGGCACTTTTCTCCTCGCTCTCTCTCCCGACTGCTTAAAGAGGCAGGCTACGTTATCCTCGATACAAAACTGGATCTCGCTCAGATTGAACTCCCTAAAAAAATAGTGGACCTTCTGACATTTTTGGTTCACTCTTTCACAAGACAGAACTACGGAGAGGCATTTAAAATCTATGCGATCAAATCATAAAAGAAAGAGTACTCGATGAGAAAAATCCTCAAAGCCATTAAGAACCTGTACTTGAGCATTAGGGCCCTTAAGTTTCTTATTTTATCAAGATTAACCTCTCGACTGCGAAAAAAGAAATTTGACAAAAAATCCACACGAAGCGTCCTGGTCATTTCCCTGAAAAGAGTGGGAGATGTTATCCTTTCAATCCCCGCATTCAGGGCCATCAAGCAAAGCCTTCCGAAGAGCCAGGTCACTGTTTTTGCCGACTCGTACACCAAAGATATCCTGGACAGAATTCCCTTCATAGATGCTGTCGTCCCCTACGGCAAAGATTCATCCTTCCTGAAAAAAGCCAAACGAGTCAGAAAATTGTCTTACAATGCATTCGATCTGGCCGTCGACCTCACCTGCGACTACACCGTTGAAGGGGCGTTGTGGACCTGGTTGAGCGGGGCCAAGCTCAGAGTGGGATATGACACCTGGAAGCGCGGCTTTCTGTTCCACCGGCCGGTCAAGCCGACTGAAGAGGCCATTCATGCCATCGATGAGATACTGAATATCGTTCAAAGTATCGGACTGAAAACCAAGGACAAAAACCTTAAAATAAGCGCTTCCAACGATGCCATAGACACAGTAAAAAAATTTCTCCAGGATAGGGGTGTGAAAAGTGATACGCTGCTCATAGGTATTCATCCTGGAGGATATTATCCCACTCAGAGATGGTCGACCGAGCGGTTTGCGGAAGTCGCAGATAAGCTGATCGAAAAATACAAAGCCCGCATCGTCCTTATAGGCGGGCCCAAAGAGGAGAAAATCATCCAGGGAATAAAGCTGCAGATGGCCAGCCAAGCTTTAGTTTTTCTCAACAAACCTTTGGGAGACCTCCTCTCTCTTCTTCAATCCTGCCATCTGCTGGTCTGCAACAACTCCGGCCCTCTCCACATGGCCACTGCCTTGGGGACACGCACCGTGTCCACCATGGGCCCAACTCTTCCGGAGAGATGGTGGCCTCAAGGGAAGGAACATATAGTTATCCGCAAGGACCTTCCCTGCATGCCCTGTAACGAGGGACACTGCCGGTTAAAGACACTTGAGTGTATGAAATTGATCACAGTCGAGGACATGCTCAAAGCAGCGGAAACTCAAATATCCAAGATCAAAAAAACAAAAAAATAAGATAATGAAACAATTCGACTTTTCCACAGTCAAGAATGTTCTGATCATCATGATGGGCGGGATCGGAAACATGATTTTTCTCACTCCGGCTCTGAAAGCCTTGCGGAAGACTCTCCCCTCCTCCATCTTTAGTTTTCTGCTGGGTCCCTACAGCGCTGAAAAAGCCATTGAGGGAAGCAATCTTATCGACCAAAAGATCATCATCGAGCCCAAAAAATTCACAGGCTTGTCCGGGAACAGGAGACTCATTCGAAAACTCAGGCAAGAAAATTTCAACCTGAGCATCACCTCAACCGGAACAAATCCATTGAAGAGCGGGTTTCTCTGCGCCCTTGCGGGAATCAAGTACCGGCTTGGAGAAAACATCAACAGAAAAGGATTTTTCTACAATCTGAGAGTCCCGTTTGATAAAAACCAGCATGAAGTGGAGAGCAATATTCAATTGGTCAAACGATTGGGGATAGAAGTCGAAGACCGGAGCCTGTTCATTCAGAGATCCAAAGAAGATCAAAATTATGCCCAAAAATATTTCGCTCAAAACAACCTCGAAGGAAAATTAGTCTTGGGTGTGCATCCCGGGTCCGGCATCCATCAGGCTGGTTTCAAGAGATGGGCCAAAGAGAGATTTTCGCAGCTGGCCGATAGACTCATCAGCGAATTGGGCGCCACAGTGATTTTTTTTGGAGGGGCTGAGGAAACAAAACTGACTGAAGACATAAGCAGAATGATGCGATCCCAGCCTCTCCTCATGACCGGCCAAACAACCCTTTCCCAAACTGCCGCTTTGATAGAAAAATGCAGCCTGTTCATCAGCAACGACAGCGGACTCCTGCATGTCGCCTCCGCAGTGAATGCTCCTGTCGTCGGCATATTCGGACCCACAGATCCAGGGCGGACCGGACCCTATCCCGACTCATCCGCTGTGATCAGGAATGATGTGGCCTGCAGTCCCTGTTATGCCGGGAAACCTGTTCGCTGCAATCATACCGAGTGTTTGAATTCAATCACTGTCCATGACGTGATAGAGAAAGTTAAACAAAAACTGGATAAACATGCCTGACAAAATCAAAGTGCTCCACATCATCACTCGCCTGGATAAAGGCGGGTCCGCGGAAAACACTTTTCTGACTGTGAAAGGGCTGGATAAAAAAAGGTACGACGTGACTCTGATGAGCGGGCCAGTCCAAGACCCGAGCCAGGAGAGAAGATCTCAAGTCGAGGAATGCGGGATTCAGTACATCCATATTCCTGTGCTTGTGAGAAATATCAACATGGTTACCGATGCCATCGCTCTGTTTAAAATATGGAGGTTCCTGGCGAAGGAAAAGTTCGATGTTGTCCACACTCACACGTCAAAGGCTGGCCTTCTGGGCCGATTCGCCTCAAAATTCGCAGGAGCTCCCCTCGTCGTCCACACTCCGCATGGACATGTTTTTTTTGGTTACTTCGGCCCCCTGAAAACAAAAATATTTATTCTGTTCGAAAAGCTAGCCAACCGGATGACTGACAGGATTGTGGCTCTGACCCACAGAGAAAAAACAGACTACATCTCTTACAGGACCTGCCCGGAGGAAAAATTAACGGTTATCCACAGCGGAATCGAGCTTAAAAAATTCCAGGAACTCCCTCTGGCTGAAAAAATTAAACTCAAAAAAGAGATAGGACTCCCCGAAAATTCCTTCGTGGTGGGAACAGCGGGCAGGCTTGTTCACGTCAAAGGCCCTGAATTTCTGATCAAAGCTTCCCAAACCATCATTCCTGCACATCCCAACACATATTTTCTTTTTGCCGGAGACGGCCCTCTCAAAGAGGATTTACAAAAAAAAGCGAAGGAGGCCGGTGAAGAAAAAAACGTCGTTTTCCTGGGCTGGAGGGATGATATCGCGCACATTCTCTCGATTTTCGATGTATTCTGTCTCCCGTCCTTGAACGAGGGCATGGGAAGAGTGCTCGTGGAAGCCATGGCCCTTGGAATACCGATCGTGGCCAGCGATGTCGGAGGCATACCCGACTTGATCACTCATGGGAAGAACGGCTTCCTGATACCTCCGAAAAATCCAGAGGAACTGGCAAAACATATTCAGATTCTCATTGAAGATCAAGAGAAAAGAAGAAAAATGGGAGAGGCCGGCAAAAAGATGGCTCCAGGATTCAGCCATGAGACCATGGTTAAAAATATTGCTGAACTGTATGAAGAACTGCTGACATAAAAATATCCTCTTTTCCAATCAACATTTCCATCCAAAGGAAGCAAATATTATTTATTGATCAATTTTCGGCCTGTGCGCATCAGGATGACGATTATGGTAAAGATGAACAGTCCCTGAAGAATCTCAAAGTAAATCACGATATCATCGGGAGCTCTCAAGGTAACACCGCTCATTCCCAGGCAGGCTGCGATCAAATAGATGAAGAGAACGGCTTGAGGCTCAGATAATCCTAAAGTGACTAGCCGGTGATGAAGATGGTCCTTCCCCGTGTATTCAATCCATTCTTTGAGATTTTTTACTTTTCCTCTGTATATTCTGGAAATAGATATATACACCATGTCGAAGATGAACACACTCAAAATCAAAAGGGGCAAACTCAAAGCCACCTTAGGATTGCCCTCTGCCCAACCGCCCATGACCGCAATCCCGGCCACAGTGAATCCCAAAAAAGTGCTTCCGGCGTCTCCCAGGAAAATAGAGGCCGGCTTGAAATTAAATATCAGGAAGGCCAGACAGCTCCCGGCCAGAGCTATGGTTAGATATCCCAGATAAACCTGCTGGGTCAGCAAAGCCACGATAAAAAAAGATAGAGAACAGATCGCGATCGAGCCTGTGGCCAGTCCATCCATCCCATCGAAAAAATTCACCGCGTTCGTTATGCCCACAACCCAGATCAGGGTCAGGAGAACCTCTCCCCCGATCCCCCACCAGTTATTCGGCAAAAAGCTCAATCTAACTCCATAGAAGATGAGAATTCCAGTGGCCAGGATCTGGGCGACCAGCTTCCATGTGGCGGACAGTTCTTTTAGATCATCGATGAGCCCCACTATCAGAATGATCGTGCCGCCGAGGATAATCCCTTTCAGCTCATCAGAAAAGCTGAAATTCAAGAAGATGGTCACCACGTAGGAAACATAGATAGCCAGACCTCCCAGGAGAGGAATGGGATGCGCATGGATCTTTCTCTCTTCAGGATGGTCAAGTATTTTGAGCTTCGTCGCAACTCGCCTGAAAACCAGAGTCAAAAAGAAAGCAAGGAGAAAAGAAAAAACAAGCAGAAACAGCCATCTGAAAGGAATTCCATCCAGGAATACATGGAGGTTATCCAGGATATTTCTCATACTACCGGCAATATCCTAAAATATTTCTTTGACAACAGCAATGATTTTTTCTATTTCCTCCTTTGTGAGAGAAGGATAAAGAGGGATCGAGACTGTTTTTTTCCAGGCTTCCATGGTGTGAGGATAGCCAGATAGGCCTAAGCAGACATGGAGAGGGATGTAAACCGGCCGCCGGCACATGACATTGTTCTTCTGTGATCTTTCAAGGTAGACAGACGCATCCCCCTCGGTCTGAGCAACAAAGCGGTAATAGATATGCTCTCTTCCTTCTTTTCGGGCAGGGAGGGAGAAATCGCAATCCTTAAATTCCTTGAAATACGAGTCTGCGATCATTCTCCGTCTATCCAAGAACTCTTCCAGACGAGACAACTGGCTTGATCCAAGGGAGGCCTGAATATCTGTCATCTTGTAATTGAAACGCAACGCATACTCATCTTTATTATCATAATCTCTCAAGTCTTTAACCCTGGAAATAAGCTCTTCTGAATCACTGACAACCATCCCCCCTTCACCGGTGGTGAACACTTTGGTGGCATAAAATGAAAATACGGATAGAATCCCGAAGCTTCCGATTTTCCGGCCTTTATAATGCGCGCCGACCGACTGCGCACAGTCCTCGATTACCGGAATTCCCAGGTTTGACAGTTCGTCTATTTCTGCCGGACAGCCAAACATATGTGGAACAATGACTGCCTTTGTTTTCTGTGTGATCGCCCCTTTCACAGCATCAACAGATATGTTGTACGTACCTGGGTCTATATCTGCGACAAAAGGAGTCGCTCCGGTGTAGAGGACGGCATTGAGGACGGCGGTGCAGACAAAAGAAGGAACGATGACTTCATCCCCTTCTTTTACTCCCAGAGACAGCAAGGCAAGATGAAGAGCTGCCGTCCCCGAGCTCGTGGCAGCCGTTTCTTTTTTTT
>JGI2172J19969_10000818_pt1 | contig 13900 bp, 13 predicted proteins | sample DeeMarSWOR230_32_FD_19969 | JGI IMG/M metagenome (IMG submission 19969)
TCGGCGCCGGAGCTATTGCCGGTTCTTATGGTATAACCGACTTCTAATTCCATCTCGATCTCCGCTCCTATCCAATCGTCCGTACCTGCCTTCATTACGAATACTTCACCCTCGGTTATGGAAAGTATAGTAAGTGTTGAACACGGCGATCCCTCACCACAGCTAACTAGAATTGAGGCCACCAGAATGGACAAAACAAGTATTGACAGCAGTTTTCTATGCATGGCCTGGTTCCCTAAGAACTAACGTAATCTTCCACTACACACATGACTGCACACCNTGATAGTAGTTCTGAAGCATTTCTTCTTATTGACAATANGCCTATATACACATTGTACCTCAATCTCATAGAANACATCAATAGTCTTTGTGCACNGTTAAGGCCTATAGAGTCAAGGAGCAACAANNCGCNAGTCTGTGCAGTGCGCCACAACCGGGATTGGGATCCTGAGGTCATAATACCTGATTTGCAGCAGGACTGATTGGTACGGTGCCTCCGGAATTCCCAAAAAGTCAGAAAAGTGTAATCACAACTTGGCAAACAAATTTAAAAATCTATACGCCGCGACAGTTAAAACTCCCGGCACATACATGCCTCATATTTATAGGACCATGTAGATCTTGTACTCGAAACCCGCCGGTATCAAGTTCCCCACTCCAACCGCAACAATACGATTCAGCCAGTCATATTTCTTGGATCCGGTTTCAATTACCGTTGTAACCCGGAAGTAGTATTTCGATGAATCGACAGATTGACCNGTGATTGCCNTGATCGCAACCTCAGCAGTCATCTCGTTAATGCCTCTGAGACAGCAATATATCAGGTGATTGTCATNAGTGCGTAAGNCGCAGCGAACATCCANTTCTACNATCTGGTCAGCCCGGCGAACAAACCAATCGCCTCCNCCAGGAAGCACAACNCCTTTGANNTTTGGGCCTTCGANTGTGCCGCCTTTTATGTATACTATCTGCCGTATGCCATGCGGCGTTACTCCCAGATCTATGACCTGTCGCCAGTCAACATATGCAGTTACAGTGCATAGGAATTCGGTCTTTAAATCCGACATTCGTCCCTCCCTCAATGATAGAAACACACTGTTCTGCAGCAATAGGGAGTGTGTTTTTTCATCGCTGGTGTGATAGATTATATCGCTTCTAAGCTACGAGGACAAGACTGGTCTTGACAATCACATTTACCGGATACATCACACCTCGATGACTTTGCCATTAATAATATACTAGCTATTCGGGGGAAATAATACTTGATTTGTAGTAGGCCTGATCCTGCACCCCGTGAAGGATGGTGTCCCTGAAATTCTGGCGAGAACGTGGTACTAACGTCCTGGTACATACGACGACTTGACAACTGCGTTATATATGTGCTAATATAACATTAGTCCCGAGTAGCCGAGCAGGGACCTGGCATAAGAGTTGGGTTTGGTGAAGGCTGAAAGGTGCAGGTAGTGGCCGGCACAGGGTAAGCTGAAGGCCAGGCCGGACGATGGCAGGTGAAGGAAGTGAGGTTACTCGGGACGGCTGATTTTTTACTGGCTAAGCGTCCTTGCCGCAGACGGTACCTTATAATAATCCTTAACGGTAACTTATGGCCTGCCTAATAGCTTCCTCAAGCTCCTGTGGAACATCAGTGCCGATTAAATATTCCTTACCGGTTATTAACTTGATCTGGACAGCATGAAAACCGGAAACCCTGAACAGCATCCCGTCAGGAGTTGACCGAATGCCCCACCCGTGATACCACGGATTTTTAACGGCTTGACACGATTCTATCTCATTCAACTTAAACCGTTTGCGGATTACTCCAGGCCCAAATTGCACTGATAGCTCTTCTTCCCTGATGACCACGGTTAAACTGGGAAATAACACTAGAGCTACCGCTAGGACAACCAGGACCGCGATAGCAATCCAATTAACGCCGGTATTCGCCAGGATAACCCCGATTGCCACCATTGCTGCTACAATGGCCACAATAATAAAGTATCCAACTTGAGTATGTTCGTAGCGCTTAATCATGATATCTTTCGTGTCATTATATCCAGGGGTGTATTTATTGACAATTAATTGGGGTGCCAATAACGGTTCATATTTTAAATGATTACTCGTATTATGAGGAGATAATGCCTGATTTGTAGCAGGCCTGGTCCTTCACCTCGTGAAGGATGGTATCCCTGGAATTCTGGGTGGGCAGACGATGACGACATCGCCTTGCACCCGCTCCCTGCCGCTGAACAATACGCTAAAAAGTGAAATTATGGATTTTTACTAAGTAACACCCCAGCAAGCTGAGTGGGTACCCGACTGCGTTTTCATGACCGGCTGGTAAATGCTAACGTGTTATCAAACCAGAGCTAACCTCGGCCAGAAAAGCACTATTAGGGTAATTCCCAATCCCAATGTCCACAAATTGATGAATAATTCAAACTTCATCTGACCTGATTTACCTATAAGGCGGTAGAGGTTGTTCTGGATGTTGAAGGTCACATCCATCAGTCCCAGAAATATTAGGGAACTAGCGGTAATAAATGTAAAAAGTGCACCGTATGTTTGTCCTGCTAAGAGTCCAATAGCGCCAACAAGGGCACACACAGCCGTCCATAAATCAGCTGCCGTAAAAGCTTTCTCAAATCTTATATACCAGTCCTCATTTACAGCTTGTACCCCTCCTTTGATGTAAAAATCAATCCAGTAGTAGATTAAGCCAATTGCTGTCCCAATCAATAATACAGAAAAAACTGTGAACATTTTCAACCTCCAGTTTGCCCACTTACGCCGTGATGTGACTTTAGCCTCTACCCGCGGTTCTGTCAATTCTAATGGGCAGAAGAGTACTCACTAATGGTACTGCAAGAGTGTAGGGCGAAAGGTCGGTCGAAAAAAGCGAAGTAACATTCTGAGTTAATGTGTAGTTGAAATGGGGAAGGGCCTTACAAAATTACTTCTTGCTCTCCAAAATCCCTTTAGCCCAGGCTGCAGCCCGTTCCAGTTCCCCTTCCTTCAGCGGACCTTTGCTGGCTGTAACGAAGAAACCCTCTGGAGACGCTATTAGAGTACCGCCCTTTCCTTTTAGATTACGGGCGATGCGTCCAGCAGCATACCCAAACACCCTGACGAGTTTCGTCGGGATTCTGGTGTCGAACGCAGCTACGTTGATACCTTGAAGTTTAGGGACTTTATTAAGGAGGTCTTGAATCGCCGGCGTCGGTCTGCCCCCGTGGGTCGGAGAACCTACAATGAGAAGATCAATAGATGCCAGTTCCGAGGGACTCGCCTCGCCCGCCCGCAGTACCTTGACCTCACCGGAGGGGGTAATGGCTTCAGCAATAGCCCTGGCGATTTTCTCCGTATTTCCGTAAACTGAGTCGTATACTATCAAAGCCCTCATTAGAGACACCTACACTCTATGCTCAATTATCCAGTGTACACCTGTACCAAAGAATCTTCAAGCACACGAAGCTTCATTTGATGTTGTAAATACCCCATTTATATCAGGCTTGATTGGTATGGTGTCCCTGGAATTCTATTGCTCTATTGGTCGCTTCTTGAGGGAAAGGCCCAAGCTGTAGCCAGATATGCACAATAGCGGGATGTGCAACACTCCGTTCCACCAGAGAAGGTCAGGCTCCATAAAGAAGTTCAGCAACACGTTATAGATGGCAATGATTATCCCAACCAGGCTTGTTACTCTCATTGTGGCTATATTGACCTTAGGATAATAAAGCGTGAGTATTGCGAGATACACAGGTGTCATCATGCAGAATGTCAAGCCAGCACCGGATGTCAATAAGTAGAGCGGATTGAAGTCTGGCCTCATTGTATCCGGGTTGAGGGGATACCAAAACGCCAGGAACGCCAAAGGAACAACCCAGTATCTCCAAGCCGGTCTCTTCATCGGTGTGAAATCGTTCTTACATGCCCTGGCTTCCCACATCCAGAAGCCCGCAACAACGAGGAACATAACAACATTTCCAGTCACTATTGCCAGGCCATACTCGTCAGTTATAGCTATGTTCTGTACAATGGCGAATAGGACGTATGTAATAGCCACATAGATACTGAAGACACGTGTAACTTTGTTATGAAGAAGAAGCATGCAAATGATAAGCACAATCGGGATTATCCTGAAAATCGGATAGAAAGGTGCCAGAGAGTCTATAATAGCTTCTGTGAAAATTATACCTAAGATACTTCCCATGTCCGACCAATCGTAGCCCTTGGACACATAGGCCGGAATGATAGAACCACTTAAGACTATCAGCAGGAAAAACCACCATCTACGAGTTGCATATTCTAATCTGGCCTGGATCCTGTGCACCTTGTCTGTCATGTCATTTTCGACTGAAAAGGATATTTTGGATTTGAACTTAACATCATATTGCTGAGCAAGACATTACATCATGCGTTTTGCGGCTGTCAATACTTTGGGGCGTGTAGGCTCGATTGAGTCAATCGTCTAACGAAACGGCATCCCGTGGAGAACCAACAAAGTAAGTAAAAGTGACATCAGGGTACATTTCGGACTTGTGCCAGTGGGCAAGAGGGTGCGTAATAAATCTCAAAGGAATCGGGGAAGAAGGAGGATTATCATGGAAAAAATCAAGGATATGCCGTATGAAGAGAAGTACGCCATGGTCATCGACAATATGAAGTTTGATGAAACATTCATTCTGCCTTTGGTGCAGAAACACCTAGGTGACCCAGCAGTAGCTGAGCTGAAAAGGACATGGCAGGAAGGAGCTAAACCCATCCTCGAGGGAGGTTCATTTGAGCAGAAGTACGAGATGGCCTACGGTAATTGGATATGGATGGCAAAGAGCGCCAACAGCTTCATCCGGAAGAAAATAGGTGAAGAAGGCATCAAAAAGTTTGAGCGTGCTGAGGTTGAGGCGTTAAAGCGGAAGAACGCTGGGCCAGCCCTGTTTCTCTTGGCATTCCTAAGGGTATTCTCGCCAGTTTTAGCCTTCACTATGACGACCCGGCAGATGGCGTATCAACTACAGTGGATAACCCCTGGTTCCTTTTCTGAGCTGACTAAGCAGAGAGCAGTGCTCAACATACCGCGTTGCAAGATTCTTGATTTCCCAGAAACCGAAGACTTGTGCCTTGTCGGTTGCCAGAGCACTTATCCGATGTGGGTAGCTGAGCAGTTTAAGGTAAAGATGAAATTTAAGCGCCAGGGTAATAGTTGTACATGCACTCTGACTCCCTCGCGATAGCGATTACAAATATGAGGACTAAACAAAACCGAGTTATGTGCAGTCCCCTTTCGAGGATTAAGTTCCTTCCAACAAGAGTCTATAGTTGCTGGGTATTCTGGGGGAACAAAATCTGATTTGTAGCAGACCTGATTGGCATGGTGTCCCAGGAATTTTTTTATTACTAGATATGCTACAATCCTCTTAATTATGAAGCAAAAGATAACATATCGATACGTAATTGATATTTCTTGGTATCACCCGCGATGGAGAGAGGAGCTATGAGCACCTTATTTTTTATATTGGCTCTTATAGGCGTTACTTGTGGGATTGCGACTTCTATTATGATCGCTTCATTCCTGTCCAAGCGCGGCGTCAGAATCAATTATCTGTTCATTAGGCTATTTATCTTCAGATACGTCCGACAGTACCGAAAAATAACAATAGAGGAGACCGGGAAACCCGGGCCATTGTTTTACTTGTTCATAACGTCGTGGAATGTTGCCTTAGTTTTTGCTATAGTCGGGATAGTACTCGAAGTCACTTAGGGAAATGATACCTGATTTGTAGCAGCCCTGATACTTCACAAAGTGAAGGATGGTGTCCCTGAAATTCAGGTGTCACAAAACGCCATTTCTTACCTTGCGGTCAACGAGCCGTCAACCTATCGAGCGAAAGTCGCATTTCATCATAGTAATGTTAAAGACGGGAGTAGATCCTTCCCAACAATGGACTCCTTAGATAGATGGCCCCCTCAGGGCAGGTCTCTTGACAGCAATAGCAGCGAATACAGCGATTATAATCGTGTCTGGGCGGCCTGGACATGTCCCCTTTGTACCAATCAACAGCCTTTGGTTGGACCGAACACATTGTGATGCACGTACCGCAACAAGTGCATTTTGCTTTGTCAATAACTGGCCTCTGGGTTATTCTATTCTTGAGAAATACCCTAAATCGGCCGCCAGAACTAGACATTGGGGGCGTTCGATTTATTTCGAAACTTGTGTCAACAAAGGACTCGAGGGCTTCACCCATAAGCTCTATATTCTCAATATGATAAGTCCCTAGTCCTGCCTTCTCACCAGGTTTAGATGTCGGTACAATTTCGGGATCAAGGTAGGCAATTCTACAAGCTGTTGCATCTAAGGCTATGGGGTCGCTAGACAACAGCAAGACATTCAACCGTTTCAACTTGCCACTTCTCGGCCCGTTGCCTTCCATAGCCACAATACCATCCATAATATAGAGCCGGGGCTTGATGAGTGTGTTCAAATCAACAAGCATTGTGGCGAAATCATAAGGGTCCGGCAGCTTAACATGGTACTGGCTTTTCAGAAGACCGGGTACGCACCCAAACTGGTTCTTCACTGCGCCGGTAAATCGAACAAGCCCGTGTGTTTTAAACTTGGGCAGGCTTACCAGACCATCGCAGTCCAGGACGCCATTGGCAACAACGAACTTCTTAACCAATAAGGCATCCTTATGACTAACATGCCTCCCGGAATCAAAATCAGCTACAACAAACCCCAGTTCATCACCAACCTCTTTGATACCAGACTTCCTCAAATTTGGCTCGGCTTTACCGAAACTCGGGGAGTCACCATACAAGACGCTTGCCCCTGCATCTTTAAGTAATTTGCCCACAGATCTAAATACTACCGGATGTGTAGTTACACCCTTATCAGGGTCTGTGCCGATCAGGATATTAGGTTTCATAACTATCCTTTCACCGGGTTTCGCGAACACAGAAATTCCACCCAACATACCAAACCCTTTTTGGATAGCTGTTAGTACTTGATCATCCTCATATGTGTCGCATCTTATTATGATAACTCGTGCCTTGTTCATGCTTTCTGAATATCTAGGTCTAAATTGTACTTATCATATCACAGGCAGTTAAGAACAGACCGCTATATGGATATCTTTATGACCTTCCTTATTCTAGGGCATCAGTCAGGGAAGCGCCTGAATATCACATTTTGAGTCAATGTGATATTAAACGAAATATTCTGGCGATATAATAACTGGTTTGTAGCAGGCCTGATTGGTATGGTGCCTCTGGAGTTATGTGGTCAGTAATCACGGTCAAGAGGCTGCACTTCTTCCTTAAAATAACGGTGAAAGCGACGAGGTAGGTCGTGGTAATCAAGGTCAGATATAGCATCTGAGAAATCCTTCGAGTTTAGAGTGTTCCAAAATAGAATCGCTTTACCTCGCAAGCTGCCGCTTTTTGCGTCGTGTTTAAGCGCTGCTAAGGCCTTGCCTGTATAAGTGCCATCTAGTTTAATTCCTTCACATTCTCTGATCAGCGATACTGTCTCCATCCCCTCATCTGTAAAGAGCGCGTATCGTTTGCCAAAATAATTGTGTCTGATATCGACATCTGTTTCAGAGAACTCGAATTTAGGGAAAGAAGCATCCAGAGAATGAAGTAAAGAGTTCGTCCTGTCGATGAGTTTAATCATTACTCTGGTATTGGCAAATTTTTTACTGCATACCGCTACCGAGACTACTCGGCCACCGAGCTTCGCTACCCTAAGGCCGAGAGTCAATCCGGCTGCTGTGCCCATTGTACCGCAAGCGACGTAAATATACTCTGGCTCCGGCATTTCTCCACTCGTGATTTGTCTTTTTAATTCAAGCGCTGCGTTAATAAAACCGGTAACGCCAAAGGGCGAAGAACCGCCAGGAGAGACAAAGTGGGGAATGCGGCCTTTTTCCAGCCTATGCCGCAAAAGCTGATAGGTGGTTGCAGCGTAAACCAGCGGCATATTTCTTACAGATTCCAAGCCAGCCCCACACAAGTGTAGTTCCGCACCACAGTGGTGGCTCATGAGTAAATTGCGGCGAACATACTGGGCATTCGGCTGAGGCATTAACATGGAGATGCTCTTCAGACCGACCTGTCGTGCATATATGGCAGTGGCCAGGGCATGGTTAGACCCGGCACCGCCAAAGGTTATGACCTCCTTCGCCTTAGAACGCAAAGCGTTGCCCAGAATGAACTCTAACTTTCGAGGCTTGTTACCACCGTAAACTTTGCCACTCAAGTCATCGCGTTTTATATAGAGATGACTGACGCCTAACTCAGCTCCCAATCGTTCGAGCTTTTGCACCGGGGTAGGAAATTCGCATAGCGGTACATAGGCAAGCTTCTCCCGCAATAACGGGTATTGTTCAAATAACGGAATCGCTTCCATTCTTTCCTTACGTTAATAGTTATACAACTCGATTCTCGGTAATCCTGCTTTCATAACGGCCATGATGCCATTTTTTCACCCCTAATTTGATATGTTGTCCCTATGGAAGGACATGGCTCCCTGCAGCGGTAGCTTCACTTTAATCTCTGGTTAAATCGCCTTCCCAGCATGGCTGATGCGATATTGATTCGCTGGATTTGCACCGTACCTCCGGCAATAGGCCAGCCGCGGCTGTCCCGCAGCATCCGTTCAATCGGGAATTCCCTGGAGTAGCCATTACCCCCGAATACTTGAAGAGCCATATCCGTCACCTCTTTGGCTATTTCATTGGCGAAGCATTTGGCCACAGATGATTCAAAAACTGATGGCAGTCCGTTGCCGGCATTAACCGCAGCGCGATAGATAAGAAGCCTGGCTGCCTCGACCTTCATAGCCATGTCCGCCAGCAGGAACTGAACGGCCTGGAACTCGCAGACAGGTTTACCGAATTGTACCCGCTCCTGGGAATACTTCTTGGCCAGTTCCAGTGCACCCCAGGCGATCCCGAGGGACTGGGTGGCATTCCCGCAGCGCTCTACATCGAAAGCCTGCATTAGTTTAGCGAAACCGCCTTCAGGAATGATTAAATTATCCTTAGGGACCAGACAATCTTCAAATATCAGGTCGCAACTGGCCATCCCGCGAAGTCCCATGAATTCTTCCTGTTTCCCGAAAGTTAATCCCGGGTTGCCCTTTTCTGCCACAATCGCACCGATTCCTCTATGTCCTTTCTGCTCGCTGAGTCGGACATAGACCATGTACAGGTCAGAATCACCTCCTCCGGAAATAAATCTTTTCCGGCCGTTCAGCACATAATGGTCCCCTTTAAGGACGGCACGGGTCGTTAAGTCGGTAAGTGCTGATCCTGCATCGGGTTCGGTCATAGCTACCGACATGAATTTCTCACCTCGGCAACATGGAGGTATAAACCGTTGCTTTTGTTCTTCCGTACCGAACTTATCCACTACCCTAATCGGTCCCAGACTACTCTCCATTACCGGCCCGGCTGCCCTGGTACTAACGCGGGCCAGCTCCTCCATTGCCAGAATGGCATAAATAGCCGGCAGGCCCCCGCCCCCATACTGCTCCGGCAGTGTAATACCCAGCAGGCCCAGGTTCCTGTACTCTGCGATAAGCTCAGGACCTACGGAAACCCCTGTCTTTTCCCAGTCATTGACCAGGGGAGCAATGCGCCGTTCTGCAAAATCGTGCACCGTTTGCTTGAAGATCTTCTGGTCTTCCGTTAATTGAAAATCCATATTTCACCTCCGTTAGTGGCGTTTCGTTCTTAAATCTTAAGCAGTTCTTTAATCTTAACCTTCATGGCCTTTCGGCCCGGATTCGACTGTAACACCGCCGGCAGTTCCAGCAAAAAATGTTATCATCGACGGCCCTTGTTATCAATTTGGTGGTAATTGGAATATTAAGTCCTCGACAATTGGTGGGTATTCTGGGGATATGTACCTACTTGGTAGCAGACCTGTTTGATATGGTGTCCCTCGAATTCCCTACTCCACTGGTCTGTCATTGCGAGCCCGACATGTAGGGCGTGGCAATCTCTGCGATTGCGATTGACGGCCTGTCAGGGAGGGTCTATCATAATGGTAAATATACGCAGAAAACGGCAGGAGGGATAAATGGGTGAACCAAAATCTGAATTAGAGGGTAAAAGGGCTGCTGTTGAAAAAAAGAACACTATAGTCACTTTGGTTGCTCTTTTAGTATGGCTTGGCCTTTCTTTTTTAGGCCAAGAGCTGTTCATTGACCAAAATGAGCGGCTGGATGCCGGCGCGATTTTTGTTATAGGAGGCGGTCCCATACTGCTTATCTCGGCGCTGCACCTGTTGTTCTCCAGAATACTCAGCCGGGGGTTAGTAATCCGCTCGATAATAGGCATAATACTTATTGGGACTGGAGTGGGTGAGCTAACGGACTGGAGCAAAGGTGTCATCTGGGGATCGGTAGGGGTAGGGGTGCTGGCGGTAATAATGACAGCGATACTCTGGAGAGTATTCCGGCGGAGGTGAGGCCGTTTCCTGTTCATTGAGCCGGCCGTGTATTCTGGGGGATATAATACCTGCTTGATAGCAGGCCTGATTGGCTGGGTGTAACTGGAATTGAAAATTCCGAGAACGTGGTACAAACTTCCTAGTACATATGAGGAATTGACAACCACTTTATACATGTCTAACATGAACACGATCCCGAGTAGCCAAGTGGAGACCTCGCATAAGAGTTGGGTTTGGTGAAAGCTGAAAGGTGCGAGTAGTTGTCGGCACAAGGTAAGCTGAAAGCCAGGCCGGACGATAGCAGGTAAACGAAGTAAGGTTACTCGGGACGTCTGATTTTTTGCTGGCTAAGCGTCCCTGTCACAGTTTGAAATGACCCGATAAGCAGGCCTGATTGGCATGGTGTCCCTCGAATTCTTACACCTTTGTCGGAGTGTTTTTTCTCGCCTTTCTCAAGTTAATGGGTTCTTTCGTTATACCAACTGACGTTGCCAGTGCCGTAGCCATATATTGATTGAGGCTAATCCCTTCCGTTTCAGCTTTATATGCAAGTAGTTTATGAAGTGAAGGCGAAATTCTGAGCCTGATTTGACCACTATATTTGCGTGGTCTCGGCTCAGGAATACGAAGGCCTCTTTCCAGATTGGACTTTATCCAATCCATTTTGACTTCCTGAATCTCTTTTACGGCTCCCTCGGGTGTATCGGCGTGTATTAGACAATGTGGAAGCTCTGCAATCCTGGCAACCCAATAAGCGCCCTCACCGTCATCCCATTGCTCAACTATAACGGTGTAAGGCAACTTCGCATAGTGTTCTAACTCTTTCTCTATATTGTCTTTGATTACCATCTTTCATCTCCATCTTAATCGTACTCTCTAGTCAATTACGCCTCTTGTTCTTCAATAATCTCTAATAACTCTTTTACATAGCAGGATTTAACTGGGCTTTCTCTTTTGTAAGGCATCGTGCGTGTTCCTATGATAGCCTTTGGATGCTTTGCGCCTTCTTCGATATGTCCGTAACGTTTTATTATTGCTTCAAAGTCGCGCAAAGCCACATTTCTAGGATTCCGTCGAATTGCCTCCAGGGATTTTTTTTCGCGTGTCATAGGAAATAAACCTCCTTAACATACTCTCCTCCTTTCTCGGTCTTCTCTCCGCTAACAATTCACTTTAAACAGAATGGTATTATGGTATCATATATGACACCACTTGTCAATACTCTTTACCCTGTTCATGTTTTACCCTTCTGATATTCTGGGGAGATAATACCTGATTTGCAGCAGGCCTGATTGGCAGGGTATCACTGGGATTCCCGCTAGAGTGCGCCTGAGAGGCCCGAGAAAGGGCATTAAACCTTCTGTATAGCATGTGGTTGGGGGGCTCGGAAATCCTGTTGGCATGGTCACAATAATAGGGCATATTTCAGCTTTGCTTTGCGGCAAAACTAGGTAAACACGCCCAGAATTTTGTTTTGTCAGTAGAACGCCAACTGGGATTGTGCTCACACAATAACATAGAACTTCTGCCGTTCAGCGTGCGTGTTTAACACGACGTGGTCACGATTTAACATTCTTGGTTGCTCGGCTGGTCAGATTCAGTTTCACCCGAGGAGTTCGCAGGTTTGACTGACATAGACCTATTCATAATTCCCTCGGCAAGCAAGTCTCGGGTTCAGCATAACCTTTAACCGAAATTTGACACGAATTTAAATCCTCCTTAACAGAGCCTTAACTTAATCTTAAACACTGCCAGTTATGATAATGAGTAGCTAGTGATGATACGAGAATAAGGGGTAACAGATGTCATACCTAAGACCATGTAATGAGGCCGTCTATCCACTTAACGGTTCCACTGTGATTCAGACACAAGTTGCTCGGAGGCGGAATAGAAGGGCATCACCTCAAAGTCAGAGAATCAATTCCAAGACTGCTTCAAACCGTCTCCCGCAGATGGTCCCTCAACAGAGCCCACAACTCAGTATGCATTTCTGACTATGATACAATTAGTGGAATGAGGAAGAAAGTAATCCTTATCAGCCTAATTGCAGTTCCTATCTTCCTTGGTATATTCTCGTTCGAGACCTGGGTTGCTGCTTTCCTCGCCACGAAGTACCTCAGCGGCCGGACAGATGGCGAACAAGGCATTGCCAGGTCGTTGATTATCCCCTGGCGGAACCATCAGATCCACCTCCACCACTGGTTAGCTGCCCTGATTGTGGGTGGGATATTAGCGGCAAGGGACTTCTACATCCTGACACCAGGGGCCTTCTACGGAGTTGTCTCCGCTGTTGTCTTCCAGGGAATCTATTGCTACAAAGACTGGTACCGAATTATAAGAAGAAGGAACGTTCTGCCGACTTCGCCGCAGCCGATGTCATTAGTTGCTGAGAACGACAATATGACTGTCGAATCACCCACACTGGGACAGCAACTGCTTCTTGATACAATGGCTAAATAATCAATAGAACAAACACCATATTTGTTATGTTACCCAACATTCCGATAGATTGTTACCTGACGCTAGAAAGCTGTCAGATTGCCTACCTTGTTACGAAGACTCCAAATGGGTTAGTGATCCCGGCGCCTATAAATGGACGCTGATCAGCGACGGCACTAACTGATAAGCAGAGGAAGTTCTTTGCCCAGGCGGAGAAGATGCAGAAGGCTGCCCCGAAGATGAATATCAAGATACATTTCTTTGTAGGCGGGGTCGGGCACGTGATGTACGCCCTGGTAGAAGCTGATACCTTCGAAGCGTTGAACATGTTCCTCAGCGGCACGGGATTCAAGCAAGATTATCAGATCGAACCCGTGGGTCACGTGAAGGATATCATGGCTGCATTTAGGGGAAAGACCGGCAAGAAGTAGAGACCTCTATCAAGCCAAGCCTTTGGTATTCTGGCGGAATGATACCTGATTTATAGCAGGCCTGATTGGTATGGTGTCCCTGGAATTCTCTAAGGCATTGCCTTGGTGGCGAGGACAATCTCGGCGGGTAATCGGAATATTTTAATTTTTCCTTGCTTTTTATCTGATATCCCGCGTCAATCAGGCATCGCTCGCCATAGCTTGGTCTGGAGCCGTGGCAATCGCATCGCCCCGAAGCCCAGTACGGATACCTCCCAGTCCAGCTTGCCAAACCTTCGATATTGCATCTGCGTTTTCCTACTCTCTCGCTAATTTGCCTACGGAACGGGGATACGGGCCACATGTGGTTGTATCAGGCTGCCCAGCCAGAGATAGCCATCTGCTTCGTTGACGCTGGTAACGGTATGGTAATGGCCGCTATGGTCCTGCAGGTTGTACACTACATCTCCGTTGTGGTCTAGGGCAATGACCAAGGCCAACGGGTCGGGTTCACTCACGCGCAGCGCCTCCGGCAGGCGCATGATCACCTTACGCAGGAAAGGTCTGGGCATAAGGCTGTCTATCATCTTGTC
>JGI2172J19969_10000820_pt1 | contig 13880 bp, 16 predicted proteins | sample DeeMarSWOR230_32_FD_19969 | JGI IMG/M metagenome (IMG submission 19969)
GAACTTTGCCTGGCACAACTACCATATCACTCTTTTGTGTATGCCTGTTTATTCGGCTCAGGTTCACGGCGACGCGTTGTTTTCCTGCCTTGGCCAAGTGTTTCGCTACATCTCGCCAAACATCAGCGTTTTTTTCTCTGCTTTGTTTTTTCAGGAAGCGGATAAGTTGGATAAGTTCAGGATTTGTGGATTTGGTTTCTTTCACTTTGCTTCCACCTTTAACTGCTTTTCGAACTCTTTCAATTTTTTGTCCAACATCTTGGTGGCTTCTTGGATTATCCTCTCTGGGGGAAGCGCGCCTGTTGACTCTATGTTCATGATGAAGGCGTTCTTTTCCCACTCCACCTTTATGGCTGGCGGCTTTTGTGGACAAGCTTCGACGCAGTCCATGCAAAGATTACACGCCAGAAGGTCTCGAACTTCTACTTTGTTCTCTTTCATTTCAAGCACTTTTTTGGGACATATGTCCACGCATTTCTCGCAATTCTTGCATTTTTCGCTCGGAACCTCTATTTTTGGGAAGTACTTGTAAGCGCACATGGAGACTGGCTGCCATTTCGCGTGGTTCTTTCCTTTTCCAAGTCTGGCGTAGGCCTCAAGTTTCAGTTTTTGTCCTTTGGCTAGTTTGATGATGGGAATTTTGTCGGAAACTGGGATTATGTCCGGGTTTTCGGAGACAAGCTCTCCTGAATAAACTGAGCGTGTTCCTTCAGTTGCTTCCGCGTCCAACGTGAGTGTTACACGGCAGAGATTGCAGCCGAACTCGCTTTGGCACTTGCACTCTTCAGGAAGGTTGTAACTGTCCAAGTCGGTTTTAAGCGGGGTAAGTCCCAGCCTGTGGGCTATTATTTCATCCTGTAGAATAGATGAGTTGTCAATCATAACGACTTCGTCTATAGCCATGGTGGGAACTTCAGAAAGTGCTATTCGCCGCAGGGCGTTCATTAATGGCACATCTGCTTCTCTTATGGCTAGGCGAATGTTTGTTTCATTTTTTTCGAGTACTTCTATTTTCACTTGATAGGGACGCTCCACAATGGGTTATGAATAATGACTGTGCGGTTCAATAAAAGTATAAGTGCATTATTTCAATTTTTCTGTTAATAAACGCGTGAAGTGTAAGGCTATACGCGTCTTCCTCTTCTGCCGCCTGGTCTTCTTGTGCCATCGTGGGGAATCGGCGTGACTTCTTCAATGCGCTCTATGCGAAAGCCGAATCTCGCGAGGGCTCGTATAGCAGCTTGGGCGCCTGGACCCGGAGTTCTTGGACCTGAACCGCCTGGAGCGCGGACTTTGATGTGTATGGCCGTTATTCCCTTGTCTCGGGCCATTTCTGCGGCTGCCGTTGCGGCGCGCATAGCCGCGTAAGGCGAAGATTCCATGCGGTCTGCTTTGACGAACATTCCGCCAGATGTGCGCGCGATTGTTTCTGCGCCTGAGATGTCGGTTATGTGGATCATCGTGTTGTTGTATGAGCTGAAGATGTGGACGACGCCCCACTTCTCGCTTCTTCGGCTGCTCAGAATCAGCGCCCTCCTCTTCTGCCTCTAGGCTGAGGTCGAATTTCTGGCTGCTTAGCCTCAATCGTCAGTGCTTGGCGTAGTGGATGTGTCTCGTTTGCAAGTGCGCTTTGGGGGGAGTACACTACTTGGTTTTCTTCTTCTTTTGACACGAGGTAGCTTGGCACTGTTACGCGTCGGTTTCCTATGTTTAAGTGTCCATGCGTTATCAGCTGGCGGGATTGGAAAATTGTTCTTGTTAGGCCCTTTCGGAAGACGATTGTTTGGAGCCTGCGTTCCAGCAGGTCCTCTATGGATAAGTCTAAAACGTTGTCTAGAACTGCTGTTTCCTCTAGTATGCCGAGTTTTTTCAGGCGCGCTAGAAGTTCGTTCTCCATTTTCGCTCGTTCTTCGGGCGTTTTGCCTATGAGCGAGCGGGCTATGCCTCTGGTCTTCGATAGCATGGTTTTGTGGCGCCACAATTCGTGCTTGTTTCTTAAGCCGTACTGGCCTAGGAGTTTAAGCTCCTCTTGCAGGATGTCTTTGCGCCAACGAAAACGTGGAGTTTCATATTTTTTACGTTGTTTCTTCGGGTCTCCCATGTCTCCCTACCTCGCTAGGCTTATGCGCCTCCAGGCTTCTGCATGAATGTCTTTTTCTTGACGCCTAGGGCTTTTCCCGCTCTTCCAGTGGTCTTGGTGTGTTGACCGCGCACTTTCAAACCATAAGCGTGGCGGTATCCGCGCCAAGACCTGATTTCTTTCGCTTGGTCAATGTCCATTTTTGTCCTTAACATGAGGTCGGCGCTTATGAGGTGAGTGTCTTTTCCTGTTTCCACGTCCTTTCTCCTATTAAAAAGCCAGTTTGGCAATCCGTATTTTGTTGGTTCTTTGATTATTTCTTCTATTTTGTCAATTTCTGCTTCTGTGAGGAAGCCTACTCTCAAGTCGGGGTTTAGCCCTGCCTTTTTAAGTATGGCGTTGGAGAGGCTTAGGCTTACTCCTTTTATTTGTGTTAAAGCGTAAATAGTCTTTAGGGTACCCTGCACGTCTGCACCCATTATACGGAGTATGTGTCGATATTCCTGTGACATTCTATTTTTTCATCCGTTCAAGCTTGAAACTAACTACGACAGTGAGTTATAATTTATTTAAACCTTCCTTTCCAAACAAAGCTATCTTCTGCATTTAAAAGCAAAAGTGAATAAGCATTCCCTTTTTACTTAGCGCTTGCGCTTCTTGAAGTAGACCAGCAACCCCACGCCCACGACAGCCACTGACGCACCAGAGGCGATTATAACCAGTAGCGTCGGAAATGACTCTGGTTTGGCTACCATAGCGAAGGTGACGGTTTCTGATGCTCCAGCGTTGCCAGCCAAATCCCGGGCGTACATAGTTACGTTGTGTGAGCCAACGGACAACCCGGTCAACGTTGTGTTTCCAGCAGTCAAAATGTAGTCTTGCCCATCTAGGCTGAATGCAACTTGGGAAGCGTTCTCACTAACTGTGAAATCCAATGGAATTTTTGCTTCTGTGATGTTGGCTACGGTATATGTTTTGTTTACTGGAGATAGAATCGATATGTTTGGAGGCAAATCTATAGCAAAATTGATTGTGTCAACGTATAAAGGTCTAATATGGTTGTTATTCTGGTTGGTTTTCAAATAGACAGTTAAGCTATGTGCGCCCTCAGATAATTCTGGTAACTTCACTAATCCCGTTCCGTAGTAAACAATATGCAACTCTTCAGGGTTCTTAATCACGTAAGGCATAGGACCTCCATATTTCCCATCGATACTGTAATTTAACGAGTATCTAATACCCCATCCGCAAGCTATAGAAAAGTTCAAAGTTAGAAATTTGGAAGTATACGTTCTGTTGAGAGGAGAGAAAATGGTAACACCAGAAGAGAAACTAATGAAATCCGCAGAATCTGCCTTAACCAGGTGATTGTTCGCTACCAGCAAAGCGAAAAGCACCGAAATAAAGAGAAATGGCAAAACTGTTTTTTTGCCCAAGTTTTATCCGAGCCTGCATTATATAGATACTGAAAAGGGCTACTTAGCTCTCCCCCGAGAACACTTTGTTCCGCAAAAAGAACAGCTTTAAGTCAGCTACTGCTGGAGCAACAAATACAAAACCCGAATAATTCTATTTTAGCTACTCTGCTTCAATATGCTGGCTCAGCTTAGTTCGCTTATGGTGCAGTAGTGCTTCAACTGCGAACACTGCCATGGCGAATCCAGTTATCAGTGTTAGTAGCAGAAAGAAAACTTTGAATGTATAGTTCTCAACAGAATAGTGTAAGGCGAGAACCACGAGTTCCACAATGAGGATGCTCATGAAGATAAGGGAGTAAACTAGCATTTTCGGCATCATGCGCCGACCAATCCAGATGTACCCTCTCACGCGTGCTTTGCCTTTGGTTATGTACTCGCCGTACTTGTTTTTCTGCAAATAGCCCATGTCTTCGAGTTTCTGCAGGTGCCTGTAAGCCACGCTGGGACTGCTGAGGTGCGCACCCTTCATGACATCTCGCGGACCTACAGGTTTGCCTTTCTTAACGACATATAGGTACACGTTTAGTGTGATGCCTTCGAGTTCCTCGCTACTTGGGTTCGTCACTTTTAAGCCTCGTACGCGCTGTGACTATTTTTGGTGATTAACGCGTATTAGTTTTGCCTAAAAGTGTTAGGAGGCTTGGCGCTTGAAGAGCAGAGGCAAGCCTACGAGTGGAAGCGACAGCATCCACAGGTCCAAGTTGTGACCGAGGAACCACGCGTACCAGTCGCTCCATCCTCCAAAGAAAATCCATGTCAGGTAGTTCCAAAGGAAGTACAATCCTAACGCGGTTATGATAGCGCCTATAGTTCTTAGTTTCAGCTTTTCCAAAGTTTCTGTTCCGACAGATTTCTTCGTGAAATACGCTGTGAATATTGCTAGTGCAAGCAAACCGATTGTGGTTAAGGCAAAACTAAGTAGGTTCTCCGGATAAGCGCTAAAGTATTCCGTTCCTCTCGACATTGCCGTGACTATCCACATGCCCGTGTTGCTAAGCCAAAAAACGAAAATGTAAACTGTGCCCGTGATCAATCCCCACTTAATCGCCCCCTTCATGGGTTTGTTCGGGTTCAATTGAAAAGCTAGTTTGAACAAAGCGATGGGAGTAGCAGTGGCTGCGACCAAGCAAGGTATGCCTGTTGTTATCAATAAACCAAAGTTGAAGTGTAGCCCTTCTCCACCAGTACCGAAGCCTCCCCACTCGGCTGGCAGAACGCCCCATACGCCCGACACAAGGAGTCCCAGCCAATAAATCGCTTCTAAAACCAAAATCCAATTCAAGACCTTAAACGTCGTTGGTGCCGAAAGACCCTTCTTGGCGAAGTAGAAGATGACTGCTGCGACGGCGATGATACTGGCTATGAATCTGAAAACAAGGGTGATAGCTGCGGAAATATCGGTTATGAATATCCAGAATGAAATTAAATTTGAGCCACCACCGAGATACTCCCATTCGCCAATCCATGAGAGGGTGAACATTGCATGGAAAGTGAACAGGAAATAAGCGATGGAGACAACGAGTAATCCGATTTTTAGCGGTGAATACAACTTCGGCTCTGCCATGATCTCAGTCAACACCTGTTTGGAAACCACGTCGTTCTCTTAAGGTATATTATGTTTGCGGTTTGTGAGCGGCATCGACACTTAGCGCCCCGGTTCTTTTTCTCCTATAAGAAAACGGGAAAGCTGGGTAGTCTTAAATACAGACTTACGCTTACTAGTAAGTCAACAAAGCCAGAAGAAGTGACCAAAGTTGAAATTAAGTGACAAGCAGATAAACGCGTTCTTGTTCGCCGCCCAAGGTGTGGGCGTCGTCTTTGTGGGCATTTTCTTAGCGGCTTATTTGGCGGGTCTCCCTTCGACTGCAGTTTTCCATTCGGAGCTTGCTTTCAGGATTCCGCTCACCATATTCGGCGCGGTGCTCTTAGTTATGGTGCTGTCAGCCTTTGTCCTCGCGGTTCTTTCAAAGAAAGAATAGTGCGGAGTTTTAGCAATTAGGTGTCACTTTTTTTAGTTTTTTGATTTCTTCAGCCAGCAAAGGCAGAAACGTGCCGATGTCCGAGATTACGCCCACCGCTTGGGTTGAGCCTCTGTCCAGAAGCTTCGTCACTGACGCGGGATTAATGTCCAGGCATACTAGCTTGACGGTTGAGGGCAGCATGTTTCCAACTGCTATCGCGTGCAAAGTCGAAGCCAACATCAAAACCATGGTAACGTCCTTAAGCTGTTCCTTATACTTCTGCTGCGCCGCTACCATATCTGTTATAACGTCTGGTAAGGGGCCGTCATCTCTGATTGAGCCTGCCAAAATGAATGGCACTTCTTTTTTCACGCACTCGTAGATTATTCCGCTTTTTAGTACCCCCTTCTCTACTGCAGCCTTTAGGCTTCCTGCTTTGTTGATGGCGTTTATGGCCACTAAGTGGTTTCGGCATCCTCCGACGGCGGCAACCGCTTCTTTAAGCGAAACTCCTAAAGAGGTTTTCAGCAAATCGGCTTCTACATCGTGGACCGCCAGTGCATTGCCCGATAAAAGTGCGTCTACGAAGCCTTCTTTGATGAGGTTCGCAAGGGCTGGTGCGGCACCTGTGTGCACCACGGCTGGTCCAGCGACAACAGCGACTTTTCCGCCTGTTTTTTTCACGTTGTAGAGGTCTTGGGCGATCTGTTTTATTATTGCTACTGCGGGTTTTTCGCTTGAGGAGCCGCTGCTCATGAACTTGAATATGCCTGTGCTTTCTCTTGGTCTTTCGGGAGGCTTGACGCGTACGCCTTCTTCGCCTACGACTATTAGGTCGCCCTTTTTCACTTCCCTTATGGGCTTGCAGACTGCCTTTTTAGTCTCAGCGTCTAGCACTATGACTTTGTCCATCATCATGCCTTCCACTTCAATCCACTCGCCGTTGAAATACACTTGGGTCGGGTTGTTAGTGGTGGAATAGAAGTTGTCTGGAAACACCATGTCCGCGGGCGCAGGCACAACAACTGCCTCGGCAACCTCGAACGGAACCGCGCCAAGCAGGTAAATCTCTTTTAGTATATCTTCCAAGTGTTCGGGGCTTCGTCCTTTAACAACTATCTTTGCGTAGCTTGGGTCGGTTTTGTGTTTTCCAACCCTGAATTCTAAGGTTTCGAAGTCTCCGCCGAGCTCCATTATGCGGTCCCATATTCTCGTGAGAATCATGGAGTCTATCAGGTGACCTTCAACTTCGATTTCTTTCTCGCTAGAGTGAGACTTGCCTTTTCCCGTTTCTGCCATTTTCAGCGCTTCTCCTCGTAAGTTTAGTCTAAATCACATGTTATTTAAAAGCGCTCTGCAGTACGCTTCGTATTTGGAGCCTAATAGCCAATCATTGCAGAAATCTATAGAGGGGGTTTACCCGTATTGGCGTCTTTTTTATCTAAAAGTTGGCTTAGATTCTCTGCTATATTTCGGTATCTGATTGGGGGCGTCTCCAGATATGTTTCATAAATCGTAATATAGGTTAAATCTTAAAAGGGTGTTATGCTATATTCAGAACAAAAAAATAGGTGTGAGTTGGTGGTCATGAAGAAAAGTGGAGAAGAGGAGAAGATTCAGTATATTCTAACTGACCCTAAGCTGTCTGCTGTCAAAGCGATGCTTGAGAAAGATCACGCTATAGACTGCATTTTTCTGCTTCACGTGAACCGTGGGAAATGGAAGGAAGCGAAGGATTTCATGCGGAAGAATAAGCTGACGCTGAGCGACGGGACTTTCAGGGCGAGGATGATTGAGATTGAGCAGTTAGGGTTAGCTAAGAGTGAGCGCATAGACCCGCTTAAGAAGTACTATGTGATAACTGAGTTGGGCGAGAAAGTGGCGAAGCTTCTTCTCGGGTTTTTCGATGAAATTGATGTTTAAGCCTAAGCTGCATATCCTCGCTTAACTGTTGTACACTTTCTTTTTAGACGTTCGTTTGTTCATGGTTTTTTCCATGTTCTTGTTTTTTGTGTAGGTTTGTTTTACACATAGATAATATTGTGTATTAAGTCGTAAGATTTAAATTGGTTAGCCTCTCTAACATACTCATTAATCCCAAAGGAGGGATAGAAAGAGAAAATGAAAACACTAAGAAAAATAAGGAAAAGCACAAAAGCCCTCAGCCCCGTAGTCGCATCAATCATACTCATCGCAGTCACAGTCGCAGTCAGCATCGCCGTAGCCGCATGGATGGGAGCCCTAACCGTCGGATTCATGGGAACAGAAGAACTCAAAATCACGAAAGCAGAGTTTCCCAGTGGTGCCTACGTAGATTTGACTGTTAGAAACACAGGTACGACACCAGTCACAATAGACTCAGCACGCATAAATAACGTAGCTGTCACACATAATGCAACAACCGCAATTGACGCAAATTCAGTGGTAGTAGTACGGTTAACCAACACCGCTGACATCCAAGATGGTTATAACTACGAAATGAAACTGCTCTCAACAAAAGGCAACACTTTCATGTACACTGCAGTCGCACCAACTTCATAAATTTCCCATATCTTTGCTTTAGAAGTCGAGGGGTAGGGTGAGCGTAACAGCTCTCAATTTCCCTTTCTCTTAGTTTCCTCTTTGGAGGTGCAAAAACAAAATGGTAGTAGAAATAAAAGAATACGGATCAGCCGAAGAAATAGCCGAAACCCTAGATAAAGACATATCCGAAACCAAAAGCACGCTAGGCGAATACCTGCGCCGACTAGATGAGATTCGCTCGCTAGCAGAAAAGTCAAAGAAAATACGCGAAGTAGTCATGAAACTCGCAGGAAAATCGAAAGCAACAGGCGAAAGCATAGGCGAAATCAACGTAGGCAACCTAAGCATCATCTTAGACGCCAACCCGTTCCACGAACTAACAGCCATCGAATCCGTCGTACGCAGCCACCAAGAACGCCTCCTAGTCCTACAAAAAGCCCGCGAAGCACTAAAATGGCTAGACCAACTCGGCGACACCGAAGGCCTGAAATACCTAGTGGTTGAAAACGAAGGAGTCCCAGAACGCATACTATTCAAGATCTCCTAAGTCTGCGACGCCACGAAAACATCCAGGCAGGAGCTAGAAAAACATGAATAACGACGTATACACTTTTGCTCTCAAAAGCACACTAGACGAAATCCAAGGCGCATGTCCAGACGTATCAAACACTTTCATTTTTAAGGACGGAAAAATCCTAGCCAAAAGCGAAACCACAGACGAAAAAACCGTAAACCGCGCCATAAATGCTTTTGACTCCATAACGGAAAGAGCAGACGCTATCGGCGGCGTGGAAGCCGTAACAATCCAAGGCGCTAACGGTCGAGTAAACATTGCCTGCATGAACGACTTTTATTTAACAACAGTCTTGTCAAAAAAGGCTGACGAAAAATACGTTAACACTTTAACTCGAGTATTAATTCCCACCGTAATCAAACTGGTGGAAAAGGTTCACCCTACCTCCGCAGACGATGAAACTCTCACCGTAGACCTTGAACCTGCAGAAGATGAGTCTGCTGAAGAAGACGCTGATAGCGCTGAAGACGAAGAGAACGAGCCAGTCGAAGACGAAATCGCAACAACCGAAGAGCAAGAAGCATCCGAAGAGGACGAAGAGGAAGAAACAGCCGAAGTTGACGATGAACCGCTACTTCCAGAACCCCCAGTGACCCAGTTCATAGTTGAAGACCTCGGCGGCTTGCTAGTCTCTTCCGATACAGTGCGCATCGACAAGTCAGTAATATCGGAGTGGAACGACCTCTACGGCGACAAAAAAATAAGCGAAGTTGACATAGAAACCCTAGATGGAATAACAACCCGCTGCAAATTCAAGCACATCAAAGACTCAAAACACAAAGGAAAAGGCATAATCCGGATGCCCGAAAAACTGCAGCTCACTTTAGAAACTAAGAAAGGCGACCTTGTCATGGTCAAGCCGGTGGTCGAGTAATCAGAGGGACAAACAATGGTTAAGAAAAAACGAAGCATACACGAAACCGCAACAACCGTAATTGTTGACGACGTAAACTCAAGTGAAGAAGACCAAGTCTTCACAGACCTAAGCAAAAACTTGGCAGAAATCCGCAAAGCCAAAGGCGTGGTAGGCTACATACTGCGCAACTCATCCTCCGCCACCATAGACCTCAAAGAACCAGAAAAGATAGTCGAATACGCCCTCTTATCATCCCAAGTGCTGGATTCCAGCCGAGAAATCTCGGATCTATTCGAACTAGGCGATGTTGAAAACATCCTCATCGAGGGCAAAGAAATCAAAGCACTCTGTATGGTCATAGGTGAAAACAAAATCAGCATATTCATGGAAACGAACGCAGATCACGCTGACATTTTAAAGAGAGTTTCACCCTAGCCAAACTAACAACCCACACATTTTTTTAAAAAAAGAATTTAGTTGGCGCTCGTTAAGTAATTATTTTGAGATAGTAACTTTTGTAAATTCCGGTTAATTTTTACTTTCCCGTGTTCTTCATCGATTTTCACGAAATCGTACTTATTTAGGAACGTTGTGATTTCTTGTACTTTATGTTCATTTAGCCCCAGCCTTTGTTGCAGTTCTTCGATTCCATGCCATTTTCCATCACCGAGCATCTCTAAAATCATCATTATCTTGGACATCGAAGTTGCCTCTACTTATATGACATTGATTTCAATATTTAAATGCCTTATGAGTTTATTTTTCAGAACTTTCTTATAGAAAACTTCACACTTTTATCAATACCCAACGCACGCCCTCTCACACTAGCACAAAAAGGCGCAATCAGACCTATTTGGATCCTAATAGTGGTTCATTGCAGAAAACCTATAGAGGGGGTCTATCGCTATTGGCGCGGAAAACACTCAAAAACATGTTAAAAACTATATAAAAGGGGGCTATAGACTTTTCCACGCGCTAGAGAACACAAGCCTCACAGTTAACCTTTAATCTTCTTGCACCGTTTAATTTTTCTTGATTGCGGTTTATCTTGAACGCAGAAAACCATGGAAGGAAATTAAGATGAAAAGGTTCAACAATTCCCTGCTGGTTACCTCGAAAACTTTAAATCCAAATCATGAAGGGATTTAGCCAAATGCACAAGAAATTATTGCTTCCTGGACCTACAGAAGTAAGCCAAGAAATACTACGTGAGCAAACCCACCCTCTCATAGGTCACAGAGACAAAGCGTTCTCCGAATTTTACGCTGGAATAAAGGCGAAACTCAGCAAGTTCTTCGAGTTACCAGAAGACTGCAAGCCCACAGTAACAACATCCTCGGGCACTCTATGGTTCGACATCGTCGGCAGAAGCATCGTGAAAGAAAAAGCCCTTGTGTGCATCAACGGAGCGTTCTCTGAACGATTCGGCAAAACAATACGCGCCTGCGGCAAAAAAGCCGATTTCATCGAAGTGGACTGGGGCAAGGCAGTTAAGCCCAACATGATCTCTGAAAAACTAGAATCTGGAGAATACGATACACTAGCCATATGCCACAATGAATCATCCACAGGAGTGCGAAACCCAATTCACGAAGTTGGAAAACTGGTGCGCAGAGACTACCCAGATGTTATACTCGCAATCGACAGCGTCTCAGCAATGGCAGGTGACAAAACGTTGCCCGCAGAAATCGGTTGCGACATCATTTTTGCTTCAACACAAAAATGTTTCGCGTTGCCACCAGGTCTCACCGTCAGCCTTGTCAATGACAGAGCGCTTGAAAGAGCCAGCGAAATACCTAATCGCGGCTCCTACACGGATTTGGTTGAAATCTTTGAGTTCGAGAAAAAGCACCAAACACCTTTTACTCCGAACATTTCGCTTCTCTATGCTTTAAACAAACGCATGGACCTTCTGCTGGAAGAAACCTACGATCGCGTTTATCAGAGACATAAAGCGATGGCAGAGTACACGCAGCAGTGGGCAAAGAAACACTTTGCATTGTTCGCCGAGCCGGGATACGAGTCAGTCACGGTGACCTGTGTCCAAAACACTTCTGGAAAGAGCGTGCGAGAACTTAACGAGAAACTCGCGGAGAAGGGTTTCATGATTTCAAACGGATATGGCAAACTAAAAGAAAAAACTTTCCGCATTGGACATATGGGCGAATGGAACCTTGCTGGAATCAAGGAAGTTCTTGCTCTAATCGATAAAATTTGGGGGCTAGAGAATTGACATTCAAAATTCTAATCTGCGACAAAATCGCAGACGAAGGCATAAAACTGATGGAAGAAAAAGGCTGCGAAATCACAAAAGCTTGGAACATGCCTAAAACCAAACTTCCCGAGATAGTAGGCGAATACGATGCACTTATCGTGCGATCTGCAACCAAAGTCAACGCAGACTTGATGGCTAATGCGAAAAAACTCCGCGTCATCGGACGAGCCGGCGAAGGCTTGGACAACATCGATGTGGCAAAAGCCCGAGAGCTGGGCATTGCTGTGTTGAACACACCACACGTGTCTTACATGAGTGTTGCTGAACTGACCATAGGGCACTTGTTGGCTCTTGCACGGAGCATAGTTGAAGGAACGCTGTCTCTTCGCGAAGGAAAATGGGCAAAAGACGAACTCATGGGCGTAGAAGTCAACGGGAAAACCCTTGGCGTCATAGGTTGCGGCTACATTGGAAAAACCGTTGAAAGGCTTGCCATCTCCTTAGGCATGAAAGTACTCGTGGTGGAAGAATGCGTCCACGACCGCTTTATTCCTTTGGATGAAATGCTGCCTAAAGCAGACTTCATAACGATTCACGTTCCCCTCACATCCCATACGAGGCACATACTTTCGACAAAGGAATTCAACATGATGAAAGACGGCGTGATGATAGTTGACTGCTCCCGCGGCGGCGTGGTTGACCAAGAGGCGCTGTACCAAGCTCTGGCATCAGGCAAAGTTAAGGCTGCAGCCTTGGACGTCTTTGAAGAGGAACCGCCAAAAAACACCAAATTACTTATGCTCAAGAACGTAATTGCCACGCCTCACATTGGCGCCCAAACTCAAGAAGCCCAACTAAAGGCAAGCATACAAATAGCCAAAAAAGTAATCGAAGTACTGGAAAAATCTGCGAGCTGAATTGTTTGGTTGACATCAGACCCTTTAGAGCCATACGATACACTAGAAAAGCTGGCGACCCCAAAAATCTGATAACCCAGCCTTACGACAAAATCGACCTTGCCCTGCAAAGAGAATACTACAAAAACTCAGCTTACAACTACTGCCGCCTAATTCTACCAATGGAAGACAACAAGTACGAAATAGCGCAACAGCGAATTCAAAAGTGGCTAAGCGAATGCATACTGTCGAAGGATGAAGAACCAGCAGTTTTCGTTTCCAAGCAAAACTTCCAACTGTCCGGAAAAGCATACAGCCGCACTGGGTTAATCGCTGCCATGCGCCTTTACTCTTACGACAAAAGCACAGTTTTTCCGCACGAAGTTACATATAAAGAACCGAAAGCTGACCGATTGAACATGCTACGTGCGGTTCAGAAAGACCTTGAGCCCGTTTTTCTAATATACTCAGACCCTGAGAAAGTAACCATCGATTTTTTTGCTGAAATCACCAAGACGAAGCCTACATTAGAAGTTGAAAGTTCCTTCGGTGTGAAGCACGCTATTTGGAGAGTAACTGACTCGCAAAAGCTAAAGCTCATGCAGAAAGCCATGGAAAACAAAAAACTTGTAATTACTGATGGGCATCATAGATACGAAAGCGCACTTGCCTACAGAGATGAAAAACTCAAAAATGGAAAGTGGACACAAGATACCGCCTTCAATTTTCACATGTGCTACATGGTTCCAGTTCAAGATGAAGGGCTCGTTGTTTTACCCACTCACAGGCTTCTAAGAGAATGTGAACTGACGGACGACACTTTAAAGGCACTCAACCTTTTCTTCACGATTTCAGAAATCACCCCAACGGTTGAAGCCTTAGAAGGTTTTCTGAAAAGCCACAGTGAAGAGTATGCTTTTGTCATTTATGACGGCTCAAAAGCTTATGGCTTGCTCTTGAGAGATGAGAAACCCGTTTTGGAACTTGTAAACGCAAGTTGTCCCAAAGAAGCGTGTCTCCTAGACGTAGTGATATTGCAGGATGTAGTTTTCAAACACGTAATGAAGGTTGGCGAGTTGAAAATGGACGAGGACCTACTTTACGCGGAATCAACGAGGAGTGCCTTGGAAAAAGTTAACAGCGGACAAGCTAAACTGGCGTTCTTGGTCGATCCGATAAAACCGGAAATGGTTTGGCAAATAGCGCAAAAAGGTTGGAGATTGCCTGAAAAATCCACGGATTTTTACCCGAAACCAGTTTCTGGCTTAACGATGATGGACATTTCGCCCGAAGAAAA
>JGI2172J19969_10000821_pt1 | contig 13878 bp, 16 predicted proteins | sample DeeMarSWOR230_32_FD_19969 | JGI IMG/M metagenome (IMG submission 19969)
TAAACAACATCCAAGTCTACGGCGTAATATATCTTATTCCAGAGTTTCCATCACTCATTATTCTACCATTATTCATAATAGCTACGCTACTAGCAGTCATAATCTACAGAAGGCGTATGTAGATAACAACTTTGTCTTACATGGTCTCCCTTCGCTTTTTTGTGCAAATTAAACGAAACAAGAAATTGCGTAATGCCTAGATCTATACAGAAATGCGTTTATCTTGCAGATGACAACTTATGAAGTAGATTCATTCTTGGGGGTGAGTGCCCCATATGAACTAATTTTCTAACATGAACCAGAATATTCTTATTCCTATTCTGTACTCCGTGTCAAAGGATTCGCTACAGAAGCGCGCGCTAGCTTGAGTATGGTCAGGAGTACTATTCTAGGATTTGAATCAACTAAACTCTCTCTAATTTTTTTATGAAGTAGGCTTCGAATACGTCCTTCAAATAGAAGACGTTAAACTCTCGAGAAAACGCAAGTAGTTTACAAACGTCAACTTGTTGAGTGCGGATTCAGGATTTAAGTATGGATTCAGCCTTTTTCAAATCCGAAGAAGTATTAACGTTAAAAAAGGTTTTAAGCTTCGGGTCTAACTGTTGCAGAACAAGTGTGGAGACGTAACGTACACCCGTCAGCTTATTCACCATGGAACGAATATCCATTTTTCCATGACTTAAAGCGTTTCTGGCAGCTTCCAGTGCAGGTTTTGTGCGGTAAACCGCCTGTAAAGGTTCTAAGTAACCGTTTGGCCAACGTGGAATAACAGCATTTCTGTTTGTAGAGAGTTCAAATAATAACAAAAGGATTTTCCTAGAAACTAAAGGAGTGTCGCATGGAAGTAAAAGTGAATATTCTCCCTGCGTTTTTCTGAAACCAGTTGATGCTCCGATAAGCGGACTCTGCGCATCATCCACATCAACAAGTATTCTTACATTTGAATCGACAACTTTTGCGTAATTTTCAGCTTGAGCCTCTGAACTAACAACAATAATCGTNTCATCTATAATGTCTTTGATCGCNTTNAAAACATGTCTTATGAGAGGTTTTTTCGCAAGTATCAACAATCCCTTATCCTGTCCGAACCTGCTGGAAAAGCCGCCTGCTANGATGATTGCTGATCTGTCCAATAGTTGACGCCCCTCACATGTGCTTAAAAATGTTTCTCTGTTCTATAAGTTTTGCAATAGCGCGCGCTCTTATGTTTAAGTATATCCTTTGTATAACTCGGTGGTTGAGGTTTGAAGTGCCCGTTCCATTCAAAGCTAAGGCCGCAAAAAACGGAAACCAATACGCATTACAATACCCAAGCAAATAGTTGATTATCTTAAGATAAAAGAAAGCGACAGCCTTGAAATCACAGTTCAAAATATCGAAATAATAGTACAAAAGGAAAAGAAGGAATAAGCCATGAGTGAAAACGACGCCAAGAAGGACTGAAAAAGAAATGGATGAGAGCATTCGTGAGTTGGTACGTTACTACAAATTGTCTATGGCTCAGCGTTTATTCTTCAGTTGTAGAGGTTTCAGAAACCTTTTCCCCTCAACGGAAATTCTGAAACAAGGATTTGAACTAGAAAATTCTTCCAGAAAGGTATATGTGTGTAATAGGTCATTTTATTACTGGGGAGAAAGGGAGAAAAGAGCTGGAAAAAAGGGAAAGGAGAAAAAGCTTTTTTCCATTCACTCTCTCCCCACCACAATATTCTATGCTAATATGTGATATTTAACTTGTTTCCCTTGTGGGCACACTTAACATTTAACTAGACAGTTAACTTTTTACCGATGGGTATCGTTTCGTGCTGTTAATGCTTATTTTTTTCCACCATTCTCCCGACAACTACCGGAAGAAGTTTTCCCGCTGTGACTTCTGATGAAAGAGTCTTCTTTAAAAATTTGATTTGGGAGACTTGGCATTCTTGCTTAAAAAAGTATTAAAGATTTAATGCGGAAAACTACAGAAGGATAGAAACAGAAAGGAAGGAGAAGACCGTGAGAGAGATTGAGTGGAAAGTACTTTCTGAATTGATGAAGAATAGTCGAAGAAGCGATAGGGAATTAGCAAGAGCCATGAAAAGTTCTCAACCCACAGTTACCAAGGCGAGACGTAAATTGGAGAAGCAAGGATACATTGAAGAATACACAATGATACCTCACTTTGATAAACTTGGATATGAAATATTGGCTGTCACTTTTTTCAGGTATAAAAAACGTTTTGATACAGAAAAAAAATGCGAAAGCAAAGAGAATCCTTAGTGAAGCTTTCAAGAAAGGCCCTTTTGAAATCATTATGGCTGAGAGAGGAATGGGCTGCGGATACAACGCAATCATGATTTCCATTCACAGAGACTACAAATCTTTTACAGAACTGACAGATTGGGTTCAACAGTTTTACGAATTAGAACTGGATGAGATTGAAAGTTTCCTCGTAAACCTTGCTGGCGAAGTTCATTATCGACCTCTAACATTCTCATCCTTAGCAAAGCATCTACAAACGCCAAAAGAAATGAAGGAATAGACTTTTCTAAAGATACAACATTAAATGAACATCCTGATAGAAAAAAGGAATGTTATGTTGACATTATTGTTCATGGTGTTCCAGAAAGTTTAGTCAAAGACTTCGGCGAGAAAATATTGAAGGCATGTTATCTAAGTGGAATCAGTCCGGCAATCAAAGATCTAATGAAGCAAGCTGTTGAAGGCAAANTTGTTCCGCGAAAAGTTCTNAGAATGGATCAAACAAATAGATCTTGCACTAGAACCTTTAAGAGAAGAAATGAAAGATTGAATCGCATAATGGCAGGGCTTGTGAAGTAACAGAGTATGAGAAATACAGATACTGAATGTTCATCTGCTAGTGAATAGAGCAGGGGACTGAAGTGACTACTCACGTTTTATGTTGTCCAGATTCTTTGCCATCTCGTCCAAAATCTTTGTGAACGGATGGTTAGGCTTCTCCTCAGCGAAGATGAAAGTCCCTTCAGCCCTTGAAACATCACAGAAACAAGGTATTATCCCCAAAACTGGGACCTTGTGGATTCCTTCAATCCTGGCTTGTACATCATCTTTACCAGATTTCATGGAGACATCATATAACACTTTGTTTACAATTACTTCGGTCTTTTTCTCAAATAGGTCATAGAGTTCCCGTAACATGCGTTTTGTTCCTTCGATATCTGACCTGTCGAAGGTTGTTGCCACGATAACCACGTCAGCGCTTACTATAGCGTTTATGGATGAGTACTGGAGTCCAGGGCTTGTGTCAAAAATCAAATAGTCAAAGCCTTCATCGTTCAAGAGCGAATTTCGGAGAGCCAGAAGCCTTCCTAAGGCCCGCATCTCCCATTTTCTATCCTTGGCGGACATATCTCTAATCGCCTCTGTTGTTGGATTTGCCAGCCCCACGAACAGTTTACCTGCATTGTGTATTCTTTCACTTGAGTCTATCAACACTTTGTCAATTTCGCATGTTCCGTTTAAATAGTCATTCAGCCAGTGATCAGTTTTTTCAATCTTGAAAATTGTGGCGAGGCTTGGGGCTCGGAAGTCAAGGTCCAGCAGACATGTCTTTTTACCTTGTTTAGCAAGGGTTGCGGCCAAATTGACTGAAAGAAGAGTTTTTCCCGTTCCGCCTTTATAAGAGTGTACAGCGATTATTTTGCCCAACTTTGTCACCCTTGATTTTCCTTATCCACGTGGAAGTAGGCTTTTCTTCCTTTTCTTTCCTTTTTCAAATGTCCCATAATCACAAGCTGATTTAAGTAGCCGCTCTCCACGGCTCTAGCTCTATGTGTCTGTTCAGCAACATCTTCTGCTGTGGCTCGGCCAAGTCTACACAAGGTCATGGCTGTTTTTCTGAGATGGTCAGGCATAGAAAGTAATGTCATCACGTCCAGCGGAGCTTCTGGGAGCGGCTGGACATCTTTCTTGCCACGCTTCTGCAACTCGATCATAATTTCCATTTTCTCATTTAGCCTTTCCAGGTTTTCTCTGATCTTTTCGAGTACTTTCAGAGGCTTTTTCCCCAGCAGCTCTTGTTTCGTCACTCTCGTTCCCCATAGTGTTTTACATGTGTACAATATTGTAAAGAAAAACGCTTTTATTAAGTCTTACGAAACACGTATAATGATTCACAAAACAAATGCAAGCTTATAATATTTTATGGATTGTAAACGCCATTGCTAGTCTAACTGGCAATGAAAGGCTTCCAAATATCTTTATGATGAACAAAGCGGCAATGGATTCTGTGGCAGAATTTGCCCAAGAATCCTATCCATTAAGATTAAGAATTTTTTGGAAAAGTTGTGCTTCAACATCTGAAAATATTGCCAGAATGGAAAGTTTATCTTTTAGAATAAAAATGATCAATAGGGGATTGGTAGTTTGTTTCTGGCTTCTTCCACTATTGGCAGAACTTGTTTTAACTCTCTGAAGTATTTCAGTACTGTTATGCCTCTTTGAGTTATTGCGTAAACAACTCTTCGCTTTCCAACAGTTCTTTCCTCTACCAGATTCTGCTTTATCAGAAATTCCAAGTATTGCTTTAATACGCTGCAGTTCACATTTGCCTTGTACATTATGTGAGTTAGCTTTAATGGACCGCGGTGGGCCAACACTTTGAGGACGTCTATATACATTTCAAGTTTGGAACGTCTCATTATCCAAACCTCTTGCCATAACTTCAACCTCTTTATATAAAGCTTTTATGGATTCAAACTATGTCTTTTTCCTATTTAGCCCGCATTAGTAGCTTCTTTTCGCTTGTACTCGAATTAACACGTTTATTCTATTTTGGAAAGCCGTGACTAGGTCATCTAGCAATATTTCTTGTAATTCTGCCGAAAGCCCTTCAATATTTCCCTTGAAAACCTTGGCCATTTTTCCTTCCAGTTCTTTTCTCTGCTTAAATGTCATGTTTTCTTTCAATACTTTTCCTCCATTTCTAGACAAGGAAATATACGTTGGCATTTAACTAACTTATGAACCGAAAATACGGATTCTGAATTCATATGAGTTAAATATAATCTGACTACACCTCGAAAAGCAAAGGAAGTTACGAATATGGCTAACAAGAATAAGGATGAACTTGAGAACTTGGATACTGACAAAAACGGAGCAATTGAACCTCAGAAGGAGGAGGCTGAGAAAGGAGTTGAGAGAAGTGAGGTGGCTGAGCTTAGATCTGACGTTGACAAGATATCTGAAGAGTTGAAAATGGCTGTGGGTGAACTCAAAAAATCGATCGTTGACATTCGTTCAGCAGTGAGCGAAATTGAAAATCCGTTTAACCTTTTAAGGGTCATTTCAAGCGAGAAGGATGTCAAAAAGCTGAACAGTAAAAGGTTGCCTTCTGGAGCCAAATCACTGCTTTTAGGAAAGCCCAAGGTAATATCGCCTGTAGAAAAACCTGAAGAGAAGCCTTCGTTTGATGAAGAGAAACAACCTGAACCTCAACCATTAGAACTTCAGCCACCAGTTGAAACTGAACCTGAAATTGAAGTGGTTAAGCCGCAAATTCAACCTCAACCTCCGCGTCAATTGCCTAAGACCAGATCCGGCTACTTGGACTGGGTTTGGTCCCTTCTAGATTCAGGTCTATCCTCAGATGACATACTTCAGCTTGCGAAGTCTTATGAGTTTATGGGGTACCTGCCAGCTGAATCTGACGAGTACATTCATGCTTTGGCTGTAGCATGTGAGAGGGCTAGATTGAAAGGTTTCAACAAGGGTCAAATGCTACTGAGCATGTATAAAGCGGCGACAATCTCCGGTATTGAAATAGAAGCGGAAGACGTGAAGGAACTCGTCTCCATTGTTGAAGCCAAGCTGAAAACCAGCAAAATAAAAAAGAGGACTGGATGATGGGTTTCTCCGTAACCATGTCTCACATTATAATGGTTATAGCTTCGGTGTCCTTAGCCAGCGTCTTCTCAGCCTATGCTTTCTATACTGGCAACACTGTTCAAAACGAGTTGATCCAAAACGTTAACGATGCAAAAAGAAGGGATAATCTACAATTAGAGATAGTTCACGCTACATTGGACAACTCAACAAACCCGCCGCACTTTGTAATATACGTCAAAAACGTCGGGTGTCTTCCCCTTAACGACTTCACTTACTTAGATATCTATGTGGGCAAGTATGGAACAGCCGAACTTTACACCTATAATTCAACTGCTGGAACTGGACAATTCAACCTCACAGACGCAAGTGGAGACGGAGCTTGGGAACCTTGCGAAACGGCTACAATAAGAGCCTACCCATCCAGCGAAGCTGAAGGCGTAGTGTTTGAAGCTAAAGTTTTTCCTTTCAATGGGATTGGAAGCAGCCTAATTTTTCCAGCTCCACCCTGAGGTTGTTACATGGGCTTTTCAGTGACCATCGCTTCCTCCGTCATCTTAATCGGGTTACTTGCAGCGTTTGCTTCAGTTTCGGTTGCTATGTTCCAAGGTTTGAAGGAGCTCTCCTACGCCGCTAAAGAATATTTGAGCCGCGAAAGGGAAAGGCTTGACGTGAAATTAGAATTGGAAGTAAACGTTGTCAATTCAACTTCATGCGAAATCACTGTGAAAAACACTGGATGCAAAACCATCTTTCTGCAAAGCCAAAATGGGTTCCAATGGAACACTATAGTGTTTTCTTACGGAAACAATTCACAGTGGCGTTCCTACCCGATTGAACAATACGAAGTTTTAGAGGTTAATGTCACAGGAACAAACCAATCATTTGACCCTAGCAGCCACAGTTTCATAAACGCTGGAGAGGAAGCCCTAATATTATTTAACATTCCAGCTGAAGCGCCAGAGATTCCTGAGGAAGGTGTTGTTTCTGTTGCTTTTGCCACGCATTACGGTGTGACAGCAGCAAAGGAGGCTGTCAGGTAAAGATGAAGATTATCAGTTTAGGAGTTTCAGAGTTAGACAGAGATCTCGGAGGTGGAGTTCCGTATCCAAGCCTGATATCAATTGAGGGAGAATACGGTTCGGGAAAAACAATTTTGGTGCAACAGATAGTTCATGGGATGCTTGACAATGGGTTAAGGGTGTGCGTTGTGTCTAGCGAAGCAACAGTGAAGGAATATCTCTCAATGATGGAATCGGTTAAGCTGGACGTTTACAGCAATTATCTTTCAGGCCAACTTACCATTTATCCTCTACATGTCGAGGGTGGCAGGTGGAGTAAGTTCTTGAGCTCATTCTTTCTAAGGGTTATAGCAAACTTTCTGGAATTGAAGGAGAAACGCTACGATGTTATCATTATTGACAGTTTAAGCGTGTTAACTGTGGCGACGCCTCCATACGAGTTTCTAACGTTCATTACCAGAATGAAAAACTTGGTTTCAAGCGGCAAAACAGTGGTCATCACTTTTCACCCAGAGTTTCTTTCTGAAGCTTCTATAATGAAGCTTAGGGCAAGTTCAGAAGTTTACCTAGTGCTCAAAAACACAAGCATTTCAGGAATAGACGTTAAACTGCTTAGGATCGTTAAGCTTTGGGGTGTAAGCGGTGAAAGAAAAAGTTCCATAACCCTTGAAATCAACCCCCAAATCGGTTTAAGGGTTATGCCCCTTAGCGGAGTGAAAGTTTAGGAGAAAACCCAATTGAAACTAACCGCCAAAATCTCCAAGCTGAAACCTTCACTCAAAAAGGAAGAAGATGAAGAAGATGAAGATGTTTGGCTATTCAAAAAAACCCTTTCTAAAACTTTACAGGAAGCCGTCAAAGAGCACTCGCACCTGGCTTCATACTTGGAAAAGTTACCTGATAAGCCCCAATACGTGTTGAACCTTGACTTAGAAGAATACGGAAGAGAAACCAATGTAGTGTATCCCTTAGGCTTAGGAATATACGTTCACATCGAAGTTGGAGGAGAAATCGGTAGATACAGCATTATAGAACCCAAAAAGCCAGACCTTGAACTACTTGACAAAATTGAGACTGCGGTTGCCAGGCTTGTGAAAGACAAAGAATACGGCCTACGAAAAGAAAGAATCTTAGCTTCTCTTTTCAAGAAATCCATCAAGAAAAAATGGGTTAAACTACCCAAAGGAGAAGATGAAAACAATGTCTTATACTTTTTTTTGAGGGAGAAAATCAGGCATGGTTTTCTTGACGGATTCTTAGCGGACCCATATCTGGAAGACATAAGTATCCCTGGAGAAGGCAAAATTTTTGTTTACCACAAGATGTTCGGTCACCTTGAAACTAACATAAAGATTTCAAAAGATGAGATCAACCGTTTGCTAAGAAGCATATCTGAAAGGTATGGAAAGGTTCTGAGCTATACAAATCCAATAATAGACATACACTTGCCCGACGGGTCTAGATTCAACATTGTCTTCGGAGAAGACATAAGCCTTAAAGGAAGCAACTTCACGATAAGAAAATTCCCTGAAGACCCGATTTCTGTTGCACATTTGATCAAGTGGGGTACATTTTCACCTGACCTAGCAGCATATTTATGGATGATATTTGACGTGGGAGCTTCAGCATTCATCTGCGGAGAGACAGCTTCAGGCAAAACTACAAGTTTGAACGCTCTTACATGCTTCATCACCTCCGACTCGAAAATCGTCAGCATCGAAGAGACACCTGAAATAAACATATTTCACAAAAACTGGGTTAGAGAAGTTACAAGACTGCATACTGGAACGAAAGTGACGATGTTCGACCTTTTGAAGGCTGCTCTAAGGCAGAGACCCGACTACCTCATTGTAGGAGAGATAAGAGGAGAAGAGGGAAGAGTAGCTTTCCAAGCTATTGAAACAGGTCACCCAGTTTTGTCGACAATGCACGCGGGAACTCTGGGACAGCTCTTCCAGAGGCTTACATCAGCTCCAATCAACGTTCCAAAAACCCACATAGACGGTTTAAATCTAGCTATCTTCCAAGCTAGAATGGAGCGTGGAAAGAAGTTTATACGCAGAATTACATCGATCAACGAAATAATCGGGTACGAATCTGAAGAAGCTAGATTGAACTACTTGCCCACTTTCATTTATGACCCGGACTTGGATCGACTGCGCTTCATGGGGTCAAGCTACCACTTAGAAACCAAAGTTCTCACTTTTAGAGGATGGGGAAAAGAAAGGCTGAAAGAACTCTACGAGGAAATGAAAGCTAGAGCTGAAATACTCAGCTTCCTTTCGGAAAACTTTCCAACATATACCGACATGTGGAAAACAGTGATCGCGGTTCGACATAAAGGCATTTGGGAAGTCTATCGCAGAGTAAAAGAGATGAAGGTTCCTTGGAAATAAAAAGTAGAAAGCTTCTTCTGATGGCGATTCCTTCTCTTCTCTTTTCAGTCTACTACATGTTTATTGGAAAAATTTTTGAGGCTATGCTTGTTTTGTCCATAGGAGCAGCCGTAGTGTTTTTACTCAGGTATGCTACGAAAAAACGTATGCCAACGAAAGTCGACTACAGTCTCGTCACAGCCATATTTCACATGTACGGTCTATCGATGGGCGAAACGTCACCACCAGATCTTGTGGGAACAATAGCTGAGAACAAAGAATACGGATTCTACAGCAACATTTTCCAGAAAATCCGCAACTTAGCTACGGATTTCGGCTATGGCTTCACGAAGGCTACCGGGCAGATGGCTGAAACGGTGAGATCTCCGCTCAAGGATATTCTTGTCCGTTGCACAAGCGTGTTCTCAACCGTTGAACCAAGAGGATACTTAGAAATAGAATCGTCAACGTTGATGGAGGAATATTCAGGTTACTATATGAGGGCGATTGAAACTTTAAAGACGATTGGAGGAATATTCACAGCTTTCCAAAGCATCACCGTATTCTTAATAATGACCTTGGCCCTTATGACGGTATTCATGTTTGACCCAGGCACCATATCATATGGTTACGCTATCGCGGCCATATCTCTCATACTTATGTACGTACTGTTCAGAACGACTTCACCTACAGAAAATGTCGTCTACATAGGTAAGTATCCGCCGGAACTTTATCGCGCGTTAAAATGGAGCGTTATAGCCGTAGTTCCATCTTCGGCAGTGCTTGCCTTCTTTATTTATTTTACGAAGGGCGCTCCCTTCGCTTTTATTGCAGTCGGTATAGGAGTNATANTTCCNGGAATTTTTGGGTATAACTTGGAAAGATACATTNNCAAAATTGACAGAAACTACCCAACTTTTTTGAAGNCTCTCGGAGANAACTTAGCCTCCACATCAGACTTGAAAGCTGCCTTTACTTATATCCTATACATGGAACTTGGACCNTTACACATACTTGTTAANAAAGCTTTGGCNAGGTTGAAGCTTGGGNTGGCTCATGCNCAAACTTTANAAACATTTTCTTCAGAGGCTGCGTCTCATCAAGTTCACATAAGTAACAGGATTCTCCTCGATGCCTTGAGCAGAGGTGCAAACCCGCTTGAAATAGGTAACGCCCTCGGAAACCGAGTTGTAAAGTTCCTTGAATTTAGGAAAAGAAGGGCAGTGGTGGCTAAGAGTTTTCAAATAATCATGATGGTTATGCAGCCCTTGACGGTTGTCTTACTCGTTGTTTTGCTGGTGCTCGCTGACTTCCTATCCACTTCCTTGGTGGGACTGCCCTATTTTGGTTTCAACGAAATCCCCATGGCTGTAGTTGAAGCTGGAAACCTCGCACTGATCTTCATAATGGCTGTTGTGAACGCTTTGACAGCTAAAGAGGTTTCAGCAGGATATTGGGGAACATTCTTTCTCAATCTAGGGATCCTCCTGATATTGAGTGGCGTATCGTGGATGGCTGCTCAAATATTTGTAGAGAGCATTCTGGGCGGTTTGCCAGGCATAGAACTGCCTGTTTGATTTTGTGAATATATGTTTTCAGTATGTATTTTGAAGCTGTATTCTAGAAACGTTTATTAAGTCTTAATATATAATACATATTGTAAGTCTAAGTAGTGGTGGAGGTAGTAGAAGATGAGCAAGGAAAACCCCAATATTGAATGCCGAAAATGTGGATACCAATGGCATACAAGATCAAAGCTAAGAAAAGTGACATGCCCTTCATGCAACCAGAAAACCAAAAATACGACGTTACGAAGCCTAGTCAGGCAGTTCGTACAACAGAAACGAGCGATAGTCGGCTTGGAAGCTGCCATAGTGCTGATAGCCTTCGTCATTATTGCAGCTGCGTTTAGCTTCATGGTGATAAACCAAGGTTTGTACGCTACAGAACGAGGCAAAACAGTAATACAAGAAGGCCTGAAGCAGTCAAGCACACCATTGATAATAGACGGGACGACATTTGTGAGAACAAGTGCTGACGGCGCAAACGTAACCGTTGTGATCATCCCGGTGAAAGCTTTTGGAGTCAAATTCGTAGCAGTGGGAACAGAACAGACAGTTATGACATTGAAGATAGGTGAAGAGGCTTGGGCAAGCATGTATCAGGGAGTACTATACAACAACTCTGATCCAACTGAGACTTATGACCCGAACGGCAAGAAATTCGACGATTTCGTGGCTTTCCAGAAAAGCGGGAACGTTTACACGCATGGGCAGTATGGCGGAACCCGCATAACAGGAATTGTTATCGCCATTGCAAACAGCAATGGAGACGAAGCTTTGGATTCAGGTGAGAAAGGCTACTTAGTGCTAACGCTTGCAGATGCAGATGCTGCTCCCGCTAGAGCCGAAATAAATATTGAGATAAGGCTTGAGAAAAGCGCCACGCTTTCAATCGAGTTCAGCATACCTGCGTCAATGCCAAAGGACACATACGTGCCAGTATAGAGGTGAAAAATGTGAAAAAACTCTTCAAAGGCAAGAGAGGCATCGTTGGCATTGAAGCTGCCATAGTGTTGATAGCCTTCATCATAATCGCTGCAGCCCTAAGCTACGTGGTTATCAACATGGGTTTCTACACAACTCAGAAAACGAAGGAAACTATGCAGGCGGGACTTGACGAGTCGTTGAGCTCCTTGCAACTGGATGGAGTAGTGACAGCAAAGACAAACAATAATAGCTATATTGAGTGGGTGGTTTTTCCAGTGAAGCTTTCGGCTGGAAAAGCCGCATTTGACTTGAAGAAAGAGGCGCTTGTGGTTTCTGTCTACTTGCCTAATGCAACACTTCTGAGCATATACAATGGAATTTACATGAATGAAACTGGTGAAGCAGATCTTGATGTTTTGATAAGTGGCTTAAGCGAAACTTATGCAATGAACGAAACAGATATGGCTGCATTCGTAATGTACAATTGCGACTCGGATTCGGTTCTTGAGTCTTCTGAAAAAGCTTTTCTGATAGTTCACCTAAACGAGACTGTTACAGCAATTCCTAATGCGCGTCACGCGATTGCAGATTATGAAACAGTGAAAATTGAAGTGAAAGGCGCGAAGGGTGCTGCTTTAACTGTTGTACGTACGGCTCCGGGCGGTATACCCAAAAACTCGCACATTGATTTAGGCTAAGACTTTCCTCCTTTTTTTTAATAAAGTCAGAAGACAGCTAGAAGGACTTTCAATTCAAGATTCGGAATTTTTTTGAGACTCAAGGCTTTATGCGCAAGTTGTGATATTGCACTATTTTGAGTTGAAATCTGGATGTATTCTGAATATGGTTTAACGTTTCATAATACTTAATATAAACTTAAGTGTAAATCATGCAACGTCAAAAAGAGGAAAATAAGATGAATTGGAAAAAAGCTTTGATTAAACTGGCTAAGCAGAAGCGGGGAATCATAGGCTTGGAAGCAGCAATAATCCTTATAGCTTTCGTTATCATCGCTGCAGCATTCAGTTTCATGGTGGTCAACCAAGGCTTGTACGCAACAGAACGTGGCAAAACCGCAATACAGGAAGGGTTGCATCAGGCCAGTACTCCCTTATGCGTCGATGGAACCCTTTTCGTTAAGACAGGCGTCGATGGCACAAACATAACCAATGTAGTCATACCATTGAGGGCTTACGGAGTCAAGTATGTCGCAATGTGGGAGAACGAAACAGTCGTCACCTTAAAGGTCGGCGAAGAGGCTTGGGCAAACGTGTATCACGGCGTCAATACGACAGATCCAACCGACGCCAGTCTTGATACTCTAGCAGCCGCAGTAACTGCTGGGCAAGCTCAACTCTTCATTGAAAATAGTAACGGTGATGAGTCACTGGAATCTTTCGAGAAGGCATACCTAGTACTCAGTTTCAGCGCTGCGCAAGCTGCCGAGGTAAGAGAAGCCATAATCGTTGAGATAAGACTCGAGAAGACTGCACCGCTTACAATAGAGTTCAGAGTACCAGAGGTAATGCCTAAAGACAGTTGGGGTCCGACGTAAACCAATGTTTCCTAAAAGGCTTTTCAAGAACAAAAAATCACTCCCAACGGCAAAGTAAAAGTCATCGGTCCTGATTTATCAGAACATTTTAGAGAAGAAGAATAGAAATCTAATCCCACACACACGATTATGGCGTCACACACCTACTTGCGGTAAGTGGGACTGGGTATGTCGGTTGCTATCTACCAGTCCAGCGTTCATTGTAAGCTGGTTGAAGAAAGGCAATTATGTAGAGGAAAATGATTAATATCTTAACAAGTTAAAGAATTTCACTGGCTACATATGATAAATGAAGAACTCAAAGATGTTATTGAAGAAGAGAGTAAGGAAGGCGAGTTCATCCACCCTTCTTACAGGAAATATTGTTTCTCTAACATCCCTTCAACAATCCTTAAGTTCTTCAATATCAAAACTGGAAGACCGGCTTTACCTCCTGAAATCTTCAGGAATAATGTAGAATATGAAGATTCCAAAAAGATTATACTTCTACTAATTGATGGTTACGGTTATAATCAGTGGCTAAAATACCATAAAAAATGCAGATTCTTTAAGGAAATTAGTCAAAACGGTGCAGTTTCACCCATTACAAC
>JGI2172J19969_10000827_pt1 | contig 13845 bp, 16 predicted proteins | sample DeeMarSWOR230_32_FD_19969 | JGI IMG/M metagenome (IMG submission 19969)
AGATTGTAGACTCTGGAGTCTAGGAATTTCAGCAGTACCTCTGCTTCCTTAGCCTTCTCTTTGCCTCTCTTGCTTGTCAACGTAGAATCTAATAATGCACAAGCCATGCAAGGACTATAATCGTTGTTTCATCTGGGGCAATATGCTGAAAACAGATAGAAGAAACATAGACTTCGAGTCTCAGCTAATAGCGTACGCGAAGCTTGGTTGCTAGAGACTATTATTCCCTTGCGCGCATGGAAATTCCATGATGTACGGATGAATGAGCGTGCATTCTTCTTGATATTCGCATCACACTGTTTAAATCCGAGTCCTACTACTTAATAATCGAAGACAGAGCAATGAAAAAGCTTCATTTGGTAGTAATAATTGTTGCAACAGCATCAACAATGTTACTGATCCTTGGCTTACACCGTCTATCATATCTTTTAGCTGCACCGCTCAAGGAGAACTTCTACACCAGAAACTTCACTGATTCAAGGGCATTGGTCAGCTTAGATGTCATCATCTATTATGAAACGGAACTTGATGGTTCGTGGCAAGTATGGTACGGTGCGAGCGCGGGCAATCCAGCCTACAACGTGACAGTTCTAGTCAAGCCAACATTCATAAACACGACCGCGGTGTCAATGCTACGCGTCACAGAAGGGCTAATAAACGGCGGCCAGGTTGCAGATGTACCTGGAACATATCATCTAGCCGATAGTGCTCCGCTGGATTGGGCATGGACATGATTCCACCTTGGATAAACAATTCGACATGGGTTGCACGAAGCGAACGAGTCACTTCTTGGTCAAGAACGACTCTCAACTTCTACAAACTTGATTATATACCCTTAGCGTACCATTTTGTACTGCGTCTCATACAGACAGACGGAACACGGGAAATCTTCGTTGCCGACGACACGATTAAGATCCCGATTACCTCATCTGCCAAATAGGCGCGCGCGCATCGTGAGCGATACAAACCTTTGAATGTTTATCGTAGAAAATATCCTACTGACGTTTCTGTTCAAAAGTAATATATCCCCTATGCTCTTACAAATATAGACACAACTGCAAGACTTGAGGTGAAAGCTGTTGAAGCTTGTAACGGTTCTACTTCCTGAAGCTTATCTAGAGGGGCTTGATGAACTGGTAAGGTCTGGCATGTATCCCAGCCGGAGTGCTGCTATTAGAGCTGCAGTAAGGGACATGCTGAAGAGAGAGTTGTGGGCTAGACGGGAAGAATAGCAGTTCCGATGATTTTGAGTCGCCTAATCTCTGGTGACCTATCTATAGCTCGTTGTCAAGAAACATAAGAATGGCAGACGACCCCGACAACCGAAGCCTAGCATGTTATGCTTCTAGATAATGCCTGGCGGAATCTCGGATGAGTCTTGCAGTCTCAGCCGGGTCTTCTGCAAGCGTTATGGTTCTTCCCACGATGAGGTAGCGTACTCCAGCCATGAGAGCTGACTCAATCTGCCCGCCTTGCGCTCCAACGCCAGGCGAATAAATAGGAACACGGTCCCGCAAGATTGCATGTACCTCTCTTATTTTCTCTGGGAAAGTTGCGCCGACAACTGCGCCGTCCGCTTGCCAAGATAAGGCCTTTCTTGCAAAAACAACGTATTGCGACATCGGCTTCCCGGTCTCTGAGTTGCGCACTTTTTGGCCGTATCCTTCTTCGGCACCTTTATGGCTCATGTAGACCAGAAGAATGACTCCTCGACTCATTTTCTTAGCCACTTCAAAGACTGGTTGAAGTCCTTCTTCCCAACCGACAAAGGGATTGGCGATGACAGCGTCAAATCCGGCTCTATAGTAGAACTCGGCTATCGCACGGTTTGTATATCCAATGTCATTGATCTTGCAATCCATGATAGCAGACAATCCCGAGTCATGGATTAAGCCTACTATCTTTTGCACTCCATTAAACAAACCCACAGGAAGAACTAGTTGACGATTTATCTTCACCGCACAGATGTATGGAGTCACTGCCTTCAATATTTCATTGCTTCGAGACAGCATGCGATTGGGCTTGTCCAAGGGTGGGTCAAGGGCCAACACTATATTTGAACCAGTCTCCTTTGAGGAACGTTCAATTTCGAGCCGAAACGGCAAGCCTTACATCTCCGCAGTCTAGTAGAGGCGAGAACATAATACCCTTTCCATCTCAAACTCATTCTCGATAGTCTGCAAAACTGAAACCGGGCTTCGGACAAAGCTTTAATGACAAGATCTGATTTAGCTCTAATTGAGGGTACTCCTTGTCGATATCTCCTAGTGCACGACAAGTATTAGCCCAGAGAATAGCGGGAGAGATAATTCTTTCAAGCAAACCCGGCGTTACGATGAGAAAGTGGCGTCAGCTGTTTGTCATTTCCCAAACAAGGCTTTCGGAGAGGATGAAGCTCTCCCCTTCGGTGATCAGCGATTATGAGAGCGGGCGAAGAAAGAGTCCAGGGACACGTTTCGTCCGGAGATTTGTTTGGGCTTTGCTTGCGATTGACAAAGATAGAGGAAATCGCTTCGCCAAGGAGTTTGCCCACCTCTTGACGTCTCCTAGCGCTGCCATTCTGGATATCCGTGAGCTCCCTCTCCCAGTGATAGCAGAAGCACTTTTGCAAGGCGATTTCGGCAGAAGTTGTGGCGTGTTCTGAAAGACTAGGAGCAGAGATTTGTGGCTACACCCTTGTTGACAGCGTCAAGGCTATGGAGACCCTAGCCGGATGGGAATTCCTGCGAATCTTTGGAGCGACAACTGAGAGAGCCCTCATCTTCACGAACGTAGAAGATGAAGCATTTCCCATGGTCTCAGTGCGCGTCAGCATGCTGAAGCCTCGGATGGTTGTTTTCCAAGGGTCCTTTCCTCAAGAGTTGTCCATCAAGCTAGCTGAGTATGATGGCATCCTTCTAGCCCACTCCGAGGCTCCAACCGTTGAACATCTGGCAAAGTTGCTTAGACGACTGTATCGCGTATTGCTTCGAAGGAAGATGGGCAGGCCAGTACACAATTCTGTGACAAGAATTTGACAAAGGAATTAATCATTGGGGTAGGATGGTACGGATATCTAACTTCCATGAAGATATATCAGAAAAAACTTTTCACCGTAATCACAACACCTGCGTGAAAATGGGGCTAATGTATCGAACAACAAGATTTCTTCGTACGAGAAATGTTCTGCTCGACACACCTACAGCCCAATTTAACATAAAGTGTTAAAGGATGCTAGGCAATTGATACATTTTGTCATTCTTCTTTCAACCTTGCAGTATACACGTCCATCAGTAATGTCAACAAAACAATCGGAAAAGCCATGAAATCGCGTGACTATAGTAGGAGGTAAGGAGAGCGATGCGATGCAGCCCATTGAGCTACCCAAGCTAACAAGATTGAGTGGCAAAAGGGCAATCAAAAGCCTTCAAGCCTTCATCAATGAGCTTGAGGAAGAGAGAGGCGAAGAATTAACAAACAGACAGACCGACGCATTGATTAGAATAGCTGAAGAATTGATTTCCGCCATCGGAGTTGAGAGCAGAACGCGGGCAGTGGGTGAACTTGGTGGTCAGACTCGCGTGAACAGAGTCTTCTATCCCTCCTACTTTGAACTGGTGCCACAAAGAGCGAGAGAACGGGTTCAAAGCTTGACTCTAAGGTTCACCTAGCTGCCGCGTCTCTCGGTGGGGGGGAATCATCGCGGTAACAGCGGCTACTTCTCCCCCACATATTTTGCGGGCGCGAAAAGAAGGCCACTGGACGCTCCAATGAATCGAGAAACTGAGAGAAGCAAAAGGTACCAAGGAAAAAAATCGCACCAAACTTAGCAGATACCACATCATGCGCCCGACTGCGCGTTCACTTGGTATTTAGTAGTTCGCCGAGTTCATAGAAATCTCTTTCCAGAAATCCCCTATATTTCGCGTTGTACAATGCGGCTGCCGGATGGAACATCGGAACTAGAAGCACTTGAAAACCAAGAAGGCTTGCATTACAGGCTGTTCCGTGAGCCTTGGTGATTCCACTAAATCTTAGACCAGCTTTACCAAATATGTGGGAAGTTGCATGCCTTCCAAGAGTAACGATGAACTTCGGCTTGATTATCTTGATCTGCTGATCCAAGAATGGAGCGCAGGTACTAATTTCAAGTGGCAAGGGGTCACGATTGTTCGGTGGTCTACACTTCACGATATTTGTGATGTAAACATCTGCTCTAAGAAGCTCAATGTTTGAGAGCATCTCGTCAAGAAGTTTACCAGCAGCACCCACGAAGGGTTTTCCCTTCAGGTCTTCCCAGTGACCGGGTGCCTCGCCGATAAACATGACGTGCGCGCTAATGGTTCCCTCTCCTGAAACAGCATGCGTTCTTTCCTTCCACAAAGCACACTTGCGACAGGTTCTGACCTCTGACGCTACTGCTTCCATCAGCTCATGTTTTGGCATATGATCTAACCGCTAGAGTTTCTCCTTTCTTCAAAGATTTGCGTTGACAATAGAAATATACAAATCAGTTATAATAGCGTTATACAGTTGGCAAAGACACCTACTATACTATATAGGAGTGCCCTGACGTGACCAAAAGTGTCGAAGACTTGATCAAAGCTCACGACGGATTAGAGAAAGAAGTCTATCTAGACCTGGAAAACTCAAGCCCAGTACCTAACGAAATAGTTGAGGCAATGCTCCCGTATTTCTCTGAGAATGCCTATGGCAATCCAACAGTGACCCACAAACTTGGATGGATGGCCTACGAGACTATTCAAAAAGCTTCTCAACGGATCGCAAACTACATCGGAGCGTCTTCAGCTGAAGAGATAAACTTCGCTCCAAGCGAAACAGAGGCCAACAACCTAGCTTTGATTGGCACGGCACAAGCGAATAAGGGGAAGGGCAAGAGGATAGTCATCTCAGAAATAGAACCCTTGAGCGTAGATTTCTCATCGAACATCCTCAAGAGACTCGGCTTCCAGGTAAGCAAAGTTCCAGTCAATGGAGAAGGCTTCATAGAGTTGGAGAAACTTTCCAGTGTTGTTGACGAGAAGACTGTTCTTGTCAGTTTCGCCCTCGTCAATCATGAGATCGGAACAATTGAGCCCATCAAAGAAGCTGTGGAAATCGTCAAGAAGAGGCATCCCGAGGTTCTGTTCCATACCGACGCATCAGATGCCTACGGAAAAATCCCGATAGATGTTGACAAGCTCGGAGTTGATTTAATGACCCTCAGCAGCAACAAAATCCTTGGCCCACGAGGGATCGGAGCGCTCTACGTGAGAGATGGCGTCGATGTTCAGAGACTCTTGGAAGGACAGATTGGAACACAGAAGCTATGGCCTGGAGTGGAGAATACGCCTTTGATCATAGGATTCTTGAAAGCTTCCGAGCTTGCATTCAAGGACTTTGACACAAACGTGGCCCACATGAGGAGGCTTAGAGACAGGTTGATGAATGAAATTCCCGGAAGAATAACTGGAACCATTCTGAATGGCCCGAGGGGCACCAAGCGAGCCCCTGACAATGTGAACATAAGTTTCCTGCGCTGCGAGGGAGAGGCTCTAACAATCGAATTAAGCTTAAAAGGTGTCTATGTGTCAAGTGGTAGCGCATGCACGCGCCTACTCCTGCAACCAAGCCATGTTCTAACAGCCATTGGAAGAAGGTTTGAAGAAGCCCATGGAAGCGTACTAATGAAGGTGACGAGATACCACACCAACGAAGATATCGAATATGTTCTGAAGGTCGTTCCCCAAGCGGTTGAAAGACTTAGAGGGATAAGCCCGACTGAAAGGTGAGAGACCAGATGTCACGAGTCCCATTACCCTACGGTAAGAGATTACTCGACCTCTTTAGAAATCCAAAGAACCTCGGCAGAATGGAAGACGCAACTGTCTCAGCAGTCGCTGGAAGCCCAGCATGCGGAGACATGATAGCCATTTACCTGAAAATAAACAACGATGAGGTAATAGAGAAAGCAACCTTCGAAAGCTATGGTTGCGCCGCAAACATTGCTACAGCAAGCATCTCGACGGAGATGGTAAAGGGCAAAAAACTTGAAGATGCTTGGAAGATCGGGTGGAAGCAGGTCGCAGACGCAGTCGGAGATCTACCCTCCGTGAAGTTTCACTGCGGAATTCTATCGGTCGGTGCCGTAAGAAGAGCAATTAGGGAATTCTACAAGAAGAAGGATGAAAAACCAAGCTGGCTTCCTGATGAGTTATCGTTAGAAGAGAAACATGCCTTGGAAGAGGAGGAGTTGGTTAAGGCCCTATCAAAGAGGGTTAGAACCTTCTCAGAAAAGGCTAGAGGAAAGAAAGAGTAAAAGATGGCAAGTCAAAGCAAACTGCTGCGGGAATACGTAAGTAGACTCGAAGAGGCCTGTGGAGAAGGACATGATTTCATCGTCATTCTGAAATATGCAAAGAGAGACGAAGCCATCAAGAGGATACTTGCGAAATCCAAAGTCGAACGTGCCCTTTCAGGCGTCCTAACCAAGGTCCGATACAAAGGCAAAGAGATTAGCGTCTTCATAACTGGAAAGCTGATTCTTAAAGGTCTAGAGGCGAGAGGAACTGCAGAGAAAATTCTGGAGGAGTTGCTGGCCCCTAGGTATAATATCCAATAGAGCTACTTTGTCAAAGTCTGAGCTAGTTCTCTGACAGCGGAAGTTAATTTGTCTATTTCTGCTTCCGTGTTGTAAAAGTAGGCTGAGGCTCGGACCGTTCCAGGCTTACGGATAATGGTCTTTGTAAGGGGAAGGGCACAGTGGTGTCCTGAACGCACCATGACGCCGGCTGAGACATCTAATGCCAAAGCTACGTCGTGGGGGTTCAAGTCGCCGACGTTAAACGCTGTAATCGCAACTTTATGTTCCGGTTTAGGACCATAAACCTCAACTGTTGGGATGTCATTTAAGCCTTCGTACATTCTTTTCGTTAGCACCCTTTCATAATCTTCGATGTTTTTCATTCCGATTTTCTGTAAGTAGTCAATAGCTGCTCCCAAACCGATCGTTTCAGCGATGGCTGGGGTTCCAGCTTCGAAACGTCTAGGGCTCTTGTCGAGTTTGTAATAATCCAAGCCGACGTCGGCTATGTTTCCTCCACCAATGCACATCGGTTCAACTCTTTCTGCGAGCTCTTCCCGAATATATAAAGCGCCAGAACCTGTCGGAGCGCACATCTTGTGGCCGCTGAATGCGAGGAAGTCGCACTCAAGCCTCTGGACATCTACCTTTATGTGGGGAACGGATTGGGCGCCGTCAACTAGGACATAGGCTCCGTGTTCGTGAGCAATATCAGCAATCTCTCTAATTGGAGTAATCACACCTAAGACGTTGGAGACGTGGGTTACCGCGACAAGCTTTGTTCTGTCGTCAATTGATTTCTTAAAGTCCGTTGGATCTAAGAGGCCCTGCGCGACTGGTTCTCGGGGTTTGACTATTTCCAAGTCCACATCGTGTCTCTTCTGAACTCTTAGCCAAACGATGTAGTTTGAGTGGTGTTCAATGACCGAAGTAACGATCTTGTCACCCTTCTCCCAGTCTAATCCATTAGCAATGAGGTTTATTCCCTCTGTCGTGTTTCGGACCATGACAACTTCAGAATCAGACCTCGCGCTTATGAAGTCTGCCACCTTGGCATGCGCACGCTCGTATTCTTCGCTTGCCTTCTGGGAGAGACGGTGAATACCTCTCTCGACGTTAGCTCGGTATTGACGATAGAACTCCAACATCTTCTGCAGCACTGGCTCCGGAGTGAGACTACTTGCCGTGTTATCCAAGTATGTCAGGCCGGTCTTCAAAATGGGGAAATCCTTTCTCAGTTCCTGCACATTGAGCAAAGTCTACGGCTCCTTAATCGCAAGAATAAACCTGATGCCTATTAACTCTCTTTAACCTTCCTAAAACACTATCGCGCAAACCCAGACTACAGTACGCCTTTGTAGTAGAGGAAAGAAGTATTGTCGGCAAGCCTTATTCGCGCTTACACATAACAAAATTTGCGGTGCGCTTGCATGAGCAGATTTGAACATGTCTACGGCAATGTGAGAATAGTCGTGGTAACTGGCGATATCACGAAGCAAAAAGTCGAAGCTATCGTGAATCCCGCGAACAGCTTCATGGTTATGGGCGGTGGAGTCGCTGGCGCCATCAAGAGGGCTGGAGGAAGGGAAATCGAAGAGGAGGCAGTCAAGGGAGCTCCGGTTAAGATTGGAGGAGCCCTAGCTACAAAAGCTGGGAGGCTAGATGCAGATTACGTCATCCATGCACCAACTATGGACAGACCAGCTATGCGAATCGGCGTTAGAAACATAAGGTCAGCTACGAAGGGCGCACTTGAGTGCGCTGAAAAACTTGGGGTGAGGAGCATAGCTTTTCCCGGAATGGGCACTGGTGTCGGAGGCGTCAAATTCAACGAAGCCGCCGTAGCTATGTTGGAAGAAGTGAAGAAGCACATCGACCTAGGCACTTCTCTGAGCGAGATTGTCCTAGTTGGATTTACGACAGATTCCGCTCAAACGTTTGAGAGCGTCGTCAACGAAACCCTCAAGAAACATCCAGTATAATCCTGTGTTGAATTGTCGGATAGAAGCAACGGCTGACTGCCAGTTGTCGTATTCACATTTTTTTTGTGTCGTATAGCGGGAAAGCGTGGCTATGAATTCCGACACATTTTAATACTTCCTCAGCATAGTTGATTCTAGAGGTTGGCGCAGTGTCGGATTTTGATGGCAAAAAGCCTGGAAGTGAAGAGGAATTCGTCAGATTGCTTGCTGAAGCGAAGCAGCGAGAGACCGAGATGAAGAAGGCTAGGAAGAGTCGATCAACAAAGCCGACAATTACTGGTACAGCTGAGATGCTGGGCGTACATCGAGACACTCTTTATAGATGGATGAAAGAGTTTGATATCAATTTCGACGAGGCTGAGAAGAGGAAACTGGGAGTGGAGAAGGCTACGAGAAGACTGAACGAAGGTGCTTATCTTATAGGTGAAGCGTTGATGGGTGAAGGAAACGAGGTTGCCCATGTTGACTTGATCATAGGTGATAAAGACGGACCCGTAGGAGAAGCCTTCGCCAACGGCTTGTCGCACCTATCAGTGGGGCATACACCGCTTCTTGCAGTTATTAGGCCGAATCTTCCTCCAAAGCCACATACCCTTCTGGTTCCCAAGGTCACTGTGAAAAATCTTGATGAGGCGGGCAAGATATTTGGCCCTGCTCAGGCTGCCATTGCTAAGGCAGTCGCTGATTCGGTGGAAGACGGCGTCATACCCGAAGATAAGATCGACGACTGGTTAATCATAGCTAGCGTCTTCGTGCATCCAGAGGCAAGCGACTACAGAAGAATCTATCAGTACAACTATAGCGCAACAAAACTGGCCCTGAAGCGGGCTCTAGCCAAATACCCGCCTCTGGAAAAAATCATCTACGACAAGGACAGAGCGAGACATCCAATAATGGGATTCAGGGTACCGAGACTGTGGAGACCACCTTACGTGCAGATCGCACTCGACATTCCTAACCTTGAAAGAACAAAGAAAATCATAAGCGAAATGCCCCAAAGCGACCGAATTATCCTAGAAGTTGGCACACCTCTGCTGAAGAAATACGGCGTAAAGGTAATTCGCGAGTTAAGGGAATTAGCCAGAGATGTGTTCATAGTTGCCGATCTAAAAACTCTAGATGTTGGAAAGGTAGAGGTCGACTTGGCATTCGAAGAGACGGCGGATGCAGTAGTGGCTTCGGGGCTTGCCGCCGCAGAAACACTCAACAAATTCATCTACGAGGCAAAAAGACTCGGAATATATGCCTCAGTTGACACAATGAATGTCGAAGACCCCATCAGAAAATTTCAATCTCTGAAAGAATTTCCTGACATAATGATACTACATCGTGCAATCGATGTGGAAAAAACTGGGAAACCCCGTTGGTACCTTATCAAAGAAATAAAGGAAACCTTCAAAGACAAAAAATTTCTAGTAGCGGTCGCTGGTGGGTTAACTCCAGAAACAGCGCCTGAAGCCTTGGCGAGTGGAGCAGACATCATCATCGTCGGAAGGTACATAACGCAGTCAAGGGATGTAGAACGGGCAGTCAGAGAATTCTTGGAATGCACCAGAGAGATGGCAGAAGACATAGACCTCCTTAGAGTGCACGTGGAATGACAGCGCTCGAATTGTTTCCTCTCGCAGAATGTAGGAAGCCAGAGACGTACTGTGTGCAGCTGAAGATACGCGGCTCTCTGATCAGTTTCCCAAGGCTTCGCTGATCAGCTTCTGCATTTCTTTCTTCTGAATTTCCTGTGAGTCTTCAATGCGGCACAGAAGAATTACTACAACAGATGGAAGCAAGAGAATGAGGCTCAGAACGCCAAGTAGTACAAACATACCCGTTCCTCCTAGCTAAAATTATCTCATATCTTAATATATGACTTGCTTCCTAGCTCGGTATATATCAGAAACTAGAATATTCTCTCTCTTCGATATCCTTATCTGCCACCGGAATGATTTGAAAACAAGAAAACAGGTTTCAGCACTCTTGCGAGAGAAACGGGAATCATGAAAAGAGAAATAGCCGCTACATTCTTTGTTTTCATGCTGTTTTCAACTCTCACATACAACTGCTTAATTGCAGTAAAGGCCCAGACCCAAGACCTAGGCTACACAATCGACATGAGTGTCACTTTCTCTAACAACGGAACAAGTAATTGGACTTTCACGAAAGAAGACAAAGCAATCAGTCTATTTATGAATAACACTTGGCAGACGGTTCAACTCGTAAATCACTCCTATCGCATAGAATCGCGGGAGACTGATGAAGATGGAAACCCTCTAGCAGTCCTGCAGTTCCCAGAACCAGAACTAGAACCAGAACAAAATGTAAGTTACACGGTTACGTATAACGTGATTTCAAAGCCTCGTTCACTACCAGAGGTGGATGAAGAAACTTCAGAAACTCTAGACGAAATTCCTGAGAATTTGAGAGAAGAATACTGTAAGGCGGAGAAGAATTGGCTAATTAACGATCCAGAACTCCAAGAACTGGCCAACAACATTGCTGGAGGGGAAACCAGAATACTTACTCTCGTTAAGAATTACGTTGCTTGGATAGACAGCAATGTCAAATACAAGACCCATGAGGTGCCTCTATATCCAAATGAAACACTCGAATTCAAGGAAGGAGACTGCGACGACAAAGCGATCTTGCTGATAACGTTGTGCCGTATCTCTGGAATTCCTGCCTACCTCCAAGTTGGTTGCATATACTTGTCCGAAACGGCTTACTTGAGAGAGGAGTATTGGGAGAATCATGTGACTGTAGTCTCAAAGCGAATCGGCTGGCATGGTTGGGCAATGGTATACATTCCGCCATGGGGGTGGCTGCCAGTCGACCTAACCTACGTGAGGGGAGGGCTTTCTAACCCTCTCAACGCAATTAGAGGAGCAGCAGTGACTGTGCAAACTGTGATTCAGTATATGAACGTTAGTGAAACCGACTATGTGGCTTCTTCTAGGAGGTACAAAGAGTTTCTGCTGGAAAACGACTTTTACATTTATGAGCAGGACGAAATAGTTGAAGTTGACCCTACAAGTCCTTGGAACGAACTTGTGGAGTTGCTGTTTCATTTAATTCTCATTGCAGTGGTGGGTCTGACAGTTGCAGTCATTATCGTTGGGATTGTGTACGTAACGAAACGGAAAAGGGAGTCCCGAACCGTTCAACTTGTGCAGTTAAGCGAGCCAGGTCGAAGACGGAATTTAGGATTCTCCTAGATATGATCTGGTAAGCTGTTTGTGAAGATAGAATGCTTAATAAATGAACGCCCATATTGAGTTAGCGTTACGATGTTGATGGCAGAAAGGAGCAATATTCACTAATGGCAAAATTCAAAGTGATAATCTCCGACGCGGAAACGGGCAAATCCAAGTCTGTTGAAACGGAGGGGCCGCGTGCAGTTCCCTTGGTGGGAAGAAGACTAGGTGAAGTGATCGATGGTTCTGTAGTAGGGATGACTGGGCACAAGCTCCAGATAACTGGGGGATCAGATAAGGATGGGTTTCCAATGAGACCCAATATCCACGGAGGAGTCCGAGTCAGCGTCATATTAAGCGAAGGAGTAGGTTTCAAACCTTCCAGAGAAGGAGAGAGGCATAGAAAGACTATCAGAGGAAACGTTGTCACCGAAGATATCGTGCAAGTAAACATGAGAGTTGTTGAGAAACCAAAGAAACGAGAGAAAGCGAAAAAACCAAAAAGCGCTACGAAACCTGAAAAGGCTGGAAGTGAGCCAACTGAAGAAGCTGCCTGAGCAACCTGAAGTCAATATCGGGACTATCGGGCATGTTGACCACGGGAAGACCACACTGGTAGAAGCCATGACAGGGGTTTGGGCAGCCAGACACAGTGAAGAGTTGAGACGGGGCATAACCATAAAACTTGGCTACGCAGACGCCCCAATCTTCAAATGTCCAAAGTGCGAGCCACCCCAATCATACTCAACAGAGCCAACCTGTCCCAACTGTGGGTCACCGGGCGAATTCATTCGGGCAGTGAGCTTCGTAGATGCGCCAGGTCATGAAGCCCTGATGGCAACAATGCTTTCCGGAGCAGCGGTTATGGACGGCGCCATATTGGTCATTGCAGCAGATGAGACTTGCCCGCAGCCACAGACTCGAGAACATCTAGCCGCGATAGAAATTACTGGAGTGAAGAACCTAATCATCGCACAAAACAAGGTAGATATAGTCGAAGAAAAGCGGGCCCTAGAGAGCCACAGCGAGATAATTGAGTTTGTGAAAGGAAGTGTAGCAGAAAAGGCACCCATCATTCCAATATCCGCCCAACACTCCTTGAACATTGACGCTATTCTTCAAGCCATAGAGGAATGCATCCCGACCCCCAGTCGAGACATGGCAAAGCCCCCAAGAATGCACATTGTCCGATCCTTTGACGTAAACAAGCCAGGGACCTCTGCAAAGAACTTGGTGGGTGGCGTGATTGGAGGCACTATTCTCCAAGGAAAATTCGAACAGGGAGACGAAATAGAGATTCGCCCAGGATTTCGAGTGGAAAAGAAGGAAAGACCCCACTATGAGCCTTTGCTCACAGAGATTGTTAGTCTTCATGCAGGCGGAAAGGCGGTTGAAGAGGCTCGAAGCGGAGGTCTTGTTGGCGTCGGAACCCTGCTAGACCCCTCTCTAACCAGAGCAGATGGTTTGACAGGTAACCTAGTTGGAAAGCCTGAGATGCTTCCTTCAACAGAATCCCAACTAACCTTAGAGGTTCATCTTTTTGAACGAGCTATAGGGACTAAGGAGCTTGCTGAAGTTGACGAGGTTCATCCTGATGAACGTCTTCTTCTCGACGTTGGAACAGCAATAACTGCTGGAAGCGTTTCCTCGGTCAGTAAGAACATGATCAATTTGCAGCTAGCTAGGCCTGTATGTGTCGAAGAGGGCTCCCGCGCTGCATTAAGCAGAAAAATGGCTGGTAGGTGGCGTCTCATCGGTTATGGCATTGTGAGTGGGTGACAGTTGAACCTACAGACAACCGTTTGGTTAAGGCTTTGGTCGCAAAAGTAATCCTTGACTCGAATTTCCTTTTCGTTCCATCCCAATTTCAACTAGATATATTTGAGGAGCTGGCAGAACTTCTCGGTCAACGGTTTGATCCTCTTATTCTCTCTCTAACATATGAGGAACTTGTCAAAATAGCCGAAGGTGGGACTCCAAAGATACGCAAACAGGCGGCTTTAGCGCTTGCACTTGCTGAAAGATGTCGTATAGTTCCAGTTGACAGGAGCGATGAGGAGAGCAATGATGATGTTATTGTGCGAGTTGCAGCTGAGTGGCGGTGTCCCGTTGC
>JGI2172J19969_10000829_pt1 | contig 13840 bp, 14 predicted proteins | sample DeeMarSWOR230_32_FD_19969 | JGI IMG/M metagenome (IMG submission 19969)
AATGTACGCAAAAGCTAACTGCGTTCACCAGAGCTTTCCGAACCTGGTAGACTGGACATAGGAGTTAGAGGCATCAACCCGGACAAGACGTAGTCTTTCGGCTTGAAGCTGAAGCTGAAGAAGTGGAAGAAGCGGAAGAAGAGGCCCGGCAGGTGAGCTAGCGCGTTTCGTTTTCTCCTTTTAAGTTTTTCGGTTACATAATGTTTAAATAAGGCGAAGTTTCTGAGACTTTCTGTCCTTTTGTGAGGGGATTCAGAAAGGTTGCAGCGCTTAGGCCGTGTGCTTCACTTAAGCTCGAGTAGGAGTTTGATTCTCAAGGCGGAAGCTCTGCCAAGAATCGGCGCCAAAGTCTTGGATGATAGTCTGAAATCTATCGGAACCGTTTTCGATATTATAGGTCCTGTTTCTTCGCCTTATGTTGTGATAAAACCCGGGATCAATACAGAGCCTCTGGGACTCATCAACAAAGTGGTCTACACGATCCCCTCTGGCGGAAGGAGAAAGGAGAAGAGAAAGTATGGAAGATGAAGGAGGCGCGATGTCAGCCTCCGTTTCGACGAGGCCTGTAAGAGTTCAGAAATGTCCAGAGTGTGGCGGTGACAGGCTCATTCGCGACTATGAGACCGCCGAAATCGTTTGCATGGATTGTGGCATAGTCATTGCAGCGAAGCTTCAGGACAGAGGGCCTGAATGGAGGGCATTCAACGACGAGCAACGTGCCAAAAGAACCCGAGTCGGCGCACCGTTGACTTATACAATCCACGACAAAGGCTTGTCCACCATGATTGACTGGCATGACAGAGACGTCTATGGCAAGCGCCTCTCACCCGGTCAAAAGGCACAAGTCTATCGTCTAAGAAAATGGCAGCGACGCATTAGAGTCTCAGACGCTACAGAACGCAATCTAGCCTTCGCACTTTCGGAAATAAGCAAAATCGCCAACGCCCTCAACCTGCCCAAGAACATTCTCGAAACAGCCTCTGTAATCTATCGGAAGGCCGTAAAGGAACGACTGATTCGAGGGCGGTCAATCCAAGGAGTGACAGCAGCCGCGATATACGTCGCATGTAGGCAATGTCGTCTCCCACGTACCCTAGAGGAAATCGCCCAGGCTTCAAACATAAACAAGAAAGAAGTTGGACGTAGCTATCGCTTTCTGATCAAGGAGCTCGACTACTTCGTTCCACCGCTTAAACCCAGCCAATACATCACAAAATTTTCAAACCAGCTGACGATGCAAGGCAAAGTTGAAGAAATAGCTCACAAAATACTGACAACTGCGAAACTGTTGCGACTGACTTCTGGAAGGGGCCCAACAGGAATTGCTGCAGCTGCAAGCTACATCGCATCAGTTCTGACAGGAGAGAGAAAGACGCAGCGAGAGATCGCTGAAATCGCACAAGTCACTGAAGTAACGATAAGGAACCGATACAAAGAGCTCGTAGAACGCCTCTCATTTGAGATGAGCATCTGACTACAGCTCCCTTTTCCCACACTTTTTTTAGTGGGCAGAAGGATTGCCCTATCCTACGACAAAGCATTTTAGTGGAGAGCTTCCCAATTAGATTGGAGCAGATACAGGTTGACTAAGTGTCCGGACTGCGGAGCCGCGGTTGGTGCTCCGTACAAAACATGGTCTGTAACGAGGAAAGCTTCAGGACGAGGGTCGGAAACGACAATTTCTCTTGGAATGTTTGAGTGCCCCGAATGTGGGAACAGGTTTCGGGCAGGCGTGAAAGGAGAGATGAAAAGAGAGTTAAGTTTAAGAGGGGTTTCAGAGAAGATTAAAGGAATCGAGGGAGAGCTCGTGAGCACCCTTAAAAACCTTCGGGAAAAGCTAAAGACGTTGGAAACGGAGCGAGCAAATCTTCTACTTGAGATCGATGAACTGAAAAAAATGGCTGAAGCCAGAGCGAGTGCTTTGGAAAGCGAAATCAGCATGCTGCACGAAGAAGTAAAATCATTGAAACAGCTTCTTGGGGTCGGCGATCTAGCCACGTGATGAAGCAGCTCTTTCCTTGATCTGGAGCCTCTACCTCCAACCAAAGCAACGGAATCTCTTTCTCATTTGGCTTGCGTTCGACCACTTTCCTTGTCTCTTGTCGCAATCTATCGGCTTGTTTAGATAGAGAGTCCCGAGTTTGGAGGCTCGATGCAAGCTGGCTCTATCTGTGCATGTCAACATGCGACAGGACTAAGTATTAAAGGAGGCGGGGCTCATTTACGATCATGCCCTATAAGTTCAGCTTTGACCTTTCTCGAATATCTAAGGCTTTTTTCAGGGAGCTTGCCAGTGTTGCTGCCGAAAAAGGTTTGCATCGAAAGCTCGGGGGTCAGGCTAGACATTTGGCTGATAGATTTCGGATACACGAAATCACTGGTCTAGAAGTTTCTGATGCTCTTATGCTTGTCGAAGATCTTGTCGATATATATGTTAGAAACATCTCTGAGAGGCAGCGGTTTTGTAAGGCTAGTAGGCGAGCTCTGTTTCTGCCCCATTGCTCTCGCAAATACATGGATAAGCGTTGTCAGGCTCGCTTCAATGCGGAGATTCCGTCCTACAGCTGCGGCCATTGCTCGGAAGACTGTTTGGTGAACCAAGCCACGAAATTGGGTGAAAAGAAGGGCTATGACGTTTTCGTGTTGGCTGGAGGCTCTTGCATTCCCAAAATATTGAAGAAGAGGGGCTATGAGGGAGCCATTGGCGTTGCCTGCAGTGATGAGCTGAAGATGGCTGGCGACTACTTGGAGCGGCTAGGATTGACTGGACAGGCAGTTCCTCTCACAAAAAACGGTTGCGCAAACACAAAATTCAGCTTGAACACTTTGCGGAAAGTCATGTCCCTTTCATAGACCTTTCTCAGTAGTCCTCTGCGCGTAAGTAAGTGATTCACTCAGAAAAGCTTTTTAAGACGTCTCTCAGAACCGTAGAAAGCTTAAGGAAGAGATGATCTTGAGTGGCTCAGAAGGCTATTCTCTAACTGAGCTAAATAGGCCGAAGGACTGGAACAACCTAGAAGTTATGGATAAGAAGCATGTTCCCATGGTGGAAGCACCGGATCGCACGAAATCTGGCGAACCCTTCGAGGTCCAGTTGAAAGTTGGAGGAATAGACGGGGTCGAACACCCCAACGCGCTTTCTCACTACATAGCGTGGGTCGAACTCTACGCTGGAGAGCGCCATGTGGGAAGAATAGATTTCGCCCCCGTAGTCAGCAACGGGTACAAGGTTAGAATCAGCTTATCCCTCGAAAAATCGACAACACTGCGCGCCAGAGCATTCTGCAATCTCCATGGACTGTGGGAAGGCAACACCAAAGCAATCGCTGTGAAGTAGACGCCCGTAACTTCCCCTTTTTTAGTATGCTAACAGGAAGCATACTCACTCTTTCACTAGTAGAATAATCAGTGCAACGCCGACTAGAAAACTCGCAAAACCCAAAACAACTGCATAGATTAAGGGAATGACTTCGCCTAGCACTGCCACAAAATACGTTGGCCCCACAAAGCACAGCAATGCTGCTAAAACGACGTAAAGCATCTGCCTAACGTCCCTCTTTGCCGACCCCGCTTCTCCTGCCAAGCGAATCATCTCCGTTGGGGAGAATACTTCAGCACTCTAGTATTAACTTTTTTCCTTCGATCCTAGAGTGCCTGACTAGCTTCCTGTCCAAGGATTTTCAGCAACATTTGAAAGACCGCAAACCCTGCATCCTTGTCAGACCCAGAACCGCCGGTGGCTCCCAAGAGGCAGATCCCTTTCAAACCCCGCTGTTTGGCTAGCCCCAGTAGCAGCCCGGTTGCACCCATGATCCGGCCTTTACCGTAGACGATTCCCCCTTTCATCACAACGTCGGCAGCTAAGGTGTTCGAGGTCGCAGCCACGTAGACTTCTTTTTTTTCTCCTGCAACTGGTACGCCCCCAATGGTGACCAATGAAGCGCAGCCAAGCTTCTGCACGAAATCCAGAATTTCTTCGCAAATCTCGTAGTGGGCCACGACGTTGTCAAGGGGAGGCTGGGAATCGCCGGTTAAGATGACTGCACTCAGTTTTCCTCCGGGAGGAGATGCGTAGAACTCGTATCGAGGAGGGCTGCAGACTCCGTCGTCATCAATGAGGACGTAGTCTGGGAAAAACGGCGAATAATACTCTGCAAAGCGCTCGGCTTTAGAAAACTCAGTAGCCAACTGCGCTGCGATCTTTCCTACACCCCCGAAACCTGGCAGTCCTTCTATGAATACAGGGTTGTCAAGTTCAGGATGGAATAATTCGTGAATGTAGGATTTCTCCAAATCTGTACCCAGCTAGAAGAAAACAGACCAGACGTTATAATGCTTTTCGCAGGAGCGCAGCCTCAAAACATTTAAAGCATCCTTTATATGAGATTGGAAAGGAAGCGGGGTGGGGTAGCCAGGTTTAACCCGCTGGGCTCATAACCCAGAGATCGGTAGTTCAAATCTACTCCCCGCTACCAAAACCTTCTATTCTTTGCTTCAAGGGGTGTCAATATAGAAACTTCAGAGTCGGGAATCCGATCTAACCCAAACATAACATCTTTTTGAATCACGCGCTTGTGGTAAGACTGAAAGCACGAAGAGGCGTAGAAGCGGTTTGGCTAAACCTCTTTTCGATTCATCAATGATTTCTGTACTGAGAACCGATTGGGCTTACATTAGCCAATCAAGTAAGGTTAAAAGCGACCTAAGGCATCCTATGTCCGCTCGGTGAAAGTATATGTTCGAGTTTGGAAACCTCCGCTTCAGGCCAGTGGAGAGAGAAGATTTGAAGCTCTTGCACGAATGGGAAAACGATTTTGAGCTGATAATGTATTCGAGAAGCAAACCCATCAACTTCGTGAACATGACCCAGCTGGAGAGACAATATGAAGAGTGGCTGAAGGATGAAAAGCACCTACGCTTCATCGTTGAACTCGTCGACTCGAAGGAGGCTATCGGAATAGCTAGGCTGAGGCAAGAGGAATGGGGCCGAGTGAAGACAGCGGACATTGGTACATACATCGGCAAGAAAGAATACTGGGGAAAAGGATTAGGTCGAATGATTACTGTCGCATTGCTGGAGATGGCTTTCAATCAGCTGAACTCGGAAAGGTGTGAAGCATGGAGCGTTGAGTACAACCGCCGTGCTCACAAGGCTCTAGAAGCCTGCGGCTTCAAACGAGGAGGAAAGACGAGGCAAGCCGCCTACGTCAATGGAAAAAAGTGGGATGGTTTTCATTTCGACATCCTTCGAGACGAATACATGAGCAACCGAATGAACCTGTTGGGAAAAACTTTGGGCAACAGAATGGACGAATACCTCAAGAAGCATTGCACTATCGCAGAATATTGAGGTTAGATGCGTCTGGTACGCCCGCCTGAAGAGGCGCAGAGCCTTGACAACTCATAGAGACCTTTGTGGCTGTGTCTGGGATTTGCAGGGGGACGTATGGATTTGCGTCAGGAAATGCAGGAAACACAGCAGGGCTAAGAAGAAAAGGCCTTTTAGGCCCAAGGCTGAATGTGTTAGAGCCGGTGGGAGATATGACTGACTTCTTTTCCAGTCAGGAATGCACATATTTTTCGATGTAGCGCAGAGCCTCCGCCTGTGCTAATAAAGATACTACGTCTGTCTTTTTGCCGCAGCTTCTAGGGCTGCTACTCCGGGCAATTTTTCGCCCATTAGGAACTCTATTAGTGCGCCTCCAGCGGTGCTTATGTATCCCATTCTCTTTTCAAGTCCTAACTGTTCGACTGCTGCGACGGTGTGGCCGCCTCCAACAAGCGAGAAGGCTTTAGACTTGGCGACAGCCTCCAAGATTCCTTTTGTTCCTTTGACGAATTCTTTGTTCTCGAAGATTCCTAAGGGCCCGCTGATTACGATGGATTTNGCTTTTCTTATGATTTCGCTGTATTGTTGGATTGTCTTTGGGCCAATGTCGCAGATCGGATAGTCTGTGGGAAGCTCTCTNACTGTTATTTCNTTGCGTTTTCCCTGAACATCTATTCCTAAGTCGGTGGGTGTCTTGATGCTGTCGGGGTGGCTCGTGATCAGCTGTTTGATTCCTGGAACGAAGCCCATTAATCCTTTCTTCTCGAGAAACTCCACGTTGGGTTTTCCCAGTTGGAGCCCTCTTGCGACTAGAAACAGATGACCTGCAACGCCACCAGTTAGAATGTAGTCGGCGATGTGGTTGTCCAACACGTAGTTCGAGATTTTCAAAGCATCATCTGCTTTGGCGCCTCCCAAGATGTAGACGCAGGGTTTTTCTGGAGATTCGAGGGCCTTGCCCAGGGCGTTAAGTTCCCGTTCCATTATGCGGCCTGCAACACTCGGTAGAGCTGCCGTGAAGCCGACCATTGAAACGTGTGATCGGTGGGCTGCCGCAAAGGCATCGTTGACGAAAACGTCCGCCAAGGGAGCTAGCGATTTCACGAAATCCGTTTTTGCCTGGTCCTCTGGCGTTCCCTTCTTTTGCTCTTTTTCATACGTTCTAACGTTCTCAAGAACCAAGACTTCCCCGCTTTTCAGCTCCCTGATTGCTTTTTGTGCTTTCTCCCCGAAAACGTCATCCACGTATTTCACGGGTCTATTTAGGACTTTTCCCAGAATCCTTGCGTGTTGCTCAAGTGGAATAAAGTCGGGCTCTCCTGGTCTTCCTTGGTGGGCAAGCACGACGACTTTTGCGCCTTTTTCGGCAAGCTCTTTGATTGTGGCTTCTCCATGTACTCGGATTCTTACGTCTTCAAGGACTTCCTTTGTCTGTGAGTCAACAGGCGAGTTGAAGTCCACTCTTACGAGTGCAGTTTTGTTTCTGAAGTCGAAGTCATCCATAGTTAGGATTTTTGCCATTTCTAATCATCTCAGAAAAAAGGGAATGCCTTTTGAGGCATTTTGGGATAGATTGCGAGTTTCTTAGAAGCCTGCCTTCTTGCCTATTATTTCTATGAGTTCAACCATGCGGCAGGAGAAGCCCCATTCATTGTCATACCAGGCTAGCACCTTCGCCAGGTTTCCGCCGATTACCATCGTGGATTGGGCGTCGATTATTGCAGAGTGTGGGTTGTGGTTGAAGTCAATTGATACAAGAGGCTCTTCTGTGTAGTCCATTATGCCTTTGAGCGGGCCTTCTGTGGCGGCCTTGAACTTCGCGTTGATTTGTTCGGCTGTTGTGTCTTTTTCCAGTAGCGCCGTTAAATCGACTATTGAGACGTTAGGTACGGGCACTCTGAGGGCGAGGCCGTTCATTCTTCCTGCAAGTTCCGGGAGCACTAGGGTGGCGGCTACAGCGGCGCCGGTCGAAGTGGGTATGATCGACACTGCTCCGGCTCTGCCTCTGCGTAGGTCTGAGTGCACTAGGTCTTGAATTCTTTGGTCATTGGTGTAGGCGTGGGCGGTTGTCATCAGCGCCTTTTTCAGGCCGAAGTTGTCGCTTAGCACTTTGGCGACTGGGGAGACGCAGTTTGTGGTGCATGAAGCGTTTGAGATGATGTTATGGTTTGCGTGGTCGTATTTTTGATGGTTTACTCCGAGTACGATTGTTATGTCAGGGTTCTTGGCTGGCGCGGAGATTAAGACTTTCTTGGCGCCTGCCTGCAAGTGTAGTGCGGCCTTCTCCCTTTCTCTGAAGAGGCCTGTTGATTCAACTGCCAAGTAGACGCCTAGGTCCTTCCAAGGTAGTTTTCCCGGGTCTCTTTCCGACAGCACCTTTATGGGTTTGCCGTCTACTATTATCGCGTCTGTTTTCGCCTCCACGCTGAAGGGGGGATGTCCATGCACTGAGTCGTTCTTGAGTAGGTGTGCCAAGGTTTTTGGGGGTGCAAGGTCGTTTACTGCTACGAAGTCTATCTTTGCTTTCCTTTCTGTTGCAGCTCTGAAGAGTAGCCGTCCGATTCGGCCGAAACCGTTTATAGCAACCTTTACTGCCATTCCAAATCACCATGTTTTTCTCGATTTTGTCTCACTCTACGTGAACAGAGGATATATTAGTTTTCCTAACGCAGATTTTCGTTTCTGAAAAAGAGGAGGCGAAGTTTCAACGGAGTTTTCTTAACGCCAATTCTGCCGCTAAGACCATGGGCTCCCATGTTTCGTTTAGTGGTGGCGCATACGCTGTGTCTGCCTTTGCCAGTTCCTGAATGGTCATGTGTTTCTGGATTGCAAATGATAAGGCGTTTATTCGCTGGGTGACTTCCTCTTCAGCTACGACTTGACCTCCGACTATCCTGTGTGATTCCCTCTCTACTACCAGTTTCACTCTTATGGGCTTGGCTGTGGGGTAGTAGTCTGCTTTTGTTTTCGAGGTTATTGCCCCTGCTACTGTGTCTATACCCGCTCTTTTTGCGAAGAATTCTGTTAGTCCTGTGACTCCTATTTGTGTGTCGAAGAGCTGAGTCACTGCTGAGCCCAGAACTCCTGGGAATAAGGCATATCCACCTGCCGCGTTGATTCCAGCAACCTTTGCCTGTCTCACTGCTACGGTGCCTAGTTGTGGGCAAGCAGGCTTCTTGTTTATCATGTTGACGGTTTCAGCGCAGTCGCCTACGGCGTAGATATCTTTGACGCTTGTTTCCATTCTCGCATTTGTCTTAATGGCGCGTGTTTCGCCCAGGGCAATCCCCGCCTTCGCTGCGAGTTCAGTGTTGGCCCTTACTCCCGTGGCAACTACAACTATATCTGCTGGTATTTTCTCCCCTGCGACTGAGACGGCTGCGGCTTTTTCTGCTCCGACGATCTCATCAACTCCTTTGCCTACTATGATCCTCAGCCCTTTCTGTTCAAGCATTTCGTGAACGATTTTTGCCATGTCTTTGTCAATCATAACCGGCAGAACTTGGGGTAGAAGCTCTATGACTGTCGTGTTTACACCTCTTTCTTTCAGGGCTATTGCTGCTTCGAGGCCGATTAGCCCCGCGCCGATGACGGCTGCATTTCTTGCGCCATTCTTGATGGCTTCGTGGATTTGCTGCCCGTCTTGTATTGTGCGGAGGGAGTACACTCCCTGCTTTTCCTTGCCCTTTATTGGGGGTACAAAGGAGTATGCCCCTGTTGCAAGGATGAGGCTGTCATAGGGAATTGCTTCTGTTTTGCCGGTTTTGTCGGTTGTGTCGACGGTTTTTTTCTCCTCGTTTATGCTCGTTGCTGTTGTTTCTATCTTCAGGTTCAGCTTCATCATTTCATAGAAGCTAGGGGGAAAGACTTTGAGGTTGAAGAAGTCTGGGATGTGTCCGCCGATGACGAATGGCAAGCCGCAGCGTGAGTACCCGATGTGCTTTTCCTTGTTTATGAGCGTAATCTCTGCTGTGCGGTCAGTTTTTCTGGCCGCTGAAGCTGCATCAACGCCGGCAGCGTTCGCGCCGATGATGACTATCTTTCGGGGCATCGTCCGGCCTTCTATTCGAGAGTCTTGTGCCACTCCACTGCTTTGGCATGATCCATTATGTTTTTGAGCTCATCCTTGTTGCTTGGAGATATTACAAGCAACCAGCCTTTGCCATAGGGGTCTTCGTTGAGGGTTTCTGGGCTGCTCTGCACTTCTTCGTTAATCTGCTCGATTGTACCACTCAACGGTGCTACAAGGTCTGAAACTGCTTTGACGGACTCCACTGTACCGTATGGTTCACCCTGCTTTGTCATGTCTCCCCCTGAGGGAAGCTCCACGTAGACGATCTCGCGGAGTTGTTTCTGAGCGTAGTCTGTTATGCCAATGCGGGCTTTGTCACCTTCGATTTTCACCCATTCAAACTTCTCTGAATAATAGAGGCCCTCTGGAACTTCGACGTCCTTTACCTTTACCATCTGAGTTTCACCTCTTGTTTGGAGGGGATACTTTGGAACGCTGGCTTTTAAAAGATTGCCGTCGGGAAATGGTTATAATCCTGACCATGCCGGAGTCAGCCCGAGACACCTATGCGCAGGGCGACTGTTCTCCCTGAATACAGAGGGCTATCTTCCAATCTGTGCGCAATGAACGGATTTCTACCGCAAACTTTTAATCGGCTCCTTTCTCTTCTTGAGTTTTTCTGGTCGTGGTTCAGATGGTTGATCAGAGAATCGTGAAATTAGCAAAGCTTTGCGTCAGCTATAGTGTCGAGGTCAAGCCAAAGGAAAGTGTGCTGATACAGGGAAGCGAATTGGCCTCCCCTTTAATCACAGAGATATTTAGGCAATGCTTACTGGCTGATGCCTATCCGCTAATAATGCCTAGCCTCGACGTGGATTATGTCTTCTACAAACATGCGAAGGAGCACCAGCTAGAGTTTGTTTCGCCCTTTGTCGAATTCCTAGTTAGAAACATAGACGTGTCTATAGGTGTATGGTGTCAACCAAACCCGAAGGGGCTATCGAATATACATCCAGCGAAAATCAGGAAGCACGCTGCCTCCAGAAAGGAGCTCAGAGAAATCTTCAACAAACGTGCAGCTGAAGGGAAGCTGAAATGGACAGGACTGCCTTACCCTATAACCGCTCAAGCCCAAGAAGCCGCCATGTCGCTTGCTGAGTACGAAGACTTTGTTTACAACGCCTGCCTAGTAAACAAAAAGGATCCAATTGAAGAATGGAAAAAGATACATCGACGCCAAGAAAAAATCTGCCAAATCCTGAATCGAGTCGACGAGATGCGAATTGTGGGCGAGGACACAGACCTATCGTTCAGCGTGAAAGGCAGGAAATGGATAAACTCGTGTGGTCAAAGAAACATGCCGAGTGGTGAAGTGTTTACAGCTCCTATCGAAAACTCGGCAAACGGCACAATCAGATTCACATTCCCAGGAATCGTCTCGGGCAGGGAAGTCGAAGACATAAGACTCACCTTCAAAGACGGCAAAGTCGTCAAAGCCCTTGCAGCTAAAGGAGACGAACTACTTAAGCAAATGCTTAAGATCGAAGGCGCAGACCAAATTGGGGAAGCTGCAATCGGCACAAACTACAGCATCACAAAGTTCACCAAAAACATGCTTTTCGATGAGAAAATGGGCGGGACAATACACATAGCTCTAGGAAACTCTTACCCGGAGTCAGGAGGCTTGAACAAGTCAGCAGTTCACTGGGACATTTTGAAAGATATGAAACAGGGAGGAATCTACGCCGACGAAGAACTAATCTACAAAGATGGACGTTTCAAAATGCAGGTCTGACGCTGCAGACACGTAAGTCCACACTTGTTCAAGCGCACGTATGAAACCCAGCTCAAGCCTACAGCTTATATCATGCATAATTCTCTACATACGTGGAGACCGCCAATTGCCGCGACGCATTTTGCTGCCTTTCACTGCAATCGTCAATCTTGACAAGCTGAAGCTTGCAAGTCTAGTGAACGCAGTCAACGCTGACATCGGCGGACTGTTGATTAGAGGACCAAAAGGCTCTGGAAAAACGACAATCGTTAGAGCCCTGAGGGATGTTCTACCCAGAATCAAGGTTGTTGCGGACTGCCCGTTCAACTGCAATCCCCACGATCTCTCCAACATGTGCGAGAAGTGCAGCGCAAGGTACAAGAGTGATGGAAAGCTCCCTTTGGAAGAAAAGGAGATGAGCGTAGTTGACCTTCCTCTGGGAGCCACTGAAGGCAGAGTGATTGGGAGCCTGGACATTGAAAGGGCAATAAAGCAAGGTATAGAGGCGCTTGAACCCGGCATCTTGGCAGAGGCAAACCAAAACATTCTATATGTCGATGAAGTAAACCTGTTGCCTGACCACATCGCAGATGACCTGCTTGACTCCGCAGCGACTGGATGGAACGTCGTTGAAAGAGAAGGAATCTCCGTGAGTCATCCTTCGCGCTTTGTTTTTGTGGGAACGATGAACCCTGAAGAAGGTGAGCTACGCCCCCAACTCCTAGACCGATTTCCAGTATCTGTTACCGTTGAGAGGATAGCGTCTGTAGAGCAGAGGATGGAAGTCGTAAGGCGAAACCTGGACTTCGAGGCAAACCCAGAGAGCTTCCTTGAAAAGTACAAACCCATCCAAGAAGAGCTAAGAACCCGAATTACACGAGCAAGAGACCTGCTGTCAAAGGTCGCAGTGCCCGAAAAACTCCTTGAAACTATCTGCAAAACTTGCCTCGATTTGAAGGTTGATGGGCTGAGACCTGACATAGTCATAAGCAAAGTGGCAGTTACCCTTGCAGCCTTCGAAGGAAGGACTGAGGTCTTACTCGAAGACGTTCTTATCGCCTCAGAGCTTGCCTTGAGTCATCGTACTAGAGAAGGTGGGTTCTTGGAGCCAGCAACTCCTGAAGAGATAAGGAGAACACTTCTAACCGTCGCAAAAGCATTGGGCATGAAGCCTCAAGGCGTGAGAGAAAAGCAAGGGCAAAGAATAGGGGGTGGCCAGAAGAAAAAAGAGGGCCGCGCTATAGTGTTCATCAAGGGAGATGCCAGCAAAAGACTGGAAGAGTTTCTGGAAAAGCACAAGTCACTGACCGAACGCTTGAAAGCCCTATCCCAACTATTCGTCAGTCTAAGTAGACTGCTCGGCCAAGTCATTTTCGCCTTCGGAAGAAGGATGAAGAGACCTCTAGAAGGAATGCCGAGCGTGAAAGCTGTCGCAAAAAGTGACAAATCTCTGGAGGCTGATAGAGGAGAGGAAGGGAAACAGATTGGCTTGAAGAAGATGAAAGGCGTACCCACTATAGGCTACGCTGCCAGGACCCCTGCTTTGAAAAAGGGCTTTTCTCTCTTCAGGGTCTTCAAAGGATCAAACAGAGATTCCGGCACTCTCTCAAAGTTGTCTTTCAAAGCCAGAAAGACTCGTGGTGTCGCAAGTAGCTTCGTGGGAAAAAGAGCAGAAACTGTAACGGCAATCAGCAGAGGCAGAGCTAGTGGATGGAAGCTCCCCAGAGGTAAACCTCGAGATATTCATCTCCCGGCGACCATCCGTGCGGCAGCTAGGAAACAGAAGGGAAGAACAACTGGGATTACCGGCCTCGAAACTGCCATCGACATCAGGCTTCAAGACGTCCGCGAAAAGCTCAGACGCTACAAGGCACCGATGACGATAATTTTTGTCCTTGACCTAAGTGGCTCCATGATGCTGCGAATAGATGCTGTGAAGAAAGCCATACTTAGATTGCATGGGGATGCGTACCGATTCCGAGATCGAGTGGGAATCGTGGCGCTAAAAGACACAGGAGCCATTGTAGTCCAACATCCAATCACGAACCTGAGGGTCGTCTCTAACAAGCTGCTGGGATTGAAGATCAGCGGCTACACGCCTCTAGCTTCTGGTATGTTAAAAGCGTGGGAAGTCCTGATGGAGTCAAAGAGAAGAGACCCGTCCACAATACCTGTAATGATCGTCATTACGGACGGAAGCGCTAACGTTCCCTTGGCGAGGAGCCTTGAGACTGGTGAAGTAAGGTCTATCGAGGAACCGCGAATAATAGTCCGGGAATATGAAGACCTTGCCATTCATGATGTCATGTCCGTCTCTAGGATGATAAGAAAGGAAGCCATTCAAACGGTGGTAGTCAACACTAACCCTCATTTCCACGGACGAGAAACTTATGGTTTGACGGTGACTGAACTTATAACCGAAAGGACACATGGTAGGCTTCACGTAGTAGGCAGACACCGCACTGAGCCAGAACTAGTTGAAAAGATAATAGAAAAAATAGCGGAGGATCAGCGGTTAATTGCTCATGAAGCCTCGCTGGACACGTTCGACTAAGCCGTCAGGCTTCGATTTTCTGGTTGAAGACCTCTTTTAGCAACGAGATTGGCAGAAATCCGTTCGCGGCAACTGTGTCATGGAAGAATCTATCGCTGTACTTGGAACCCATCTTCCGCTTCACTTCCTCTCTTAACTGCAGTATCAAATGCTTGCCTAGTAGATATGAAA
>JGI2172J19969_10000830_pt1 | contig 13839 bp, 10 predicted proteins | sample DeeMarSWOR230_32_FD_19969 | JGI IMG/M metagenome (IMG submission 19969)
CGGAGACTGTTTCTCCAGGTGTGGGTGCAGTAATAGTCACTGTGTCAGTAATGCCTCTTGTGGTCAGACAGGGTGTCTCAGGATCTCCCATCAGGTTTCTCTCGTAGTAGCACCATCTGTAGGTACTGTTGCCGCTGGCAGAAGATGCCATGTAGTATCTTGACCGGTCCCTTAGTTCACCTAGCTTATCATATCCGTCACTCCAGCAGGCTCTGACTTCCATCTCACAGAACTCACCAGAGTACTTGCACGCATCCAGTGTAGAGAACCAGCCGTAGTTGTCGTTGTAGATTGCACCAATAGCACCGCAGTCATCTTTGACGTATTTTTCTGCCAGACAGTCACTGGCTTCAAATTGTCCACTGATACAGGCGACACTGGTGGTCCAGGGGTAGAATGCGTTGGTCAGGCTGGGTACATCGGAGCCGTACCAGGATACTGTAGGCTCGTAGTTAATGTAGTAGATATCGGTGTTTCCGTGTCCAATGTGGACTACCACGATTGGTTCCGCAGACCATGCATTGATCCACTTGGTCTTTGTGACTTGGCCATCCTCTTCGAAGAGATAGTCTATGTAGTAGCCACCAGGTATCCAGTCATCACAGTTCCAGGCCAAACATCTGGCATCAGGATTATTACCAGACTGCACTCTGGACTCGTGGAAACAGACCCTCTTACGAGCACCCACGTCAGGCTTTTCCATCTGCTCGTAGGCGATGACCTTGTCCACAAATGCCGCAGCTTCTGTGGAATTGTCCACTGGTGCTCGGCCTACAGCGACCTCTGCATACCAGTCTTCTTCACCAGGCTCACCATATCGGCTGTCACCATCGTTGTTCCAGTTGCCATCCAAGTGACCATAGTACATGTCAGCTGCCATGTCAGAATCAGTGTATCCACCACTGCTGATGTAGAATCCTCTGTAGGGTACCACACCAGTGTCTCCACCGAGCAAGACATACTTTGTACCGTTGTTGGTGTACTTGTCAATGATGAAGTTTCTGATCTTCGTCTGGTTGTCTGTACCAGAATAGTTGTTGTAGATGTATGTGGTATCGTAGACAGTAGCTCCACTGACAAAACCAGCCTTCCAGTCAGCTAACTCTTGGAATGTAGATGTCAACGAACTGCTGGTGATGATAATGTACTCTTCAGTAGCTAGTGGAGTTCCACCATCACTGTAGGTTGACGTCACTCTGGGGTTGTCCACAATACTGGCCACATCTGCTTTGTCACCAGCTAACCCTCTGTACAGCTTGTTCTTCATACTCTTGCCAAACTGTACTTCAACAGTCATCTTCTCATAGAACTTCACTGTTTTAGATTTCGGCTGGTACTGCACCGGGTACAGGTTGACGTTCAGAATCTGGAACCCTCTGAAGGTACTAATTCCTACAACCTCAAACACTTTTTTAGGGTACCAGCTGTTGGAATTGTATGTTGCTGAATTTGGACCAACTTTTTCAGGCTGAGGACCACTGAACGTGCAGGGGTATTGACCCCATGGTAACTCAAATCCTCCCTGTACAATAGGTTTTCCGTGGTGCACCTTGACATCCTTTACTACTGCCCCTTCTGGCAACAGAATAGTGGCAGCTCTATAAGGTACCAAAGGTTCACCAGGTATCTCCAGAATCTGTGTGTCATTGATCATCCACTGACCATCTATCATGACGGCCTCGAACACGTAGTCTACACCAATATTTTTCTTAGAAGAAACCGCAGAAACACTCAGGCACAGTATCACTATCAGGGCTAGGGCGATTGTCTTACCTTTCAAATCTCTCACCTCCTGTGAGCTTATATGTATATTTGTGCATACATACTTATAAGCCTTTCGGTTACAGTATCCTTTTCTAAATTTTCAATACAAAAAGTGCATTTAGACAGGATTTTGTGTAGTTCATTTTGAAATAGTATGGCTGAATTCTCTTAGATGATACAAGCTTAAATCGCAAAATCTGCGGGAGATGGTATTTCAGAGCGTATTCGAAATATTTTTAAAGGTGGGAAATTGGTCTGTGCTACTTGATCATATTCAAGGGGGTTTCATGCGTTGCATAAGGGTAAGGTAATCACGCACATGTCGTGTAATCATGAGGTTTTCTGTGACAAATTTTCTACCTGCTTCCCCCATTTTTTCTGCAATATCTTTATTTTGCAGTAGATACATGATTTTTTCTGCATATTCTGCTGGGGTTTCTGCCAAAAATCCTGTTACACCATCTTCTATTTGCAGGGGAATTCCTCCTTTGTTTGATGCCACCACTGGCGTTCCCTTCCATAGGGCCTCAGAGATGGTAAGCCCAAATCCTTCTTGTACGGAGGGCTGGATTACCACATCTGCCATTCGCTGGAATGCATTGATTTCAGTTGCATGTGGATTTTCAACCAGATGAATACCTTCAGTTCGAGCTAAAGATTCTACCTTTTTCCAGTATTTCACACTCACTGGATATTCTATGTGCACATCTCCAGCCAGAACAAGCTGTACAGGTGTATTCTCCCGTACGCAGTGATACACATTTATAGCTTTTATTTGATTCTTTAGGGGCTCAAACCGAGAAATCTGTACGATTATTGGTCGATCCATATCTATATCGTACTTTTCTGCAACACTACTAAGCTCTGGGGCGGTAAGGGGTTTGTTCGTATTTGAAAATGGATTAATAGAAGGATACATGCAAAAAATTGGGTTAGTATACACATTTTTTAGCACAGCATCTCGTGCTGCAATAACTGCATCATACAAATGAATATAGGATGAAATTCTCTCAGGAAATTCTTTCCAGTAGCGAGGAAAATCTCCATGACATCGCCATATCCATTTTGGATTCTCGGTTCTGAAAGCTACTAAAGCGATAGGTTGAATACCATGGATGAAACAGAAGTCGTATTCATCAAAAATTCCCTTTGCTGGTCGGCTCTCTTTGAGATGACCTGTCTTTCTTCCAGGTTTTTTGAAAGCATAGGACCGGATCATTTTCCATTCAGTCTTAATGCCTGCATCTTCCATTAACAGCACAAGGTTTAATATCATTTTTTGAATGTGGGAGAAAGAATATACACGCAGCACTCTTACATGAGAAAGCTGTGCTGCCCTTTTTCTGATCTCTTCTATCTGTTGTACACCAACTATTTTCTTGTAGTCTTTAAGATGTATTCCCTTTTCCATGGTGATCACTTCTTTCTTTATCTTCACTTCATGGTTCTATGAATCCATGATAGATTGCTCGAGCATAGGTTGCCAATACACCCACAATGCACACTCCCAAAATAGTCCACGCTATCCATGGCCAGGAAAGCCGATCTCTCAAAACATACGGAACGACAACTACTATCAACAGCAAAAGAGCATAGACCATCTGTGGAAGATATGTGCGATATTGTTTTGTCTTTCCTTTTTGCATTCATTTTTTTCTTTGTCCAGTCTTAAGAACCTTTCCACTTACCAGGACTCTGGAGTTATGATTTCTTCATCATCTGCTTCATACATTATCCATTGCTCACTTGTTCTAATAGCGTTATAGATGGTGTTCATGCATAGATGCTCCTATTTCAAAGGCTCTTGCTTTAAGATGTTACGAATTAGAATACAGACCTCAGTGACCGCGGAATGAAAAGACAGTCAATGGTCCGTGCACTCTCTTGATGACCATTAACGTGTATAATGAGATATCTTCTTCTTTCACTAATTTTAATAGTCTGGAAAGTCCATTTTTCACTGTTTCATTCTCCAATCCATAGCCGAGCACAGCAAGAGTTCCCAAAACATGTTGAGTAGTGAATACTTCCACTTTCCTGTCCACATCTTCAGCAGCAATGTATCCTTCCTCTGGAGGAACAATCCGAGGATCGTGCCACGCTCCTTCAAATGATACTGGCTTTTCTCCCATGTACCTGTAGAGGGGTGGTTCAACTTCTCCGTGGATTTCGTACTTTTTGCCGTACATCCCTAAAAGGTAGTCAGCCCCACGTACTGCTGCGTTGCTTTTCTGCATCTGTTCATTTGTACTCAATCCTAAAAGGGTATTACATGTAGCATGTATCCCACAGTAGGTATAAGGGTATCCACCCTCTTTTCTCCGCCTTGCTGCACCTGGAGAAAGGAAACTTCCATCTTCCTGCTGCCATCTGCACAACCATTCATACCCTTTCATCACCCTGGGATCATCAGCATATCCAGCCCGTGACAATGCCATGAGCGCGGCATTTGTCTCAATCAAATTGGCTTCAGCACCACAGGATTTTTTGCCCTGGGTGAAATACCCAGCTGCAGATTGAAAGCTGAACATATAGGTGACTGCTTTCTTAATGGAGTCATTTGTAATATCCACTCCCAGATCAAGCAGCTTCATAACCTGGTGGGTAGTCCCTTGTTCGTAATTGTAGACCTTATTCTTCCATGATCCATTTTCCAATTGTTTTTCAAGGATTTCCTGCACAAGCTGTTTCCGTAATTGAGCTACTTCAGATTCATGGTCAGGTTTTTCTAAGATTTCCCTCAGAAGGTAATAATAGGTCAAATTCTGGTTATCTTTGACTTTTTCCAGAAGCGGTGTGGTCATCACTCTTAGTTGTTTGTGCCAGTCCATACCAGTCCATGGTATCAGATTATTTAAACCTTTTTGGGAGGTCGTTCTTCAGAAGTGAAAGAAAATGAAAGGTATATAGTTCAAAAATAGTCTATTTGCAATTGTAAACAACAGTGATCATTGTTCTACCATGGTGAGAATTTTCCCTAGATTTTTTAGGGAATTCAAAATTAAATCAGCATCGCTGAGCATACTCCTGGTTCCAGACTCAGTTAACACCCCAACTGTGTAGCACCCAGCTTCATTTCCCGCTTCAATTAAAACAGGGTCATCCCCCAGAACGATGGTCCTTTCCGGGATCGAATCTAAAGCTTTCATTGCCTGTAATACAAGATCAAAACAAAGATTTTCATTTTTTACATCATCTCTGGTCAATAAAATATCCACATAGGTAGAGAGACCACATTTTTTGAGGGCCTGTACAGCAGCTTCTCTATTGTATCTGGTAATGACTCCCACCTTCTTTTTGAGTTTTTTCAGAATTTCCAACAGAGGTTTCGCTCCTTCCACACACACTGCCTGAGATGCAGCTTCCAGTCCTTGCTGTTCAAGGTAGGATTCAGCCGTTTTTTTCACCCCTTTCCAGTCTCCATGGTGGGTGCGCATATAGTGTATTGCCTGTCCCACTGTATCAAAAGGTGATCTATCAGCATCCAAGAGCTCTTGTGGATACCCGTGTTCCACCAGCAGAGTGTCTATTTCCTGGCGCAGTGTTTCGACATCCACATTCATGGTCACTAACGTACCCTCAAGATCAAAGAGAAAGGTATCTGGTATCTTTACTGATGAGGCAGCAAACTGTATTCCATTGTCAGTAATCTCAAAGGGAAACCACTGAGTGGAGTGCTTTCTATCCTGAAATTTGAAAATACGTATGAATCTGCGAATAATTCGTCCCTCCTCCAGTCGGATCTCAATCACTGATGATACCAAAGATTTCATCTTGGTCAGAAAGTCCTGTGTCTCCTCAGTGGGAGTGGCCAGCAGCAGCACGGTCACGTTCTGGTCCTGTAACTTTCCTGCTAACCCTTCTGTGAATTTCATAATCTTTCCCTGGTCTATTCCCACCATTAAAACAGTCAAGGAGTCCACCACTACCAAAGAAAGGGGCTTTTTACTCTCAGTGATAGCTTGAGCGAGATTGATATTCAATTCTGTGGGGTTGGTCACATTTTTGATTTCCACCATGGTCAGCTGGTCATTATCCACGTAAGGGCCAATGTCCCAGGTGAAAAATTTTTTGCGAAAGGTAATTGCACTGATCTGGCTCTTGGAACCCATGTAGATAGCAGATTTATTCTGTTTCAGCTGTTGATAGACGAGCTGCTGGGAAAGAATAGACTTGCCACTGCCAGGAGGGCCCACAATAAGGACACTGATTCCTGGAGGAAGGTCCTCTTGGAGGATGCTCATCGGGGTTAATTCTTTGTTCAACGTGTTGTGTTTACATGGTGACTATTTAAGTATTACTGAAATATTTTTTGTGATTCTTTGCTAACAAATTCGAAATATCACTCATGACTTCTTGAAACACTACCTGAAGAAGGACGAAGTACTATATTTTTCTCTTATTCTTTTCAGTTCATTCGTGGCTTGTTCTGTTATAAATTCGGGAATAGATTTATTCAGTTCACGCAGCACCTTCACATAGTAGTATACTGCTTCTATATTTTTATCTACACGAGTGCTCAGCACATTTCTATTTTTGATCAGCCATTTTTCTGTTAATTCAGTATCTGAACCCAGAATTATTAATACACGAGTAGCAAAGAACGCTTCTCTCGGTTTTACATTGTCAGAAAAATGGGTCCTAATCCACTCTCTACAGTGTGTTATATCTCTTTCCAGAGCACCAAAAAAGGACAACAATTCCACTGCACAACATGTTTGCACCAAAATGGGAAGAGAATCATCCTTAAAAGCGAAATACTTTCCATTGAAGGAATCACGTATCCATTGAGTATGTGCACAAGAACCTTCCTGCAGAAGCCCCAGTGTTGATAAAGATTTCACTGCATAATACGTCCCCTCCACTCGCGGATTTCCATCTGATATTAAAGCAAACCCTCCTTTGGTTTCTGTTGATTTTATCCATTCAACTATTCTTTCACTTTCCTGTTCAATTCCTAGAGTTCTTGCAGTTTTGACGACATAATAGGTATCTTTCTGTTTGGAAAACTGCAATCCTGCACAATCAAATCCTCCATCAGAAGAATGGTATTTCTCAACTACTTTCTGGATGAATTCAGTCTCCTTTTTTTGAATATCCCCCTCTAGAATATCAACATAAAATGATATGTCTGTAAAAAAGAGAATATCCATTTTTTTAAAGCCATAATACAGAAGTATTGGGATTATTACGAAGAACAGACTCATTTCAGGGAGTATTCCAAATGAATCAAGGAAACAGGACACAGCATACACACCTAAAGATACTGTAATCGGTACTGAAAGGGTGATCAAGACAGCCAAGATTCCAAATGCAGCGTAACTGTGAGAAATTTCTATTTTCTTTCCAAAGAAAAGGATTAGTCGCTCTTTATCCACACTGGTGTACCCTGTTTCTAAGAGAATTAAAAAAATGATAAGGGTCAGCAAACAGATCACTACTACAGAAGCTGCAAAATGAGAAAGATCAATAACAGAATTTGAAAAAATGAAATAGATTATTCTCACAGGATACCAAACCAGAATAAAGATAAAGGCAGGAGAAAAAAGTATGAACCACATCTTCTCATCAAAATCAGAAAATTTTGACCCCAGAAACCCCACCAACCACAAGAAAAGACCAAAGGCAACAGACGGAAGAAATATTTCAAACACATCACTATCCAGGGTCAATCCATATATGATGCCAGCAGCTGCCAGAAGTGTAATTCCCCAATTTCTGAGAAGGGGGAGTAAGAACGCAGGATGTACAAGGTCTGAAACGAGAGTCAATCCCTTCGTGGATGGAAATATGTAGGGGATTCCCACCACGCCCATGACCAAAAAACAACTGATTACCCACGTATACCCCAGTACAGATTCAGGCACAGATCCAAATGTTATGATAGTCAACAACCCCACCACACTGTACAAAAAATTATAGAAAAGGAAAGCAGATACCAACCCTGTCCAAAACGCGAGTTCAGGAGAGAGATTGGTGAGGGATTCCACAAGAAATGTCTTCTCATCGATAGAATGCAGTCTCTTTTTCAAGGGGGGATGTGTGGCAAAAAGAGATCCAAATCTTGTATTATGAAAAAAACATAAGGATACAGCTGATCCTTTGTGTATCGTTCTCAGTGCTGCATATTTCATGAGCGCACTCTTTAGCGCAGCTTCACATCCATGGAAAACTGCATATGCATCTGCTATGGATTCTCTTGTTCGAGAAAGAGAATTCCTGAGAAGAATTATTGACAAAAAGAAAACAAGAACTAAACAGACAGAACCGGGATGCTCTTCCATATCAAAGAAATAAGATGCCATTCCAAAGTACATGATAACGGGAAGTGGCAGAATCCAGTATTTTAATCCTTCAATGAGAAGCATTAACCAGGTAAAAACCCCTACATCCCCCTGTTTGATGTGAGAAAGTTCATGAGAAATGACAGCTTCCTGTTCTTTCTCTGTCAGCAAGGATTCCATGTTATCAGGGAGGACCAGGATTGAACTTCTGCTGCGTCTTCCAAAAACTAGAGGGGGAATTGATAAGGACGTAGTACACACCTGAGGGAATTCTTTCAATTCCAGGAGATCACCAATTTTCTGCACATGTTCAGGCACTGGAATAGTCTTCAGGAGAAGTGATCTGCCGCAAAGCCAAGGCGAAAGCACATACAGGAACAGTCCCAGCAAGAGTGGAAAGAGAAAATAGAGACATGTTACTACATCATTGAAGTCATACTCAGAGATGAGCGTGACAAGATATACAGCTGATATAGTAAAGAATAGAACATAGAAGCTTGCTATGAGAATAAGAGCCAGAAAAATCCTTACATCGCTTTCCAGCTGATCAATAACGTTCTTCCTTCTCCCTGCCCAATGCGAAAATGAAAAGAGTGAGATACCAAATAATAACACAATGATTGCCAAGATATACATTGAAGATTTAGAAAAGAATAGAACTTATAAAGGTTTGTCATTGGATGAGACTATTCTAATTTGCTCAGTTGTTTTCATAATAAACAACTGATATAAAATCCCCAACAGTCGGGTCATTTATCTTATAAGATGGAAAATTACTTGGATCCAATCCCCTGGGAAAAGTCTGCGAATCTGGCCTTTTGGAAGTATAACCACAGGTTTCTAGGTTAATGGTCCCCTTCAGAGAATTATGAGCGTTATTTCTGATCATGTCTTCAACATAGTATGAACTTCCATTAACTCCGAAGAAGTCAACCCAGATTCTTCTCCACGGGAATTGTATCTATTTTTTCTAATGAACATAAATGTCTTAAATCATCATCTGCAATTTTCGCATTTTTAGAATGAAAAAGTAAAGGAAGAGAAAAACAGAAGCAATAAATGATAATTCAGCTAAAAATGTGAAGATATGTGATTTCTTGTGATTTCTTCACAAACAGATTTATAACTCCTGATTCTAACATGATAATAATCCTTGAAAGGTGAAAAAAATTGCCGAGCATAAACGTCATACGGAAAAATGTGAGAGGAACTAAAAGTGTCTTCCTCTCCAAAGATGGAACAATACTAGATTCGGATTTAGAGAATCGAAGAGATGCAAAGTATCTCTCCAAGATCATTTCCTGCTTCATCGATGCTGTACGTGACAAGAAGGGAGATTTCAGAGAATTGTCCATCGTTGGAGACGATCGACTCTTCATCTTCCATCACAGTCCTTATGTTTTAGGGGTGGTAACTTCGTCTGATATCAATATTCCTCTGTTGAAGTTTGTGATAGGACGCGTACTGGAAAATGTTGAAGTGACAGTAAGAGAGGTAGAAAGAGCGATAAAGCGGCCGAACGAGAGTATACCAGTTTTTGATTCTGGTTATAGAGTGTCAAGAGAAGACATTCTGGAGGGATTTCGTTCTATACCTGATGAACAATGGAAAGCAATAGTACTTGAACGAATAGACGGGAAGAAAAGTGTAGATAATGTTGTTGAAGAAGCTCTTCCAGTTCTCCAACAGCAGGGGTTGAAGACGTTTGGGGGAAGAGACTATACGAGAGAGGATCTGCGAGGCTTAATCCAGGATTTTCTGAGCACTACAGTGTTAAAATTGAAGAAGGAGTAGGAAGGTTAAGTCCTTCAGTTCTTCAAGTATCTGATCAACCATATTCTTAGGCATCTTTTCAAATCGGGAAATCTTATGCTCAATTCATCTATTTCTGAAAAGGGAACATTACCTATCAACAATCACTCCACCAGTGGTTTAATGCATTCTCTCAATCCGATGCTATCCATTTGTCTGTCTTTTTCAATATTCACAGTAATCCCATCTTTATTTCTACATCCACCACACTCACCTTGAAATCCATTCTGAGCGAATCATAATTTTGTGTAGTTTGCACAAACATTTCTCATTTTGATCCCTTTATCACCCTCCATGAACCTGGTATAACCTATTCTCTTGCTCCTTCCGTGCTGGCATTAATCGAAAAAAATGTGCCAGATCTCTATCGTCTTCTTTTGTGAACCATTCACCACCATAGACAACAAGTACGAGCACAAAATCTGGGACATTACACAACACTGTATGGTAACCTTTAAATCTTGAAGTACATTACAAAAAGGGAGGTGTCGTAATGAAGAGAATCATCATCTTTGCCATACTCATGGTGGTTTTAACTTCCTGTATTGGTCAACAAGAAGAATCAGCCTGGTCTGTACAGGATTGGAAGGAACATCTCTCTCTGGTGACTCCTCCTTTAGGACAAGATGCCACCAGCATGATTTCTGGATTCCAAACCCCCGAAAATCTGCCCATTGGGACTCGCACTGTATCTGCAGTCACCCTTGAGGGAACATTCAGGGGAGTATACACGACCACTGATATGACCATGGATATCCATATTGCAGGCACAGAGGTTATCAACGGACAGGACTGCACTGTCGTGGATGTGGTTATAGAAATGGAAATGGAAATGGAGAGCCAGGATCAGTCCATGAGCATGGACATCAAAGGCACAGAATGGCTGGACAAAGATGGAGCCCCTGTAAAAGTGAAGGAAGATGTTATCATGGGAATTGGAGAATTTGACATACCCATGTCAATAGAAATGGAACGCACCGGGGAAGAGCTCTACCACGGACATGAGTGCTGGGTTTTTTCAGGGACCCAGACCATGGAAATTATGGGCTTGGCAGAAACTGAAGGCAGCATAGAAGAATACATGGATAAAAAAACCTTTTCAGTGGTGCGCACTCTCACTGAAATCGAGGGAGAAAAAGTGGATACTGGCTACATTGAACCTCCCATACAAGTAGAGGATCTGGTGTGGGAGCTAGGGAACAGGGAGACTATCACTACTGAACTGGGAACCTATGATTGTCAGGTTATCTATCTCAAAGAAAATGGTGAAATTGTGGGAACAATCTGGGCACATGAAGACGTTAAAGCCCCCATCAAGTATGTATTTAGCTATGAAACAGCAGATATGAACCTGGAAATGACTATGATCTTGGTTGAATACATCAAAGCATAATTAACTTCTTTTTATATTCTTTATTGTTCACTCATGCAGTTTGATTAGGGTCTGCCCTGGCAATCATGAAAAGATTATTCCCATCCATGGAAACCTTTATGACTATTATCTACTGACTATTATCTACTGACTATTATCCAATTACTATTATCTCAAGAGCTTTTTAGCCTTATAAATTGGCAGTTCAAACTGTTTCAGCATTTCTCTGACAGAACTTCTCTGAGGAGTCCCTTTCCAGTCCAGAATGAAAGTATCACAGCCTCCATTTTTTTCCACCGCTTTTTTGATATTTTCTGCTGTTATGGGAACATACTTGGCCAGCACATGTCCGATAGCATAGTCTCTATACAGCATTACCCTGGTATGTTTCTGGCAGTAGTGTCCTCCCCCAATTCCCACTGCTTTCAGGTAGTTAAATTTTGTGTATTCAGCAGCCTTCATCAAAGATACTGCCACTGCCTCACCTGCCTTAGGAGTGGTCCACTGGTCAGGTTGCGAACCGATTTCAATAAACATGGTAGGCTTTCCAGTTAATGGTCCATGATGGGTGGCTTCCATGGAAACCTCAAAATCCAGAGTTAACTCTTCTTTCTGGGTTTGCAGCTCTCTGAGAGCTAATTTCTGGGCAATGGGATTGGAAATGCAAATTTTTTTTGAAACACCTCCATAGTCTGCAGTAGTAAAGTTTCCTGGTGTGTGTGCAGTTAAGGAGGGTATTCCAGCTTCAGAAGAGTGCCGAGAAGCAAAAATGATGAAATCAATATCATATTCAGATTCAAATTCCTTTTCTGGAAATTCTGCGTAAACAGAGTCTTTCTCAATAAAAGCGAGAATGCAGTCCCTGTACCGATACTGGTCTTTTTCAATTTGTTCAAAGTCGAAGAGCTCTTGGAGATGGTGGGCAATATTCATTCCCGCCAGGTCCTGTTTTGAAGCCAGAATTAAATTCATGAAAAACAGTATGTGTTTGTATTTAAAGGGTTACTGCATGGCTGGATTATGCCTGGAATTATTTTCAATTAATAGATATTGCAGAGACAATCACGCTATTGAACAATACTTAAAAAGAGAGAAAAGAACAAGGTGCATGCCAGAACTTCCCGATCTGGAGGTATTACAAGACAGACTGCATGTACTATGTGGAGACTCCATCACATCTGTAGAAATTTTGTTCCCGCTGACCTTCAGGGTATTAGTGAAAGGAGAACCAGAAGAAGTACTTTCCAGCCAGGAAGTGCACCAGGTGTATAGAAGAGGAAAATTTCTCATTTTTGAACTGGATACAGTTTATCTAATGTTTAATATGATGATTACTGGCAGACTGCAGCTGGTATCTGGAAGAAAGGGGAATGCAGTTATCGTGTTTACATTTGCTTCTGGAAGAGAACTGCAATTTATCGATTTTAAGAAAATGGGAAAGACCTACATTACTGATGCGTTGGAGAAAGTTCCTCAGTATGCAACATTGGGGGTTGAACCTCTTTCAGATCAATTCACTTTACAATACTTTTCAGATGTTCTCAAAGATTCACGGGAGATCAAAATTGTCCTCACAGATCAAAAGGTTATTGCTGGAATTGGGAATGCTTACTCAGATGAAATTTTATTTGATGCCAGACTTAATCCAAAAAGAAAGGCAGATTCTCTAGGAAATGAAGAAATTTCTGAATTGTACCATTCAATTCACTACGTTTTAGAACGTGCTATTGACAGGATTCAAGAAAGGTTAGAGGATACATCTGATGAAATTCGTGATTTTCTCTGGGTACATGGAAAAAAAGGTGAACCCTGTCCAGTATGCGGATCAGTGATCCGGGAAATAGAAGTAGCCAAAAGGATGACTCATGTGTGCCCACAATGCCAGAACCTACCCTTTCCTTTATGAACTTAGATTTCTTTGGGTTTTCGATTTAGTCCTCACTAATGCCACAGAGATTTCTTGCTGCTTTTTGCTTCTCCTTCATGTCTACGAGGCGAGAAATCATGATCCTCTGCGCCTGAGGAGACCCTGCACCATGCATGGANTCTGTCAGATAACTGACAGCTGCAGCTCCCAAAGTTAAATTTTCAATCANTCTCAGAATTCGCCTCCTATTCTCAGTAGAATCAGACGCTGCTTTGTAGTACTTTTCCAGCCATTTACCAGTTTCCAGTGACTTGAAATCTTGCTCAGAAGGCATGGTAACAAGTAANCCTCCCGCAATATCTTGCGCTATTCGTGCTATCTCGTATAAGGAAAGCGGGTCACATTGTGCTTGTGGACATTGGCAAGCAAGGAATTCACAGCATAGGTGCCGCTGGGTTCTTTATGACCTTCTGAAGCACACGCTATGCACCCGCAGTAGAGCGTCTCATTCAGGTGATTCATCTCTATAATCTTGTCTTTGATGTGGGAAGTTTTCTCAACACCATTGTATTCTGCAATAGTCTGGGCTGCACCTATGAGCACATCCCCTACTCCCACCTTGCACGCATAGCTCTGTCGATGATAACTGGCAAAGGTCTCCACTAATTGTCCTGTAAACTCATGCTCTCCATACATGTATACACGTTCCCACGGGACAATTACATCCTCAAAAATGACCA
>JGI2172J19969_10000833_pt1 | contig 13822 bp, 15 predicted proteins | sample DeeMarSWOR230_32_FD_19969 | JGI IMG/M metagenome (IMG submission 19969)
GGATAAAGCAACATCTTTGACGGTATGCAACCCCGGGTCAGACAAATACCACCCGGCTCATCTTTGTCTATGACAGCCACCTTCAGCCTTGGATTCTCTTGAATCATAATCCCCACAATGTTCATGGCCGAACCTGTGCCTATTGATATCAGGTCATATTCCCTCATGTCAAACCCACAGCACTAGTAGGAAAGTTCAAGCTCTTAAATCTGTGTTACTGTTATGCAACAGCAACAGCATCATACAATTTGTCATTCTAGAACGAGTGCGGGCTAAACAATGGAACCTATCTGCGCGCGCTATAGGTTATGGATGTACATTTGTTATCTTTTTGGTTATCAGAATGATTAGGCCCTTCAAGGTTTTGCATTCGTTAATTTAATTATGAATCATGAGTAAACTGATTTCTCCTCCCTTATCAAGAAAGACCACTCTTTGAATCATAAACAAGAATCAATTCCATTTCTGACAACCTATTTGTATGCTTAAATGTGAGTGAAATACCACGGTTCTTCTGTAGCTTCCCCTTTAACCAGTCTTGGTTTCAACTTCTCCTTGCGCTTAAGCGTGATGAAAACTGATTCTCCCCGTTCAAGATGTTCTTTGACTTTTCCAAGATCGATATCTTCAACCTCTTCAACCTCAAAGCTCTGTCTTTTATTATTTTTCAAGAAGGACACTTGAAACAGCGACTTTTCTCCATTAATTTCAACAAAGTTTCTTGAGATCAGTCCTTTTACCTCCATCAAACATATCCATTTTCAATCATCCCACAAATTCTTTGCGCACGATCAGTCGCATGGCTTCTGTTTCTGTCATCTGAGGGTTCTTTTCCAAGACTTTCTTCAATTTTGTTTCGACTTCTTCTATTCCCAGTGATTGAACAAACTCTTTGATAATTGCCATTTTGCGAAGTTCTACTCTACTGAAGTTGCACATCAGATATTCTTGTTCAACTTTGTCGACTTCATATTTTATGCCGGGAACGGGACTTCCCATCAGATATTTCCTAATCTCTTCGTGCATAGGAGACCTGTTCAACTCTTCTTCGAACGCCTTAGTTAGAGAATTAGGTTTAATCTTATCTTTTTCCAAGCTAGCTCGCTCCGCAGAATCTTTAACGACGCGCCAGATGCTTGAGACAGCCATTCTTTCTCCAAAGGGCACGTTCTTCCCTTCAGATGCAAATAAAGGACTATTCGTCGTCAAATCCCTTACTTCAGCTTCTTTTTCTTTCATTTCCTGGATTTTTCTTTTCCTCTCGTTAATGTATGCCTTTAGGGAATCACAAGCTTCATCTCCAAAGAAAGTGTAAAATGGCACTTGCGAAGCCTTTTGGCTTATGCGGGATGTGATACGAATTCTTATAGGAACCGCATTTTTTCCGAGCTGCTTCTTAATATGTCCATAATTTAGGTTTCGCAAAGCGGTCACTCCCAGTCCACTTTGATGCATACACAGGATTATGGCTCGGTTTCGAAGAGAACAAGCATAATCTGCCATACTGTAAATTTGCTCTTTCCTGAGAATATTCTCTTCTTTTTTAGGTACTCTTGGAATGCTCTGAAGCTCTAAAGAAATGCCATTCGCTTTGAAAAAAGACATAAGACAGGTCCTTACATGCCTTGCGCTTTCTCTTTTGTTGGAACTCAATAGTTTATTAACGAATTCTTGCGCAAGTTTCGTGACTGCAATGGTTGCAGAAGTCAATCCTTCCGGCTGGGCAAGTCTTTTAGCAGTTGACGCGATTGCAATCAGCTCGTTTGGGCTTTTGCCTGAATATTCAGTAAACTTGTATAACGTTCTGAGAAAACTGGGAACAGTTTTCTTCCATCCAGCCTTCTCTTTTAAATTCGACACCCATTGTTTGACGCTATCATTTTTCAGCAAGGATTTATATTTGGGAGAGGTCTTGATGAAATAACCACGCTCACTCCGTTTGCGCCAGTCTTTTGGCATTCTACCACCCGTATTTTACTTATTTACTTGATCTTTCAGATCTACATATTATCTGCAGCAACAAGCACTCTAAATCCATAAGTTTCGTAGGATTTAGACCTTTTTCTTTGGTGAAACAGTCGTGGCCTAGTCAAAAATTTTCGCCTCTCAACCTAGAAAAATAGTTGTATTACTCGGTATATAAGAATTGCTATTTTTCACCTAAGTCGAAAATCTCTAAGCTTGTCGATGGATGCGTGCTCGGAGAGACTGGGCGCTATTTTTCACTTAAGTCGAAAATCTTTTTAAGCTTCCCGATCTACTTTATATGATTGCAATGCGGAGAACCCTTTTTTCTCCATCAAAAAAACATTTGGTGTTGAAGGCCAAAGGCTTACAATTCCTTGACACATGGTTTGGAACACCGAAATGCATACCTCCAAACCTAACAAAGCTATATCAGCTGTTACTGCACATGGTTACAATGAAAGGAACAATTCCTGTATACTTGGCGCTTAGATTGGGATATACTCGCCAACTCATCGGAGAAGCTGTAACAAAGAAATACGTGGAGTTGAGCCTTGGTCCTAAGAAGCCTTCAGAAGATGTCTTGGAGCGGATTAGAGAGATCATAGGAAAGCCTTCACGCAAAATGGTGGTTTAAAGATTACTTGACCTTTTCAAAGTGAGACAGAAATGGTTGATGTTGGTGATTATGTTGCATGTCCTCTCTGCGGCAGCAAAGCCCGTGTTGTTTACGTCAACCAAGATGGAGAGCGCTGCGTCATCAAGTGTTTTCAACGGCACATTCATGGTTCAAGAAGCGTGAAGGGATTATGCTTCCTTGTTGATTATTCAGAAGTTAAGATGGTTGATCCAAAATGGAAACACATGTTTTCTGTGTTAAAAGGGATGGTAGAAGCAAGATGACTAAGCACAAAAGGGGACATTCTCGCATAATTTCAAATATCTTATCCTTTACGATGAACGGGTCCTTGAAAACCGAATTAATGCGTAAGGCTAATCTAAGCTATGCTCAACTGAAAAGTTACATTCCAATGCTTATCAGACTGAAACTATTGGCGGCATCAAAAAGCGAGAAGACTACTGTTTATGAAACAACCGAGAAAGGAATGAATTTCTTAAGAAGATTCAGAGAACTCGATAAACTTTTGAAAAGCAGTCCTAAAGAACATGTTAAAAAGACTGATAATCTACCAAAAACGAGTTGCTTTGGGAAATGAATGACGAGGTTTCTGACATTCTTGAAAAAAATCTTGGAGAGACGATACTTGTACGCCTGAAGAACCGAAGAAGACTGAGAGGAAAAATAGACGGATTTGACGAACATCTAAACTTGATCCTCAATGATGCCGAGTATTTAGGCCATGCTTCACACCTTAAGAAGCTCGGCTCAATAATACTTCGTGGAGACAATATAGTAACTATTTTGTGCGCGCGAGGGCGAGGTTCATCAAAGAGGAAAAAGGATGGAAAAAAATGATAAATAAAATCATAAAGTCCGAATTGAGATATATCCCCAAAGGTTCTAAAGGTCAACTCGCACGCGCTGCTGATGGGGAAATAAAGTAATAGGCAAAGGACAGAAGTGGTGGGACAATGTTGACCGATGAAGAGTTGTCGACTGGAATAGTTTTCTGTAGAGGTAGAAGATTTGGGTAAGGTGCGCCCTGAACATGTAAAGAGGATATCCAGAGAATTGGTGGACCGTTTCCCAGACAAATTCACGAAAGACTTTGAGAACAACAAAAAACTTGTGGAGGCGCTTACCAATATCAACTCGAAGAAGCTGAGAAATCGAGTTGCTGGTTATACGACCCAATTAGTCGCTTCAGTGAAAGCCGATTAATGTAGCAAGCTGAAGATGTTGAGGGATTGGATTTGGAAGATTTGAGTAGGATCGAAAAGAAAACATATGATTTGATAAAAAGGAAAGGAGAGGTTCAGACTAGGAACCTGCCTGACAAAAAGATGATAGGAGCGATTGCCAACCTAAAAAATATGGGTTTGGTGGAAATCTACAGAAGATATACCAGCAGATATCGACGAAAGAAAAAGAAGTTCGTGAGAATCAAAAAAAGAGGTAATTCGTCTTGGTCAGAAGAAGATTGATCATGACTAAGAAGCCTTTTGTTCTTGAAGAGGATGAATCTGCGTGGACAGTGTTGAGGCTGTTTAGAGAACACTGTATCTCTCACGCCCCAGTCGCGCGCGGCTTCTATCGCAACTCACTGGAAGTTTTCAAATTTTCAGCTAAGCTTCCGAGACTCGTGACTCACCAAGAGAAGCTGGATACAGATCTGAAAATAAAGAATGACCTTCTACGCTTCTTCGAACTCATGACAGCGCGAAAACTTGGCGCTATTCTAATACAGTTGCCCCCGAAGTTTTTGCTTGAAAAAGACTACCAAAACTCGGTTAGTCTTTCAAATCCTGCTAGAAGACTTCGAGTCTGCAGTTAAATTTCGTTACCACTCGTGACTGAGGAAGGAAACATGGAAACTGCTGAAAGAACACAATGTTGGCACGCGCTCTATGTGGTGTACCTTTTATAGACTAGCGCGCACAATAAGACGGGCAGTTTAGTCTTCCAAGATTTTGAGATATTCCTAGAAAATGAATTACGATTTGAACTTGACCCTATCCAAATGCGCGTACAGACTATGCTGCTTCTACAAGGTCTTTGAGAAAGGGAAGAACCTTTTCCTCAACTATGACGCTCCAACGATATCTTCTTATCACGTTATTGAAGTTGTATTGAATGATGTCACTTAGGAAGTATCTGAAGATTTTGAGCGCGATATTAGCGGGTTTTTCGTTCAGTCCGAACATGTGTGCTTCGATTCCTTCTTTCAAAAGTTCTTCGAAGGGTTTGATCCTGCTGACGAAAAGAGGTTTTCTTGCCACCCCAGCCTCTAGAACAGGCAATCCGAAACCTTCTTCCTTACTTGTGATCAGCACTAAGTCAGCTAGCGCGTAAGCGTCAGCGATTCCCCATTTCACAATTTCCTTGTTTTCATAATGTCTTCTGAACGCTATCATATCATGAATTAACAAAACGTTATCTTTAAGTTTTAGTCTCTTTATGATTTTTTTCAAGTAATCGATGTATCTTTGTGCGTATGCGCGTGCTTGAAAATCTGGTGAACCAGTGATCACGAGTCTTACGCGTTGTTCTCTTACAAGCTTTTTCAGTTCATAGACAATTTTCAATCCTAACTCGATGTTTTTTCTTGGGATAACCCTGATTGGCATCAAAATTACATAATCCTCCCATCTCAAGCCCAATTTTGCCCTCAGATCTAAGGTTGTCTCATCAAGCCTTTCGTATTCTCCCACGTTGATTCCGTTTGGAATGACTTTAACATCCTTCAATCTGTAATGCCTATCTCGTATCTGAGAAAGTTGTTTCGCCCTGAATTCGGTAATAGTAACATTGGATACGTTTGGATGCTGATAATGAAGTTCTGTGAAGGGCCAATCCTTCAGAAATTTCTTCCATTCCTGACGCAAGACAATGGAATCGTGGATCCAGAAGACAAATTTGCTTTCGCCTTCCCCTACTAGTTCGTTTATAGCGACCGTTGCTGGAAAATTGAATAACATTGACGGAATATTGTGAATGATAACAATGTCTAATCCTTGAATAGCGTCTCGAATCTTTGCCTTTAAGATCTCTTTCATCTTAACGAATTTTCTTCTGATCGACTCATCTATTTTTTTACTGATTATTTTCCCTTGGAGTTCCGAGATTTCGGGATGATCCGGGCTGAGTTCCTCGATGTAAACTTCTCTTACTCCTTCTAGACCTCCACCCTTACCGTAAATAATGGTGACCTCATTTCTGAGATTTGTCAAGTGAATTGCGTGGTTTCTAATCACTGTTGTAACTCCACTTTTCTCAGCTTCAGGACACGTATAATGGATCATGGCTATCCTCAGTTTCATCACCTTTTCTCATTTTTCGGGAACACATCATTCACGCGATACGCTCACCCCTAAATCTTACAGTAAGAGAATATCAAACTTGTGAAGTAATGATCAACGTCAGACCCGGAGTTTCTCGGTAACAAATCTTTCAAAATTCACTTTCATGAAGGCAATCAGCTTATGAGACCACATTCTTTCAACCGAGACCACGTACTCTGATTGCTTCTTCTCCTAAGCATTTCCCTAAGAATAAAATAGTTCCCTGTTTTATTCCTTATCTCGCTCCAAGAAGGAAGTTTGATAATTTCCTGTTTAGGTTTTTCGCTTAGAATATTTTCCACGACCTTAAGGAAGCATTGAAAACGTTCTACCTCTTCTTCCTCAGAAAAAACAAGTTCGCATGTAACCTCAGGTTCTGCATGCTCCTTAAATCTGGAAATCGACTCTTTAGATTTTTTAATCATCAGATTTGCGTTTTTTCGATATAGGTCAAGAATCTGCTTATTCTCTTTGTCAGTGAGAGGTTCCTTTCTCTTCTCGATAATTCTTTCAAGAATGCAAGTCCCAACCTGACGCGCTAAACTCTCTAGTTTTGGGAGTTCTTGACCAATGTGGTTGTGAACTCGCAAATTAACCTGAGCCATAGATGTGCTTCCCACTAGATCGAGTAACTGAAACAATGAATACATTTCAACAGAATATGCTGACGACAAGTCTAGCTTTTCAATGGTATCCCGTGAAAGTGCGAACTCTCCGGCAAGTGGATACTTGACTGTTCTCAACGGAGCGTATAAATCCAAAGAACTCGTGACAGATTTTATGAGAGGAATTGCAAACAGGCGGCAAGCTCGACCGCCTAGAATAGCTTTCTCGGAGGGGAGGTCAGGAGTTTTCGTCAACCTCATGTAGTACGCCTTGACAAATCTTATTGCTGCTTCGCTGAGATTCCACGAATAAACAATTGGATGACATAAAGCAGTAACAAATTCCTTCTTGAAGTTCAGGATATCCGAATCCACAAAACACAAAACGTCACCCGTAGTGATAGGGACAGAAAGCCACAATCCAGCTCCTTTACCATAAGGAACCCCAAAAACTCCTGCAATTCCAAAAACTCCAAATTTTGCTAAGACTTTTGGAATATTATCGTCAAATTGATGTACAACTTTAATGAAAAAGTCGGTTAATCCTCGTTTTCCCTTCTCATTTTCACTGCCATACTTGTTAAGCAGATTTACCTGCTCTGCAAAAAGCCCAAGTTCCTCATAGGCTACTCTTAAGACATTCTGAAGCACACGAAAGTCAGGGTTGCCATTTTTATCTCGTGTAGCGTCTATCACCACGATTTCATCAAGATAACCTGCATCAACCAGTTCACTACATTCGGAAAGTATCTTCTTCAATGCTTCCCTTTCAATCTCACGCCCCTCTTCAGTTCCAAACTTTGTAGGAATAATCAAGGAAACGGATAATGGCGTATAGAGGCCACCCTCATCCAAAATCATAGTTTCCGTCTTATCCTTAAGACACCTCTTCAAACCAAAAGAGGTGTAATCGCCTAAATCTAGTATCATACCAGAATACATTCCAATTTTGAAACTACTGTACTAGAAACAATCTAAAAAAGCTTTCAGTTTATCAACAAGTTCGAAAAAATCTCCGTCTACCACTAAATCTGCAATTTTAACGATCTCGGAGTCTTTAGGTCTAAAGGCGACTCCTAACGCAGCTCTTTCAATCATGCAAAAATCGCCTTTGGAGTCTCCAATTGCCAAGGTTTTGTCCATCCTGATTTCATGTTTCTGCGCAATTTCGTACATTGCATTCAATTTGCAGACAGCTTTTTTCTGGCAGTTTTTCTGCTTCTTCCATCCCAACGGCATTGTTATTCTTCCAGTAATCACACCGCCAACTATTTCCATCTTGTTTCCCAAAACTATGTCGATTCCAAGCTTTTCAGCCAGTCTTGACGCTAAAAAAGTGTAGGAGTCGGTAATTATGGCTGTCAAGAATTTCCTTTCCTTTAAGAAGTCGATGAATTCGTTTGCTCCGTGAACCACATTTATACTATCGAAAGCCCTTTCCAGATCAGATGCCTTCATCCCCGTGAATAGTTGCGCAATGGTCTCACTCACTTTGTAATCCTCTAGGGAATTGGATCTCCCATCTATTTCTCTGAGTTGAGTTTGCAACCCAAATCTCTGGCATAGAATATCGATGCTACGTGAATTCAACAGTGTCCCGTCCATATCTAAAACGGCTAGCGCCTTCGCATCTTTGCGTTTCTGCATTTGTTTCAATCATAAAACCTCCTTGTATACTTCAAGCGTCTTTTCCACCATCTTACGCCGAGAAAATAGACCTGAAATTCTAACCCTAGCTTCCCTTCCCATTCCTCTACGCATTTTCTCATCCTCCAGCAAATTAATAATAGCATCTGCCAGTTTGGTATGATCTTGTTCAACGAGTAAACCCGTCTTCCCATTTTCAACCACCTCCGGAATTGCAGATGTCCGGAAAGCTACAACAGGCTTGCCTGTTGCACCTGCTTCTGCCACTGGCAACCCGAATCCTTCCCATAGGCTTGGGTAACAGAAAATATCGCAACAAGCGTAAAACTTTGGAACTAGTTTGTCCGCAATGAATCCGGTGAATATCACAGAGTCTTTTATGCCCAGAGACTCCGCCATGCCTGGAAGATTTAACATGTCGTAACGCCTTGAGCCTGCAATAAGAAACTTAACGTCTGGCCTTTCTCGTAGGATCAGGGGTATAGCCCTAATAAGGTGATGCACTCCTTTATATGGTGCTAATCTACCAAGGTATAAAACGACAGGAACATTTTCCAAGCCATATCTACGCCTTATTCCATCTCCTTCAATGTTAGGGTTAAACCTTTCCGTGTTTATACAATTATAAATTACGCGAATCATATCCCCATCAAACTTATATGAATCCACCAGTTCCTCCTTCAAGAATCGGCTGACAGTTATTATCTTGTCAACACCGAAGCGGAGGGCAAAGAACGTTCCGATTCGATGGTCAACCATCTTTATTCGTTGTCCAATATTCCTCCAAATCCCAACAGGAGCGAAACCATGATAAGTGAATACATGAGGCTTTCCCAACGTTTTCTTAGCTAGGTTGCCTGCGAAGATGGCAGGATGATACTGAGTATGCACAATGTCAAATTTTTCGAAGGAACTTAAACACCTGAAAGGGAACACAAAATTTCTGACGAAACGGACTTGGTCTCCTGAGAAGCTCAACTCTTGAATAGGAATGCCTATATCCTCTATTTCCACTTCCCTAGAAAAAACAACAACTTTGTGACCTATACTCTGCAGACCTCTTGCAAGCTCTGAAATATGGATCACCTGACCTGATCCTTTATGGAGAGTACAACGTAGAATCGCGATTTGTAATGGTCACACCAGCTGTTTAAGGCCTAATTATTCCTCTTTAACTTTAGGGTTGGGATTTACAATCTTTTAGAATGTCGTTATTAGCCGGTTTGGGTCAACCCTTAGTATATATCAAGTAGATAATACTTAAATTCCTCGAAAATATCTGCTCCTTTTTCTATATGTTCTTCGGCTTCTTTTGCATCGAATTCGATAGTTTCAAGTATAAAGCTAGCCAGTTTACCTACCCAAAGAATCCTGAGAGCCTCCAGTAAGGTATCTTTTTCTTGAAGTTTAGTCTCCTTCTTGAAAGCAGCTGCAAAGGAATATACGCATTTGGCCCAATATTCGTTTGGAAACTCAAAATAGCCTTCTTTTTTGATGCGTGAAATCTTAATATTACGTAACAACTCAGGATCCAATACTTTCTTGTAAGTATGTCTGAACATTTGAAAGCCGGTTCTGTATCCTTGAAGCAACTTCTTAGAGTCTATTTGAATTTCTTCTGGAGCAACCATATGGACCTCACCTTCGATTGTTTCCACAGGTTTGCTTCCTTGCACGTTACACCATGCGTTCTCATAGAGTTCTGTGCAGGAAAACATTGCCCCTGACACCTCGTGAAACATGGAAGCCAGATGTTCGGAGGGATCCTTAGCCCCGTGAACTTTGGAACCTAGATAGGCTTGCTTGACCTTGAAGCCTTCGCCTAGAGCAGTGTGGGTTTCAAAGATGTCTATCCCGAAACGTGGAACATAAGGTGTGCCCCATAAACTGGAACGTAACACTTTCTCCACTAATTCCCTTGAAAGACCGAAATCCCCGCCTATCGGTTGCCTGATTCTCTTACCATATAGAGCTCGCGTAAACGGATAACAAAGAAAATTTGTTATTGTACCGTCATATTTATGGCGTGTGTAGAGAGGTGTTACCAGTCCAGTTTCTTTAAGTGTAGACGAAAGAAGGAGCTCTACCCATTGAGGCGCAATGCTTCTTAGATCTGAGTCCACCACCATTAGGACTTGAGCGTTGAGATGGATCATGGCCTCGAAGACCGCTCTGAGTGCTGTTCCTTTTCCAGAAGTACCGATATATTCTGTAAGAATGATTTTTGTCTGCCAAGGTATTTTCATTGCCCTAGCAACATCCAGAGTCCCATCTGAGGAACCTCCATCAGAAACTATGATTACTGCATTTTTGTCCGAGAAATATTCTGCTAAGCCCTTTGCAGTTTGGTATATCACGTAATTGATGGTATGTGCACAATTATAAGAGGGAATTCCAATGACGACATCCACGGTTCCTAACGACTCTAACCTTGTCTGTGTATGTTTGGGCAAAGCCGGACTTGTCTCAGTTTTCAAATCATTTAACCTCTGTCGCACAGGAGTTGCTAGGAACTCTTTCTTTATCCTTATTATAGGTAAAACCTATGTAAGTATGATGGATGACTGTAACCTAAAAGAAGTTATGGATTGCTAATGAAAGAAGTGAAAGTGAGAACTACTTTAGTGGTACCTACTTATTGGACGTTTGAGCCTGATCGATTTTCATCGAAACAGAAACCAATCGCTGTTTATGATCATCCAACTTTCATCAGTGAGTCAGGAACATTGCCAAGGTTAATAAGGAGTCTTGAGAAAATGCGTGCCAGAGGTGTAGATGTCCCAAAAACTGTTGTTTTGATTGCTGTAACTCATAAAGAGCTGGAGAAAAAAGCGGAAGAAAAAATTGAATCCGTCCTAGAAGAACATAGCCGTAAATTGGAAATTATACCCTTCTCCTTCACCGATTTAAAATTCCTTGTTTCTCACCTTAAGAAGGATTTCTCGGAATTTGCAGTTCTCTTAAGCTTGACAGGTTACTCTAATATAAGAAATCTTGGGTTAGTAATCAGTCAAATCCTAGGATCTGAAGCCGTCATCTTTTTGGATGATGATGAAGTTGTTACTGACAAGAGCTTCCTCCAGAAATGTACAGAGTTTGTAGGTGAAGAATACGAAGGAAAAATTATTGGAGGGGTCACAGGATATTACGTAGCTCCTTCAGGTTCTTACTGGTTGAAAGATAATGCTGGAGAATGGTGGAAGACTGGATGGCGAAAAAGGAGAAAGATGAATGAGGTATTTAAAATTATCGAGGACAATACTAGGTTAAAGGATACACCTTTTTCCTTTGGCGGAAATATGGTGCTTTATAAAGAACTCTTTGAAAAAGTTCCTTTTGACCCTTACATACCTAGAGGAGAAGATATGGATATGCTAGTGAATGCAAAGATGTTTGATTTCGCGTTCTTGTTAGATAATCATTTGCGGGTGGTACATTCTCCAGAATACTCAGGAAGCCGTTGGTCGGAAATGAGGCAGGATATATACAGATTCGCATATATGCGAAAGAAACTGCAATATCTAAAACATGGAAAGGCAGCAACTCCACTTCAAATAGAATCTCTAGAACCATATCCAGGATATTTTCTCAGACGGGACATGATATTCAAGTTTGTTGTTTCGAGTTTGCTTTCAGCAATTCATTCAACATTGAAAAACAGTACTACAGAATTCATGGAGTACCTAATGAACGTCAAATTGTCCTTGTCAGAGGTTCATCCTTACGTCGAGAAGCATTACAAAGATTACTTCGATTTCCAAAAGATTTGGGCGAAAAGCATGCCACTAATAAGAGGCAACAAGGTGATCAAAGATTACCTGCAAAGGAAAAAAGTTAGCTAAGGAAGCAGATGGCTTTGTGCCTCTCACTAATTCTTTTCTCGTTGACTAAGCTGCTGACGATGGTGCAGTGATCACTGATGAAAACAACCGCCGTCGTCATCACCAAAGATAGACCTATACAATTAAAGCGACTAATAGATTCAGTTCTTGATTCGAAAATACCATCTTTATCACTCGTTTTGATCGACGATAGCACACGTGAGAACTTCGAGCGTACAAAGAATTTTCTTCTTCCTTACAGTGATATCTGTGAACATAGAAGCTCTTTGGAGGTTAGAAGGGAAATAGAGAGTGTTCTAAAAAAAGTGCGTTTACCTACAGCACAGAAATCACTCATAGAAACTTGTGTTGGATTAAAATCTCCCTTTCGCGATTTTGCGAAATCTCTTTCTAAAGTATTTTTGTTCAGAAAGAAATCTTTCACTTTGCTTTTACGATCCTTCAGCCCTTATTCGTCAGCGCGCAACCTCGGAATATACCATACATACAAGTTTTTCAACCCCGAAAAAATAGTTTTTCTAGACGATGACTGCTACATAAAAAGACCTGAAAGGTTGATGGCTGCACTTCAACTTATAGGGAAAAAAGCGGATGGAAAAGAGATAGTCGCCGTCTCCGGGCTTTACGAAGATTTAGCTCTCTCTATAGGAAAAAGAAGACATCCCTACGAAGAGCTTACGCCTACTTCCATCCTAACCGGTATGAACTCATTCCTTAAACGTTCATTTCTCAACGAGCAAGAGCAAAGACTTACTATAATGCCGTATCATGCCTTAGGCGGCGCGTTAATACTGAGTAAGAAAGTTTTCCTATCCCTGCCTTTTGATCCCTTCATTCCGCGAGGAGAAGATCATGCTTACTGCCTGGACTTCAAAGCTCGATATGGCAAAGATTTCGCGATCGTACGTGACAATCTCTTCATTGTTCAACATAATTTAAACGAAGAAGGATCTCGAAATCTGGATGACATAGATGCATTACGAGACATCTTTAGATTTATTTATCTCCGCTTCAAAGTTGGCCAATGTTTCATTCCGTATTTCACCATTCGACGGGCTTTAAATGCTTTAATTCATATGTCTTTAGAGCCGTCAAAAGGTAAACAGCGTCTCTTCGAGATATGGGCACTGCTTTTCCTAGCAAGAGTGTATGCCAAGAGAAAAGCTAACAGGTATTCTGAAATTGTAAAGGCATGGGAATCTTTTCTCAACAGGATAGTTGCATAAACATCTTATGAGTCTAGAGGGCAAGATTCTGCGAGCATAAACATGAAGTTACGCTCGCCTGCGTACACTTAAATTATTGGAGATAACACTTCTGATCACTCCTTGCTTAAGAAGATCAGACATTTTGGGAATTGCACTCCTATGCCTTCCTTCCGAAAGCTTCTACTATGGCTAAGTCGATCTCGTGTTACACGTCACGCACACTAAGCGATAGAAAACGCTGGAAGATCAGACAATGTCAAATCACCAACAAACTTCAACACATTATTCAGAGACAAGCTCGCGCGTGATTGGAGGATCATCTGCGGCGTCTGTAATCAGGCTTGTATTGACCGTTTATGCCTAAAACGAAGCGTTTATGATATGACTTACGGTTGTTAACTCTTGGACCCGAAGAGCTTCTCTTCTCTGACTCTATTTTAGGAGTTATAGATCTAACTTTTCCTGACTTAGACAACGCACCATGCGAAGGTACATTCTCACCTCCTTACCAATCACCATTTTTCTATTACATTCTTACTATCTGAAAGGGAAAACAAGGCTGTCTTTACATCAACAATCTTCGGACCCTTTG